>Ga0256780_1000418_pt1 | contig 9750 bp, 9 predicted proteins | sample MC6MC0931MT_FD_186051 | JGI IMG/M metagenome (GOLD analysis project Ga0256780, IMG submission 186051) | Metatranscriptome of enriched soil aggregate microbial communities from Iowa State University, Ames, United States - MC6-MC0931-MT... | ecosystem: Environmental > Terrestrial > Soil >... | reverse complement strand
GCCGTTTTACTTTTAGCGAACTGACTTCAGGGTAACGAGATCGTCAGCGTGGCCGATTGCGGCCCCAGCTTGACCACCTGCGAATAGGGCGCCAATGTGCGCAATGTCTGATCGCGCAAATACGTGTTCAGGCCGAGATAGGCGAGCAGTCCCACCAGCGCGAACACCGCGCCGATCGACCACAACGGCACTTCGCGCTTCAGACGGTGCGCGACCTGATCGGGCAACGGCCAATGCGGTGCGAACGGCGCACGCTTACCCTTCATGTGCGCGATTTCGTCGCCGATACGCGCGGTCAAATACGCAAGCTTCTCCGGCCCTTCAAGCAGATACTTGCCTTGAAAGCCGAGCAGCAGGCACATGTGGAACACCTCGAGCGATTGCAAACGAGCCGCGCCTTGCGCGCGGCATTCCTCGAGATACTGGAAGAATTTTTCGCCCGCGAGCTGCTCGCCGAACAGCACGAGCTGCAGCGGCCGCCGCTCCCATTCCGTGCGAATCTTGAACGTGGACGACAACACCGACTCGTCTATCGCCGCACAGAACGCAAACTTCGACGCGTAGACATCTTCGGCGGAGGCATTGAGCTTTTTCGCGCCGCGCTCGAAGTCGCCGAGAAACTGCTGAATGCGCTGGCTGAATTCGTGCGCTTCGCCAGGCTCACGGCCGTTCTTCAACAGGAACAGCATGAAGAAGCCGTCGTACAGCAGGTCGAGTAGCGAACGGACCTGATAGCTCGGCTCGGTCGCCGGGGCGGGCGTCGCGGCAGGCGTGCTGCCGCCGAAAAGTGAAGGCGCGTAGCTCATGATGTAACCGCGATCAGTTCAAGTTGAAGATCGTTGATGCCCGAGGGCGCATAGATCATTGCGGATTGCGCCTGCAACATGCGCTCGTACAGCGCGCCGCGCGGCTCGAAGGAGAAATAACACGCGCCCGGCCGCACGGGAATGGCAGGGGGCACCTGCGGCGTGTAGACGAGCCGCACGCCCGGCATCGCCGAGAGCACGAGCTTGTCGACGTCGTCTGGCGCGCCGACCTTGAAGCGTGCCGGTACCGCTTCGACCAGTTCGGCGGTGGGCATGTCGGCGGATACCGCGATATAAAAGAGCGTCTTGTCGTCGATCTTGCCCGAGTCCAGCCGCCCTGCATGGAACGACGGACGCACTTCTTCGAGCGCGATCGCGAAGTAGCGTGTGGAGATCACGGTTTCCAGCAGATCGCGCAGGATCATATCGAGCCGGGCAAAGCCGGGGCCCGGATCGTCGTGACGATAAGCCGGCAGATCGGACAGCGCATAGCCCTTCGAAAACGTCATCAACTGGCCGGCGAGGCGCAGCAACTCCTGAAACAGCCGCTCTGGATGCAGCGCCGAATGCTGATACAGATGAGCGAGCGACGCGAACGCCGCGCTCGCCGTGTGCAGCAGCCAGAACGAAGCAATGTCGCCGGAACGGAACTCGATGATGTTCTTGGTCGGTTCGCGGTGAAAGCCGTATAGCGCGTTGACCTTGGCCTGCAACGCGTCGATCAGTTGACGCAGCCGTTGATGCAGAACCGGCGAAGCGTCGATTGCGAGGCACGGCGGCACGAAGCTGTCGTCGATTTCAAAGCCCGACGTGGCTGTGCGGCGCACGCGCACGAGCGGCACCGAAAGCAGTTGATCGCGCGGCTCGCTGTGCGCGATGAGCTTGACACTCGTCTTGAGGAAGGTGATGTCGGCTTCGGCCGCGTCGGTGAAATGATCGGCGACGGGAGTCTGCTCACTGACGTAGCGCGCGACGAAGCCCGCGTTGTTGTCGTGCGAATAGTTGGCGCCCGTCTCGCGCAACGGATGCAGCGCAAGATAAAACGTAAATTCGTTGATACCGTCGGGCAGCGTGTCCAACGCGATGGGCGGCGGCAGGTCGTCCGCTTGCGGCGCCGAATACAGTGCGCCGTCGGGGAACACCAGCGAAAGCTCGCTGACACGCAGCACGTTGCTGCCAAGTGCGTCACGGTCGAAGCGCGTCGAACGTACGCCCCAGTTGTACGGCTGGATAGCCTGAATGGACTCGAACAGGCGCGCCTCGTGATAGGCGTCCTGACGCTGAAAATGCTGCGGCCTCAGAAACAGGCCTTCCCCCCAGAGCACTTTTGCGGAATAACTCATCTCAAACCTGTTATATGGGTTCAGCGTGCGGCGCGGCCGCAATAAGCCTATTCGGGCGCCGCATTGTTAATTCTCTTGAAAATGTTAAATCTCACTGCTTCCGCATCTTTCGCGGCAGGTTTTAACCACAGCTAACAGCGGAAAGCATATTCAGCGGCTGCGCGGGCAATCCCTGTTCTGGCGGGATCACCGTGCCGTTGGTCACCGTCATTGCGCAGTTATGCAGGCCGATCATTATGCCGGATTTCTCCGACTTCGCCGGGTCGAAGGCGAATTTCCAACGCTGCATGGCCGGATCGCGGAATAGAGCGACGATACCGAAGGCTTGCGCTTCACGCGATACCTTTTCGGTAACAACGTAACGTTGGCCCGGGATCAGCGTCACTTCACGCACGCCCAGCAGATCGCCGCCGAGTATGGTCTTTTCCTTCGCTGGGTCAGTAAATGCGTCGAATGGCGCCTGCTGGAATGAAGTGGGATCTTTCAATGTGTAAAGCCGCACCACCAGCGCAAATGGCCGCTTGTCATTTGCGGCATTCAGATTGGGCGCCGCATATAACGTGAGACCGACATTGCGCGGCGGTTTTTGCGCGTCCGGCAAATCCGGCTTGCCGAGGCCGCTCGCCTGCAAAGCCGCGTTGGCAGCGGCTCCCAGCACGGTAACGCCTGCAGCACAACCGCCTAGCGCGGCGCACAAGGCGGCGTTTGCAATCAATAGCGATGCATGGCGAACAAGACGCGAATTCATATACTTCGACCGGCTGGGCCGCCGTCCCCCGTCTAAACGTCGATAACAAAATGATTTCTGCAAAACTTCACCAACTAATGCCGCTTTCTGCCGTTTACTGCCTCGCGATGCTGCTTGCATGTAATGCCGCGCATACATTGGCTTTGCGCCCGGTGAGTGGCAAAATTTCCCGCTTACCCGACCGACCCTATTGCGCCAGGAAACAATTTCTGCGTGCCTGGTTTTAAAGATCCATGCGTATTTTTTTCGTGCAATGCTTCTTCACATGAAAGTTGAATTATCGAAAATTGGCCTGTACTATACCCGCGCACTTGAAGCAAAGCAAAACTCCGGTTTCTCCTTGAATTAAAAAATCGCACGTCGGTGAAAAACGATGAATGACCGTCTGTTAGTAAAACTATCTGGGGTAGTGTTGGCATGCGGCGTGATCGCCGGTTGCGCGACACAAGGCAACAACACGGCGACCACACCGGAGGCTTTTAATAAGCAGCTCGCGGACGCAGATACTGTAGCGAAAGGCGGCGATCAGGATCGTGCTATCGCGCTTTATCAGCAACTTTCAAAATCAGATCCGACGCGCGAAGAACCGTGGTCGCGCATTGCGCAGATCCAGTTTGCGCAAGGTCATTACGGTCAGGCTATCGTCGCCGCGCAAGAGGCGCTGCAGCGCGACCAGACCGACCGTCAGGCAAAGAGCGTACTGGCCGTGGCAGGTCTTCGCGTTGCTACTCAATCGCTCGGTGAATTGCGTCAGGACGCGTCGCTCGCGGGCGACGCCAAGTCGGACGCGCAAGCGCTCGCCAAGCAGTTGCGCGACACGCTGGGCGAAGCCACGCTGTTCCCGCCTGACCCGAGCGACAAGACGCCTGCAAAGAAAAAGCGCGTGATTCGCCGCGTCTCGAAGAGCAAGACAGTAGAGGCGCCTGATGCGAGCACCACGGCTGCGGCTCCGGCTGCCACGCCGGCGGCTCCGGCGGCGCCTGCCCCTGCGGCACCCGCAGCGCCCGCCAAGGCCGCGCAAAGCGGCGGCGCGTCAGATCCGTTCAGCGCGCTGCGCTGATCTCCACGTCTCACCATCAGCATTCGGGAGCCGACGATGGCGAAGAAAGAAAGCATACAAAAACGCTTGCAAAAAGTGCGGCCGCCCCGCGTGCAGCTCACCTATGAGGTCGAGCGCGGCGATGCGATCGAGGTGAAAGAGCTGCCGTTCGTCGTCGGCGTGGTGGCCGATCTGGCGGGGCAATCCGAAGTCGATCAGCCGAAGCTTCGCGATCGCAAGTTCGTCAATATCGACCGCGACAATTTCGACGACGTGATGAAGGCGATCGAGCCGCGCGCTGCGTTCCAGGTGGAAAACCGCCTGAGCGAAGCCGGTGGCAAATTTGCCGTAGATCTGCGTTTCAAGTCGATGGCCGATTTCAATCCGGACGAAGTGGTCGCGCAAATCGAGCCGTTGCGGCGTCTGCTCGAAGCACGTTCGAAGCTCGCGGATCTGCGCAACAAGCTCGCCGGCAACGACAAGCTCGAAGATCTGCTTTCCGAAGTGCTCAACAACACGCAGCAGTTGCAAACTCTGGCGAAAGATCAGGGCAATGCGGCGGACCAGAACGGCGGCGCGCCGGACCACGACAAGCAAGGCGAATAAGTACGGGGTGTGAGATGAACCAGCAAACAGCAGCGGCCCAACTCGCTACTGCGCAAAGCGGTCCGGAATCCACGCTGCTCGACGAGATCGTCGAGAAAAGCCGCGTGGCGAAGTCCGATTCCGAACATGCGCGTGCGAAAGACCTGATCGGCGAACTCGTGCACCAGGTGCTCGACGGCACCGTGGTCGTCTCCGACAACCTGTCGGCAACGATCGACGCACGCGTTGCGGAACTCGACCGCCTCATTTCCGCGCAGTTGAGCGCGGTGATGCATGCACCCGAATTCCAGCGCATGGAAAGCACCTGGCGCGGTCTGGACTATCTGTGCAAGGAGAGCAACACCGGCTCGACGGTCAAGATCAAGGCGCTGCATGCGCCCAAGCGCGATCTCGTGCGTGACTTCAAGACCGCGATCGAATTCGATCAAAGCGCGCTCTTCAAGAAGATCTACGAAGAAGAGTTCGGCACATTCGGCGGCTCGCCCTTCGGCGCGATCATCGGCGATTTCGAGGTCACGCGTCAGCCCGAAGACGTCTATTTCATCGAGCAGATGTCGCATGTCGCGGCGGCCGCGCATGCGCCGTTCATCGCTTCGGCGTCGCCCGAATTGCTGGGCCTCGAAACGTTTGCCGATCTCGGCAAGCCGCGCGACCTCGGCAAGGTGTTCGACACCGTCGAATACGCGAAGTGGAAGTCGTTCCGCGACTCCGAAGATTCGCGATATGTGGGCCTCACGCTGCCGCGCTTTCTCGGCCGCCTGCCGTTCAATCCGAAAGACGGCGCCACGGCAGAAGGCTTCAACTTTGTCGAAGACGTCGACGGCACCGATCACAGCAAGTACTTGTGGTGCAACGCTGCGTGGGCATTCGCTGCGCGCCTCACGGCTGCATTCGACGATTTCGGCTGGTGTGCAGCCATTCGCGGCGTGGAAGGCGGCGGTCTGGTGGAAGATCTGCCGACTCACACCTTCAAGACCGACGACGGTGAAGTCGCGCTCAAATGCCCGACCGAAATCGCTATTACCGATCGCCGGGAAAAAGAGTTGAGCGACCTGGGTTTCATTCCGCTCGTGCATTGCAAGAACTCCGACTACGCCGCGTTCTTCGCCGCGCAATCGGTGCAAAAGCCCAAGAAATACAGCACCGACAGCGCAAATGCGAATGCCGTTCTGTCCGCGCAATTGCAGTACATCTTCTCGGTATCGCGCGTCGCGCATTACCTGAAGGCAATGATGCGCGACAAGATCGGCAGCTTTGCATCGGCGCAGAACGTCGAGGTCTTTCTCAATCGCTGGATCTCGCAGTACGTGCTGCTGGATGACAACGCAACCCAGGAACAGAAGGCGCAGTTCCCGTTGCGCGAAGCATCCATCCAGGTCTCGGAGATTCCGGGCAAGCCCGGCGCATATCGCTCGGTTGCTTTCCTGCGCCCGCATTTCCAGCTCGACGAACTGTCGATCTCCTTGCGGCTCGTCGCCGATCTGCCGAAACCGGCCAATTCATAAACGAAGTCAGAAAACCCGGGCCGGCCGCCCGGGTTAGCTGTTAAAACCACCTCTTTGGGGAGTCGATGAGTTATGAAGGACATCTATTTAAAATTCGGCAATCCGGCGATCAAAGGCGAGTCTGCCGATAAAGATCACGCTGGCTGGATCGAAATCGATTCGTGGAGTCACTCGATCACGCAACCGCGCTCGGCCACGGCTTCGACCGCAGGCGGCCACACGTCCGAGCGTTGCGAACACGCGGACATGCAGTTCACGAAAGACATCGACGTAGTCAGCCCGCTGATCTATCAGCACGCATCGGGCGGCACGACGTTCGACGAAGTCACCATCGACTTCATGCGTTCGGACGGCGAAGGCAATCGCATCAAGTACCTCGAAGTAAAGCTGAAGTACGTGATCATTTCGAGCGTGACGCCGAGCGTCGTTGGCGAAGGTCTGCCTACCGAACAGTTCTCGCTGAAGTACGCAGCCGTGCAGTGGAAGTACACGCAGCAGAAGATCGGCGGCAACCAGGGCGGCAACGCGCAGGGCGCGTGGAGCCTGACGAAGAACGACAAGACGTACGCGGTCTGATGCATGGGCGCACGCGGCGCGCGCGGCCCGGAAGGGCTGCAGGGCATGGTGTGCGCACTGCATCTAACCGCTTCTTCGGACGCCGATGAAACGCTTCGAACCCAGCTTTCTCGACAAGCTGTTCGACGACGAACCGCATCTGCCGGCTTCACCGGCGATGCGGCAATTGTCGTTGGAGGAGTTAAAGGGCACTGTCGCGCGAGATGTCGAAGCGATACTGAACACGCGCATTGCGCTGACCGAGCATGAGCTCGCGGCTTTGCCCGAATGTCAGCGCTCAGTGCTCACGTATGGCCTGAACGACTTCGCAGGACTGAGTCTCGCGAGTCACTACGACCGCACGTTCATCTGCAAATCGATTCAACAGGCAATTGCGCGGCATGAGCCGCGCTTACAGCAGGTATCGGTCACGCTCGAACTGAACGAACAATCGACCAACGCGCTGAACTTCGCAATTCAGGCGCTGCTGGTCGTTCATCCGGCAGAAGAACCGGTGAGTTTCGACGCGATGTTGCAGCCGTCCACATTGCAATACTCGGTGACGCGCGCACGCGCAAAATTGTAGACGCTGTTTTTAGCTTGATACCGCTTGGCTTCAATGCCGCTTCCCCGCCGCCACGCGCACCGGCGGCAGTAGTGAAGCGGAGAGGGTTCGGGTCCGGGGATTAGATCGATGGAAGAATTGCTGCCGTATTACGAGCGCGAGTTGTCATTTTTGCGGCGCTATTCGCGCGACTTCGCGGAGCGCTACCCGAAGATCGCCGCGCGTCTTGCCATGTCGGGCGAGCACTGCGAGGACCCGCATGTCGAGCGAATGATCGAGTCGTTCGCGCTGCTCGGCGCACGCATCAACAAGAAGCTCGACGACGACTACCCCGAGTTCACCGAAGCGCTGCTGGAAGTGCTGTATCCGCATTATCTGCGGCCATTTCCGTCGTGTTCGATTGCGCAATTGGGCAACTCCGCCGCATCGAGTCATCTGACGGAACCGGTCACGATCGAACGCGGTACTGAGCTGAAGTCGCGGCCCATTCGCGGCGTGCAATGCCGTTTCCGGACCGCATACGACGTCACGCTCGCACCGGTTCGTATCTCGGAGGCGAAGTACACGTCAGTCGCAATGGCGCCCAGCGCGACCGTGCTACCCGGCAATGCGACCGCAATCGTTTCGATCACCTTCGAATCCACCGCCGCGCAACTCGATCTGTCCGCGTTGAAGGTGGATACGTTGCGTGCGCATCTGCACGGCGAGCAGTCGTTCATTGCGGCGCTCGCCGACTGCCTGTTCGTCAATGCAATGGCCACATATGTCGAAGCCGACCGGCGCGGCGTATGGACGCAACTGCGTGCATCGCCGCTCGTGCAGGCAGGCTTTGACGAGCAGGACGCGCTGATCGACTATCCGGCCAAGTCCCATCCGGCTTATCGGCTCCTCACCGAGTACTTTGCATTCCCGGAAAAATTCAATTTCGCCGACTTCGATCTGACCGCAATGACGCGCGCGACAGGGCGCTGCCAACGCCTGACACTGCACGTCGTGCTGAAAGAAGTGCGCAGCGATTCGCATGTCGCCAGGCTTCTCGACGCTTTGTCGGCGCATCATTTCCGTCTCTTCTGCACGCCGGTGGTGAATCTGTTCGAACAGCACGGCGAACCGATTCGCGTGACCCATCAGGCGGTCTCGTACCCGGTGATTGCTGAAGCGCGCCGCGCATTTGCCTATGAGGTTTATTCGATCGATTCGGTCAAGCTCGTCAGGCAACAGGCCCACCAGGAGTCGGTCATCGAATTCAGGCCGTTCTATTCGCTGCATCACGGCGAGGCCGCACGCGCCGGACACTACTGGTTCGCGCGCCGCAACGATTGGGTCGCGCAAAAGAGCCCAGGCTACGAGACCGAGATCTCGATTGTCGATATTGACTTTGAACCGGCGGCGCCGCAAACCGACACGTTGAGTCTCGATCTGACCTGTACGAATCGCGACTTGCCCGCAGGCCTCGCCGGGGGTCTGGAAGGCGGCGATCTTTTTCTGGAAGGCGGGTCGCTGACGGGCAGCATTGCGATGTTGCGCCGGCCCACGCCGAGTGTGCGTTTCGAACGCGGTCGGGCCGCGCATTGGCGGCTCATTTCGCATCTCGCGCTGAACCATGTGTCGCTCGCGAATAGCGGGCTTTCCGCGCTGAAGGAAATGCTGGTGCTCTACGATTTGCGGCGCACGGCGGTGTCGGCGCGGCATATCGACGGTCTTGTCGGGATCGAGCAGCGCGCGGCCGTGCAATGGCTACCCGGCAAACCGTTCGCGACGTTCGTGCGCGGCATTGAGATTCGCTTGACCATCGACGAAGAGCATTTTGTCGGCACGAGTCTCGCATCTTTCGTGCGCGTGATCGACACATTCTTTGGGCTGTATGTGCATCTGAACAGCTTTGTGCAACTGGTCGTCGTGTCGAAGCGCACTGGCGAGGAGATCTTGCGATGCAAACCGCGCAGCGGCGAATCGATCCTGGCGTAGTCGAGCAGCTTCTCGACGAGCCACATCGCTTTGAATTTTTTCAGGCGGTGCGGCTGTTCGAAAAGTGGTTTGCACAACAATCGCCGTCTGACACCGGACGTTCCGGCGATATCGTCGCGCAGCGCATTGCCTTTCGCAATTCGCTCTCCATGTCTTTCCCGCCGAGCGAGATCCACGGTGCGCAATCGTACGACGACGAAGGCACTGCGCTAAAGGAAAAGGCTCAGCGTACGGCAGCGCTCGAAGACGGCTCGCTCGAAAAAGTGGACATCACGCCTGCATTTTTCGGCTTGCTCGGCGGGCAGGGCGCATTGCCGCTGCACTACACCGAGCAGATCATCGCCCGTGAACAGATCAAGCGCGACCGCGCCGCGCGCGAATTCTTCGATGTGTTTTCCAATCGCGCCACCGCGCTTTTTTACGCGGCGTGGAAGAAGTACCGCTTGCCGTTCCATTACGAACTGGATCGCGACGAACGCTACTTGCCGTTGCTGCTTGCGCTCGCGGGCGTTGCGGACAACGACACCCGCACCAGTCTGCAAACTGGCGAGGGCGCGCTATTCGACGAAGCGATTGCCGGCTATGCGCTGCCCGCGCGACACAGGCCAGTGTCGG
>Ga0256780_1000396_pt1 | contig 10078 bp, 9 predicted proteins | sample MC6MC0931MT_FD_186051 | JGI IMG/M metagenome (GOLD analysis project Ga0256780, IMG submission 186051) | Metatranscriptome of enriched soil aggregate microbial communities from Iowa State University, Ames, United States - MC6-MC0931-MT... | ecosystem: Environmental > Terrestrial > Soil >... | reverse complement strand
GTCCCCTACGGGGCGCCATTTCCGTAGTCCAATCCGCCCAGCTGTTGATTTTCACTCCGTGAGACTGGACCGCATCACGGCGCTGTCTCGCTGGTATGATCCTGGAACCAGTTCGAGCACCGCGTCCGCATGGGCGATCGTCGCGGGCCGATGCGCGACGATGATCCGCGTCATCTCGAATGCACGCAATGCCTCGGCGATCGCAGCTTCGGTCGGCTCGTCGAGATGGCTCGTCGCTTCGTCGAGGAACAAAATGGACGGCCGGCGATAGAGCGCGCGCGCCAGGATCACACGTTGCTTCTGTCCACCTGAAAGCGTCGAACCCATATCGCCGACAAGCGTTTCAAAACCCATTGGCGTCTTGCGGATATCATCGAGGATTGCGGCACGCGCGGCACATTCCTCAAGCCAGGTAAAATCCATCCTCTCATCGAAAGACGAGATGTTCTCCGCAATCGATCCGGCAAAAAGCCCGTCGTTCTGCATGACGCCAGCGATGCGAAGCCGGTATGCGGCGGGACCATCGGCCGTCCGAATATCACGGCCATCGACCATGACGGTCCCTTCGCTCGCGGGAAGAAGCCCCATCATGATTTTCAAAAGCGTTGTCTTCCCGCATCCCGACGGCCCGACGATCGCGACACTCGTGCCAGGCGCGACATCAAACGAAAGATTGTGAAACACCCACGGCTCATCGTCGCCGTAACGGAGTCCCAAATTCTGCACGGCAATGGCGCTCGCCCCGCCCGCCTTGATCGCCGGATGAATGGGAGGAGTCGAACTCACGTCCTGCCGCTCTTCCGGCTCGCAAGAGACGATATCCGACAGGCGATCGGTCTGCACGTTGAGCATCCGCAGTTGAAAGCCGGAATTGATCAGATTGCCGATGCGCGTGGAAAACTGATCGCGATAAGCCAGAAACGCCACAAGCATGCCGAGCGTCATGGACTGATCGATGACCGCGCGGGCGCCGAGCACGAGCAGGATCAGTCTGTCCGCCCCAAACAAGAATTCATTGGCACGGCCGAAGACCAGATCGAGGCGCTGCATCCTCAGACGCGCATTCAGCGCTGCAACGAGCTGATTCATCCACGTGCTGCGTCGGCGCTCGCGAAGACCCAACAGCTTCACGCTCGCCATGCCGCGCACCGTCTCAATAAAATGCGTCTGCTGTCGCGCCTCGGCGACGATGGCTTCTTCGCTGGCTTCTCGGTAGGCCTTGTAGGCGGCGATGCGCAATCCCGTAGAGAGGACCGTCGAAGCGGCGACGACAAGCGCCAGCCAGCCTCCGTAAATAAACAGCATGACGGCCATACTGACCGACATGATGCCGTCCAGCACCGCCTGCACCATCTCATTCGTGAGAGCTTTCTGGATCGTGTTGAGCGACCCGAAGCGTGAGATGACGTCGCCGACGTGACGCTTTTCGAAATAGTCGAGCGGCAACCTGGACAGATGGTCGAACATGCGCGCGGAACAGAGATAATTGACGTTCGTGCCCGTCAGCATCGTCGTCCACGTGCGCGCCACGGCAAGCACGAGCTGAAGGAAGAGGAGTAAGACAAGGCCGATCGCCACGACGAGCAGCAGATCGCGATCTGCATTTACGATGACTTCGTCAATGACGATCTGCGATGCGATCGGCAGCAGGATTGCAATAAACTCGATGCCGAACGACAGCAACAGGACTTGCGCCAGCGCCGAGCGAAGTCCGGAAATGTCGCGAAATAGATCTCTCAGGCGAAAGGTTACGCTCGGCCGCTCGCGCACGAAATTCGCCGTCGGGCTTGCTTCGAGCACAACGCCTGTAAACTCGCGAGAGGCTTCGGCAAGACTGACCTGGCGGCGCCCGAGAGCCGGATCATGAATGACGATGCTATTGGAGCGCACCTTCGCCAGAACGACGAAATGATTGAGTCCCCAGTGAAGAATGCAGGGTCGCTTCAAGCGTGCGAGATCCTGCATCTCGATGCGAAGCGCGCGCGTTGCGAGTCCCATCGCCCCGGCCAAATTGACCAGGTTGCGGAGCGTCATCCCTTTCAATGACAATGCGTAACGGCGGCGCAACGCACCAAGATCGATGTGACGGCCATAATGGCCGAGCACCATAGCCAGACAGGCCATGCCGCATTCCGCCGCTTCTGCCTGAAGAACAACGGGCATGCGCCGGCCGAAGCCGAATTTGAGTGCTTCGCCGAGCGCCATGCTCACGTTCCTCCCGTTACAAGGTCGAAGCTGCGCTTTGCGTGATACAGCGGGTCGAACAGCCAGCGATAAAGCGGACGCTTTTCGAGAGCGATGTCGGCCTCGACGCGCATCCCTGCTTCAAGTGGCCGTTTTTCGCCGTACGCCGTAACAGCATTCTGGTCGGGACGAACGACGATCCGATAGACGCCGCCGCGCGCTTTGTCGGCATCCTTCAATCCGGATGCATCGAGCGCATCGCCGGATTCGACCGGCGCGCGCGTCACCTCGGTCACGACTCCGCGATAGAGCCCGAAGCGCTGAAAGGGAAACGCCGAGTATCGCAGCATGACGACGGCGCCCTTTTCGACAAAGCCGATGGCAGATGAATCGACAAAGAGATTGGCTTGCAGGCGTCCTTCACTTGGAAGCAGCGTCAGCAAAACAGCGCCAGGAGCGACGCTCTGGCCGGCTTGGACGCGGATAGACGTCAGAACTCCTTTGTCGGGCGCGCGAATTTCTATTCCCTGCTTTGCTTCGCTCTCGGCAATTTGCTGCTCAAGCTGAGCGGACGAGCGATCCATCTCCGCGAGTTCCTGCGCCAATTTTGAATCGAACGTCGTGAGCTGCGCTTTGACGTCGCCGATCTTGCCTCTGATCTGAAGGCTGGCCTGGTTGAACTGAGCCAGCTGGGCCGTCGCCTGCATGTAGAGATAGTTCTGGCTTTGCAGATCGCCCGCGCGGGCAATTCCGGATGAAACGGCTTTGGCAAGCGTCTCGACACGTTGCTTCAGCGGTGGAACAAGCTCACTTTGAAGTTTAACTTGCTGATCAAGCTGGACGGATTGAGCTTCGAGATTTTTGGCTTGCTCCTCAAGAGCATCTTTCTCGCTCTTAGCCGTTGCTGCGCGCAGCGTGCGCTGCTTGACGATACTGTTCTTCTGACGACGCAACTCTTCGATGACGCGCTTCTGCGTTGGGCCGTTGGCGGAAACAGCATCGAGATCGACGGTGTAAAGTAACTGTCCTTTCGTGACGTGATCGCCTTCTCTCGCACCGGAGCTGCTGACCCGGCCAGCAACCGGACTGGCAACCGTTATCAAGCCAACGTCTGGCGTGAGAACGCCGAGAGCATGAACGCGCCGCGTATAGGCGCCGATCACCGAATAGGCGATTGCCGATAACATCAATGCAAGACAAACAAGCGCCACGATGCGCAGCGGAAGCGGCTGCACCAACTGAGCATCGCCAAGCCAAGCATTCCGTCGAGTTGCAGCAACCTGATTACGAAAAAGCGGAGAACTCATTTACACCAGTGTTCACTGTCAACCGGGCTCAACACGATCAAAACTCTTCGCGTGGCTGGCTGGAATTGCGATGCAGACATAACAACAAAAGACATGGGCGGGAGGTTGCTCGTTCGCGTGTCGTTTCGCCGCAAATTTTATCGTGCAACGAACTAAGCCTACGTCAGTATTCGTTTAGTGCGCTTCGTTGTCATTCGATGCCGCGCGCGATCACTGGCAAAGCATCACCGAACGTGGGGACAACATGGAAAAGCAATATCTGTCTAACAGTCCGCGTTACAGATTATGCTCGCAATTTTCGCAAAGTTTTCTTGGTTGAACAGCGCGACGTCGCCAGTACATCGTTAGCCGCCGGACGCTGGAAGTAGCGTCCAATCACTGAGCAAGAAAGGAGCATTTATGCTGCGTAACAGCGAGACAATCCGTGAGCTCGACGTTTCTGAACTCGATCAGGTCGGCGGTGGACTTTCTCTAGGCGTGGGCGTGAACCTCGACCTAAGCAGCGAACTCGGCGCCGTCTCAGGCGTGCTCGATACGGTGCTCGGGGCCGTCGGCGGTTTGCTCGGCGGTGTCGTCGGTGGTGTGACCGGCTGATAGACCAATCATCCGGGGCGGCGTCGGCTGTTGCGTCGCCGTCCCGGTTTTTTTGCGCCGATCGTTTTCGGCGACCATCATAAACATCATGTCTTGCGAGGCTCATGCCGATAAAGTTCGCGCGCTGCGGATTTCAGGGACAAGTCAGCTCGCTTCCCAACCGGTTCACCGGGTTATCGGAAGAGGCCTACCTACGCGGCATCGGCTTTATCGAATATCGCTACAAGGAGTCCGGCACGGCGACGCAAAGCGTCGCCGGCATTTTGATTTGCGCTTGCGAGTGCGGACCCGAATGCACGTTCTCGTTTAACTTTGCTGCGAACGCCACGGACCTTCGCAATACGTTCGTCTTGCGCGGACCCGATCACGAGGTATCCGCATCATGGACCGGCAGCCAGCGCGGACGTCTTCTCGCGATTGCACCGCATGTGCTCGAGAGGCTCTACCGCAAGCCTCTATCGCAAATTCACATTGAGCCGGCATTCGGCGATCTTCACGATCGGACTCAGGTTCTTTACCTGCTTGCCTCGCTAGCTGACGAGCATTCGGGCAAGCGCCCAGTGGACCCTCTATTCGTCGAGAGTGTCGCGCTCGCTGTCCTGCGTGCATCGGGAATTATGCAGTGGGAAACAGTTCGGAAATCGCCAACGCTATCGGCCGCACAGATCGGCATCGTTCGCAATCTCATCCATGCCAACCTCACCGGCTCTCTTACCCTGCGAGAAATGGCCAGCGCAGTCGATCTGAGCGAGAGTTATTTCGTTCGTGCATTTAAGGGCAGCTTCGGAGAGACGCCCTACAGATATGTCCTCCGCGAGCGCGTCGCGTTGGCGCAAACGCTCATCGAGAATAGCAAACTTCCCCTTTCGGAGATCGCCCTTCCCGCCGGGTTTGCCGATGCGAACCGGATGGGACGCACCTTCCGCCAAATCACTGGCCATAGCCCAACCGGGATTACGAAATCCCGGCGGCGCGTAAGACCCAGCTAGTCTCTGGCAATCCGTGACGAGCGCCGTGTTACGTCGTGCGCACCTTTACCGTTCCCGAAGTCAGGAACGCGATGGCAATGCGGGTGCGGACTCCAGCGCGGTTTCATCATGATTCAACGCGAGCAGCGCCAGGAATGTTAAGGCCGCGGCGCCCGTCAAATACAATCCGACGGCTTGAATTCCGAAGTTTGTCGCGAGCGTCGTCGCAATGTACGGCGCGAGCGACGCACCGAAGATTCCGGCCATGTTGAACGCCAGCGATACGCCGGTATAGCGAATGCCGACCGGAAACGGCTCCGACAGCGCCGCGCCGAGCGGACCATAGGTCATCCCCATGAGAGCCAATCCGAGGATCATGAATACCGTCGCGCCGGCGTAGCCTCCCGCACCGAAGAGCGGCGCGAACAGCAGCCCAAACGCTCCAATTGACGCGGTTGCCCAAAGCAAAACTCTGCGGCGTCCGAAGCGATCCGCCAACCACGCAGCCAGCGGAATGGTCAAACCGAAGAACAGCACACCAATGATCTGAATGGGCAGAAATTCCTCGCGCGTAAATCCAAGTGCGTTAATTCCCCAACTCAAAGCAAAAACCGTCATCAGGTAAAACAGCACGAAGGTTGCGAGCGCGCCGAAAGTCCCAAGAATGAGCAAGCGAAAGTGCTGCGAGAAAACGGTCGCGAGCGGCACGCGCACACGTTCGTCATTCTCGATCACCTTCTTGAAAGCGGGCGTCTCCGAAATGCGAAGCCGCACGTAGAGCCCGACGAAAACCAGAAGCGCGCTTGCGATGAACGGAATCCGCCAACCGAAAGAAGCAAACTGCTGATCCGTCAAACATTCGGTGAGTAGGAGGAAGATACCTGTCGAGCACAGGAACCCGATCGGCGCGCCAAGCTGTGGAAACATACCGAACCACGCTTTTTTCGATTGCGGCGCGTTCTCGGTGGCAAGCAACACGGCGCCGCCCCACTCTCCACCGAGTCCCAGTCCTTGAAAAAAACGGCACATCGCCAATAGGAAGGGCGCCCAAACGCCCGCAACAGCATAGGTCGGCAGAAGCCCGATCGTAACCGTCGCCAGCCCCATCGTCAAAAGCGCCGCGACAAGCGTCGCCTTTCGGCCGACGCGATCGCCAAAATGTCCGAAGAGCACGGCGCCAACCGGCCGCGCAAAAAACGCGATGGAGAATGTGGCGAACGATTGAAGCATCGCCGTCGTCGCATCCGCATTCGGAAAGAACAGCTGCGGAAACACGATGACGGCCGCTGTCGCATAGATGTAGAAATCGAAAAACTCGATCGTCGTCCCAGCAAGGCTGGCGAGCAGCACGCGGCTTGTCGAAGCGTTCGGCGATCCAGTCAAAATGCCTACCTTGTCAAGTTATGAAATTGGTTGATTCGACTTGGCCGAATATCCCAGCCGGTGACAAGCCCTGCAAGTTGCAGGTACGCTAAAATTTGGAAAATAATACGCCAATCGGCGCCGGCGCGGGATGCCCATTGGGCCGACCGCCTGGCCATATAACAAATAAGGTATTCGGGAATTTCTTCGATCTATCGGACTCAGGTTTCGATGAATCCGCGCGAGGGATCATTCTGTGTCTATTTTCGACATTGCCGCCGTGGTTCTCATTCTGGCGACGGCCATCGGCATCATCAATGAGCGCCTTTTCGGCATACCTCGTGTCATCGCACAATTATTGGGGTCACTTGTTTTATCCTTGGGCGTGATCCTCGTCAGCCACGCGACAGGCGACTATCGCTACGCCACCCTGCTTCAGAACGACCTCAGCGGCGCCCACCTGCCACAAATTCTCTTGAACGGCGTCCTCGCGTTGCTGTTATTCGCGGCAAGCCTCAATGCCAGCCTCCATGACCTGAGAGCCAACGCCGTTTCGGTTTTCTGCTTGGCGACGATAGGCGTCCTTCTATCGACCACGTTCTTCACCATCTCATTTTGGGGAGTGTTGCACGCCCTTGGCATGGCCGTCCCGATCGTATGGTGCTTCGTTCTCGGGGCTATTCTGGCGCCGACCGACGCAGTCGCCGTCGAAGGATTGCTCCGGCACAGCCCTCTTCCCGATGCTCTGAAAACAACAATTATCGGCGAAAGCCTTTTCAATGACGGCACGGCTCTCGTGCTCTTTGTTACGGCGCTTGCCGCCGTCGAAGGTCAGCACCACCTCCTTGGACACGGTCACGTCGCAACTGCAATGATCATCGAAGGCGGCGGCGGAATTGCGCTCGGAATGGCGACAGGTTTTGCCGCTGCTTGGATCATGTCACTGATCCGGGACGATGAGATCGCGATATTTGCGTCTCTGGCCTTGGCTCTCGGCACTTACCGGCTCGCCACAGCGTTAGGCGTGTCCGGTCCCATCGGCGTTGTCGTTGCCGGCATAGTTCTCGCCAACCGCACAATCGCGACGGCGAGCGAGCGCGAACGGCGGCAAAAGGTCGGCGTATTTTGGGCGCTCATCGACAACCTTCTGAACGTATTGCTATTCGTCCTTCTAGGCTTCGAGATCTTTGCCATGAACTTGTCCTGGCTCGCCGCCGTCTCCGCTGCGATTGCGATCCCGCTTGCCTTTCTATCGCGATTTTTCAGCGTGGGTTTGCCGCTATGGCTGTTTCGACAACCTCTGGCCACAGATAAGCGCGTGCCGTTCTTACTGACATGGCTCGGCCTTCGAGGAGCGATTTCGGTTGCCCTGGTGCAAATCATTCCCCAAGGGCCATATAACGATGCCCTGTTGGCCGCGTGTTACGCTGTCGTGATTTTCACCGTCGTTATTCAGGGCCTTTCGACTCCGCGCGTAATTGCAGCCATCTATGGCAACCGCGCCGGCACCACTCCAGTATAGGCATTCCAATTCACAGAAATTGCGCGAATAATCCGAATAATAACCAATTCACATTTAAGGCACGGCGGCGCGGAATAAGCGGCGATAGACTCGAATTGAACTTGAACTGTACGAGTTCAGTATAATTCGAGGAGGTTCTCCAATGTCAAAATCCGTATCTTTCGCGACCGCGATCGGATTTGCGGCGCTCGTCGCGCTTCCGGCTGTCTCTGAAGCCCATTGCCTGCATTTCAAACGCTGGGAAACCAGAACCACTGCCGCATTCACCGAGACCGGCCATGCCGTACGTCGCTTCGGCGACGGCGTCGTCCGCGCAACCGATCGCGTCTTCGGCTGGGTCTTCTGCAAGAGAAATCATCGCATCTAAGCGCCGTTCGGCGACAGAAACGCTGTATTTTCCTCACCCGTGACTTTGAGTTGAGCCGCCTGCACGTCGCAGCGCGGCTCACCCGAATTGCGTCAAGCCAGCTTTATCGCCTTCGGCGCACAGTCGCCATCGGTTCGATAGGACGACTTGCCGTCGTCGAAAGAGCGCCACGGCGTACCGGCACAGCTCTCTCCCAAAATCGACACTCCGAAAATATCTTCGATCGCGGCGCGCGATAATGGCTCCGTCCTCGTCGCGGACGCCGCCAACCGCCCTTCCTGAAGCACCAAAATCCGATCGGCAAACGTGTGAGCCAGCGCCAAGTCGTGCAGAACGACGATGCCCAATATGCTCTTCTCACCCGCCAGTTTGTGCGTGTGACTGAGCAGCGCCAATTGGTGGTGGATATCGAGGCTGGCGATCGGTTCGTCGAGCATGAGGATCTGGTCGGCCTCAAGCGTCCGCCCGGCGGAGAGTTGCGCCAAAGCGCGGGCGAAGCTGACGCGCTGCTGCTCACCGCCCGAGAGCGTCAGAAAACTGCGATCCGCGAATGATGCCGCGTCAGCTTCCTCCAACGCCGAAGCAGCAATCCGATCGCGATCGGCGTGCGACAGGCCAACACCGATTCCCTCGGCGCCAAGCCGTACCACCTCGAATGCCGTAAACGGAAAGGCAACACGCGAATTCTGCAGCATGACGGCGCGCTTGGCTGCAAGCCGTCGTTGTGGAATTGAGGATAGAGATTCGCCGGCAATCGAAACGGAGCCTCCGGTCGGCGTCGACTCCCCCGACAGCATACGCAGCAACGTCGACTTTCCGGCGCCATTAGGGCCGACGATCGCAAGAACCGATCCAGCCTCGGCCGTGAAGCTCACCTGATCCAGAAGCCGCCGATTTCCGATTTTGTGCGTAACGTCACGCACGGCAAGCAGCTCGCTCATACCGAAAACTCCGGACCTCGCCGCAACAGCAGCCAGATGAAGAACGGCGCGCCGATCGTGGCGGTGATGATGCCGATCGGTAGTTCGCTCGGCGCGACGATGGTCCGCGCAATGATGTCAGCCCCAACCAAGAGCGCGGCGCCCAACAGCGCCGAAGCAGGAAGCAGAAACCGGTAGTTGGCGCCGACCGAAAGGCGGAGCAGATGCGGAACAATAATGCCGACGAACCCGATCATGCCCGAGCACGCAACCGATGCACCGACTGCAACCGAAACGAGAAGGATCGCCGCGGATTTCAAACGCTGCACATTGACGCCAAGATGGAAAGCCTCGGCCTCGCCCAACGCTATGGCGTTGAGACCGTGCGCCAGAAATGGCATGGCCACGAGCGTCGGCAGGATCATCGGCAGCACGATGCCGACTTTGCCCCACGTGGCGCCGCCAAGTCCGCCCATCGACCAGAACGTTAGGTCACGCAGTTGTCGGTCGTCGCTGATATAGGACAGCCATCCTATTCCCGCGCCAGCTAGCGCCCCGAACGCGATACCCGCGAGAAGCATCACCGCCATCGACGTTCGCCCCCCACGGCTCGCCACCACATAGAGCATGAGAGTCGAGCCCAACGCGCCGCAAAACGCCGCCACCGGCAGAAATATGAATGGGAAGTTCGCCGCGGCGCCCGAAGCGATTTGCCCGCCGAGCACGATCGCGACAGCGGCGGCAAATCCCGCGCCTGACGAAACACCGATCAAACCCGGATCGGCGAGCGGATTGCGAAACAGTCCTTGCATGACAGCGCCGGAAACCGCCAATCCCGCACCGACCACTCCCCC
>Ga0256780_1000390_pt1 | contig 10160 bp, 7 predicted proteins | sample MC6MC0931MT_FD_186051 | JGI IMG/M metagenome (GOLD analysis project Ga0256780, IMG submission 186051) | Metatranscriptome of enriched soil aggregate microbial communities from Iowa State University, Ames, United States - MC6-MC0931-MT... | ecosystem: Environmental > Terrestrial > Soil >... | reverse complement strand
GGGAAGTTTGCGGGACGCCGTCGCCCCGTTCAATCGGACGAGTACGAAGCTGTGCCGTGGCGCCGGATGCGTATCAGGCAGGATGGGATACGCGGAGGGAAAGACGCGAACGCGATACGCGAACGCGATGCGTGCAGCGGACGTTTACGAGTACGTCAGCGTGACCGTTGCGGTCGCGTTTGCGGTGCCCGGCGCGCGAGAGGGAGCGGTCGGTGAACGGATATAGCTCGCCAGAAAGGTATAGCTGCTTTTTCCGGATGCCGGCCGGAACGCATACGACTCGGAGCCATCAAACTTGACGGGCGTGCCGGTGCTGCCATGCTGGGCATCGTTCGTGGTGATCTGCACGCCGATGCCCACGGCCACACCTGGGCTATTCATATTCGTAAGCGCCAGCACCGACGTGCTGCCGGTGATCGTGCCCGAGAACTTCAATGAAGCCGCCGACAAGGAACTGACTTCGCAGTTTTGCAGCCTGACATCAAAGGACTTGCTGTACCGGGCGGCCGGCAGGCTGGACGAGACGAATTCCGCCAAGGGCACATCGCCCAAGGCAATGGCGTCAACCGTCAGCCCGCACGACGGGCTGGTCACCAGGCCAGTCATGGTCAACGGGAAGGCTTGCGCATGAGCGCTCGCGCCCGTGAGGCTTAACGCCATCATCAGCAGCGGCGTTGCAAGATTAATTTTCATTGTAGAAATCCGGTGCGGGAATTTGGCACGCCGATGTTTTTGCCGAGCCATCTACGGCGTATGGATTCCCTGCATTGATAAATTTTTTTCGAGTGTACCGATGCGCCCCGGCGGTTGATATCGGATGCGAACCAAAAAAAAGCCATAATCGCGGAAATCTCGGACTGGTCCTATTTTTGGCATGTTTCTCGCCCCCCCTTCCACGGCATTCTTCCTCAGCGCCAACGGCCTGCGCAGCCGCAGCGTCGGCGGCGCTGTGTTGCACGGCGTGATCGATACGCCCGTGCCGCCTGCGCGCGTGGTGGCGGATTGGGCGCGTGAAACGCGCACGCAAACCATGCTGGAACCCGGGGACGTCGAACAGATGCCGCTTGCGCGCACGCGTTTTCGTTGGCCGGCGTTCGACGTTTGCCTGCACGCCATGCAAGCGTGGACGCAATCGATCGGCCTGGAAGATGTGCTGGCATCCAGCGACATCGCCTTGATGGCGTGCCGCGGCGCGCGGTATCACCATGATGGCGAGCAATACGGCGGCGCCGCGTTCTGCAACCTGTTCCTTTCCGAAGACAAGGGGCTGGACGTGCATTTCCCGCACACGGGCCAACGCATCCCGCTCACGCGCGGCGTGGCCATGCTGTTCGATACCTGCCAGCCCCACGCCGTCATCCGCCGCGACGCCAGCGGCTATACGGCGTCCGACTTTCCCCAGGACGAAGACCTGTCGCAATGGTTCCTGACGTGGGAGCTTCCCATTGAAGACGCCCGCGTGGCGCGAGCGCTGGGCGTGACATTTGATGGGGATAGCGGCACGGCGGCGCAGTTGGACGCCGAACAGGTGTGGGTGGACGGCGCGCGCGCGGTGGTATGCCCGGCATCGGGGCAATGGCGGCGCGCGATCTGACGGCGCTGCGCCCGCGCAATAAAAAAATAAGTGACGGACCGATTGCACCCGGACACCCTATCCAACATCCTGTGCCGCGCTGCTCATCAAGCTGCATTACCCCGCCGCTATACTCGTTTCACTTTCATCTTTCTGCGCCGCGCCTTTTAAGCGACGCTCACTTATGCCTTTGTTGACGGCCTTGATGCGTCCCCTTGGACGCGCCCTACTCTGTGCAGTTGCCACCCTAATATGCTTGCCCGCGCTGGCCGCCCCGCCCACGCTGGCGCAATGCCACGGCATCAAAGACCTGGCTTTCGTCGCCCACCTGGACGACGACCTGCTATTCATGAACCCGGACATCGCCTCGAACATCGAGGCGGGCGGGTGCGTGCGCGTGGTCTACCTGACCGCCAGCGATGCGGGGGAAGGCGAAACCTACATGCTCGGCCGTGAACGCGGCGTGCGCGCGGCCTATGCCTATATGGCGCATAAGCCCGACCAGTGGAAAAGCGACGTGGGCACGGCAGACGGGCGCCACATCGCGCGCTTCACCTTGCAGGGCAATCCACGCGTGCAGCTCTGGCACATGCGCCTGAAAGACCCCTGGCTGGGCAAGGGCTGGGGCAGCCTGACGCCGCTCTCCCGCACGGAATCCGAAGCGGGGCAAACCGTGGACACGCTGGGTCCCAACCCCGAGGTCTACACGCGCGAACAACTGATCGACACGCTGGCGGAATTGATCCGCCAATACGGGCCGACCACCGTGCGCCATCTGGACGACACCATCAGCGTGCCGTACACGCAGCTGTGCTGGCGTTGCGCCGGCCACGGCCACCCCGACCACATCGCAAGCGCGCGGCTGGTGCGCGAAGCCATGGTGCGCGCACCCGGCAACTACGCGGAAACCGGCTACATCGATTACCCCAGCCAGGAACGCGCCACCAACCTGGCTGAAGCAGAAATCGCCACCAAGTCAGTGATCTTCCAGCACTATGCCTGGAACGACTACCACTATTGCGCCGGCCCGACCGGCTGCAAGGAACCCGCCGGCCCCGCCGCCGCCTGGGTGCAACGCGCGTACTACGTGTCGCGCCAGGACATCGCGCCGCAGTTGTACCCGGATGGGCGCGGCGGCCTGGTCGTGTTCGCCGCAGGCGAAACCAATGCCGCCGTCAACCGCTGGGACTCGGGCCAGCAACGCTGGCAAAGCCTGGGCGGACGCACGAGCGGCCCGCTGGTGTCGTTCACCCATGCCGACGGCACGGCGGGGCTGATGGCGCGCGACCCGCTGGGCGGCGTCTGGGCCAACAAGCAACGGCACGACGGCACCTGGCAAGGCTGGCAAGCGCTGGGCGGCCTGCGCGTGACGCAGATTCCGGCCGTGGCGCCACGCGGCGAAGCCGCGGCCGTGGCCTTGGGCTATGACGGCCTGCTGCATTGGATTGCGCCGTCGGGCATCGACGGCAGCTGGAGCACCTGGCAAGACTTGCCGCCGCTGGAAGGGGCCACCGGCTCGCCGGCCGTGGCGCGCGGCGCCGACGGGCGCTATGTGATCTTTGCCTCCACCACCCAAGGCGAACTCTTCTACACCCGCCAGTTGCCCGCGGCCAAAGGCCAGCGGCCCGAATGGCATGCATGGCGTCGCGTCCCCGCGCCCGAAACGGCGGGCGGGCTGGCGGCCATTCGCAGTCATGAAAATCGCGTTGAACTCTACTTCCGCCAGCGCGGCAGCAACCACCTGACCCAGCTGGTGGAAGCGGGCGACACCACGGATATGGACATGGACTGGAGCACGGCCGCCGACCTGGGCGTGCCCTTCATCGGCCGCCCGGCCATCAACGCCGACGCGCAGGGCAACGTGGTGCTGGCCGTGCTGGAACGCGCGGATGGCCATCTGTGGCTGGTTGAACATGGCAAGCCGACACGGCTGGACGCCGAAGCCGCTTCGCCGCCCGCGCTCAACATCATCGATGGCACGCTCTACATCGTGGCGCGCACCGCAGGCGGCCCGCAGCGCTATCAGGTGCTGTCGCGGCGCAGCGGCGCATGGGCCACGGCGGTCACGCTGGAGGGTGTGCCGGCAACCGGCGGCGGCCCCTTTGCCACGCTTGCGGCCCGCCCAACGGATTTGCCCAACCTGGGTTCGCATGGCGCCAACAACACCGTGGTGGTGCGGCCTTCGACGACCGATCCCAGCACGCTCAGCGTCGAACGTATGCCCACGCAGGTGTCACGGCCCGCCACGCCCACGTCAGTGCAGTAAGCGGACGTTGCCCAGCCGCGTGCGGTTGACGCGGATAGCCGCCAGCGGCATCGCCTGAACGCTACAGCACGCGCGGCGGCGCCAGCACCGGCACCTGGCGCGGCAGCTCGACGCGAAAGCGCGTGATGCCGTCTTTGGATTCCGCGCTGATGCGGCCGCCGTGGGTCAACACGATCTGCTGCGCGATGAAGAGCCCCAGCCCCAGGCCCTTGTGGCTATCGGGGCGGCGCTCGCCCCCCCGGAACGGGTTGAACAGGTGGGGCAGCAAGGCTGGTGGAATCGTGCCGCCGTTGCTGACCGTCACCACCACCTGCCCCGGCTGCGTACCATCTACTTCCACGCGAATTGGCAGATCGGCATCCCCGTGATGCAAAGCATTGCCCATCAGATTCGCCAGCACCTGGCTCAGCCGCTTGCCATCCCACGTGCCTACCAGATCGCCTTCGTAAATGGGTTCGATCACGCGGTCGGGCGCGCCCGCCAGCACTTCATCCAGCGTGCGCTGCACCAGCCCTTCCATGCTGGTTTCAGCCGGCGACAACGTCAGCCCGCCCGCCTGACGGATACGCGTCACGTCGAGCAGGTCTTCGATCAGGCCCGTCATGCGTTCGCCGCTTTGCGCCATGCGCTGGGCCAGGCTGGCGACACGCGCCGGGTCGCTCTGGCGCTGCAATAGCGCGGCGCCCATCACAATGGACTGCAACGGCGTGCGCAGGTCGTGGCTGAGCACCGCCATGAACATTTCGTTCACCCGCAACGCTTCCGTGCGCTCTTCCAATTGCCGGGCCAGCGCGCGCTTGCGTTCATGCAGTTCAAAAAACACGTTCGCCTTCATGCTGAGCATGTGCGGGTCGATCGGCTTGTACAGAAAATCCACCGCGCCGCTCTCGTAACCCCGGAATTGCCAGTTCTGTTCGCGCGTGCCGGCCGTGATGAAAATCAGCGGAATGTGGCGGGTGCGTTCGCTACCGCGGATCAATTCAGCCAGTTCGAAGCCGTTCATGTCCGGCATCTGCACATCCAGCAGCGCCAGCGCCACATCGCCATGGGTCAGCAACAGTTCCAGCGCTTGCGGGCCGGACTGCGCTTTCAGCACCTCGACCCGATCGCTACCCAGCAGCGCTTCCAGCGCCACGAGATTCTCGGGAACGTCGTCGACCAGCAGGCATTTGATGCGGTCTTCAAGGGGCTTGGCGGAAGTCAGGATCATGGCGTCAAAGGGGGTTGGGATCACAACAATCGTTGCGCGTGCAGTTGAACGAACCGGGCCGCAATGGCTTCCGGAGTCAGGACGTGGGGGGCCGGGGTTTTTCCTGGCGTGTTGCTCGGCGTGTTGCTCGGCGTTTTGCCCGGGGTTTTTCCCGGGGTTTGGCGCGGAAAGCGCGCCAAGGCCGCTTCGGGCATGGTGGGCATGGACGCGCTGGCGGGGTCCTGGACGATGGTGTAGCCGCCCGCCGCGTGTATGGCGGCAAGGCCGGCCGCGCCATCGTCATTCGCGCCCGACAGCAACACGCCCACCAGCTTGTCGCCGTAGCCGTCCGCAGCCGACTCGAACAACACGTCAATCGACGGCCGCGAAAAATGCAGGGGTGCATCGACAGACAGCGCCAGCCGTGGCCCGCTGTCGATCAGCAAGTGGTAGTCCGGCGGCGCGAAATACAGATGGCCCGCCTGTATCGGCTGCTGGTCTTCGGCCTCTTGCACCGGCAGCGCGCAGCGCGGGCGGAAAATATCCACGAGCAGGCTGCGGCGGTCGCGCGGCAGATGCAGCACCACGATCACCGCGGCGCGCAGCCCTACGGGCAGGCGCGGCAACAACACGTTCAACACGTCGATCGCCCCCGACGAACCGCCGATGACGATCGCCTGGTAGGGGCCGCCAGCTGGCGTGTTGGATGCATGCGCCGCGCTCGCGTTCATCGGCCGGCCTTCTTGCGATAGATGCGGTCTTCCAGCACGAAGTCGTCAAAGTGCTCGGCCTGCGCCGAGAACCGCAACGATTCCTTGGAGCCCAAGCCCAGAAAGCCGCGATGCACCAGCGCGTCGTGGAACAGGCCAAGCGCGCGGTTCTGAAGATCTCGCTCGAAATAAATCAGCACGTTGCGGCACGAAATCAGATGCACTTCCGCGAACACGCTGTCGGTCGCCAGGCTGTGGTCGGAAAACACCATGTGTTCGCGCAAGGCCTTGTCGAACACCACGCGGCCGTAGCGGGCGGTGTAGTAGTCCGACAGCGAGCTGCGCCCGCCCGCACGCGCATGGTTCTCGGTAAAGGCCGCCACGCGGTCCAGGTCGAACACGCCCTGCTCGGCCGCGCGCAAGGCGTGCGGATTGATGTCGGTGGCGTAGATCAGCGTGCGGTCCAGCAGGCCTTCCTCGTGCAGCAGGATGGCCAGCGAATAGACCTCTTCACCCGTGCTGCACCCCGCCACCCACACTTTGATGGACGGATAGGTGCGCAAGATGGGCACGACCTCGTTGCGCAGCGCCAGAAAATAACTGGGGTCGCGGAACATGTCGCTGACCTGCACCGTCAGGTATTGCAGCAGCCCCGTGAACACGGCGGGCTCATGCAGCACGCGGTCTTGCAGCTGCGACAGCGTCTTGCAGCTGAACTGCGTCAGCGCGCTTTGCAGGCGGCGCTTGAGCGACGCCTGTGCATACGCGCGAAAGTCGTAGTGGTACTGGTGATAGATCGCATCGAGCAGCAGCCGCTGCTCGATGTCCGCGATACGCGCCTTGGTCTTGTGGGGCATGGCTGTGCTCGACTCGATGTTGCGCAGGCAGCGCCTTAATTACGCATCCAGACACGCACCAGCGACAGCAGGCGCTCAACGTCCAGCGGCTTGGCGATGTAGTCATTGGCGCCCGCGGCCAGGCACTTTTCTTGATCGTCCTTCATGGCTTTGGCGGTCAGCGCAATGATGGGCAGGCGGCGCCATTCGGGCCGCGTGCGTATCTCGCGCATGGCGGTGTAGCCATCCATCTCGGGCATCATGATGTCCATCAGCACCAGGTCGATCGACGCGTGGCCGTCGGAACCTGCGCGTTCCAGCGCATCCAGCGCTTCACGGCCATTGCGCGCAATCTCCACGCGCAAACCCGTCGGCTCCAGAATGCTGGACAGCGCGAACACGTTGCGCACATCGTCTTCCACCACCAGCACCGTGCGGCCTTCCAGGCCGGCGTCGCGGCTGCGCGCCTGCTCCAGCATCTGGCGTTGCTCGGGCGGCAGCTCGGCTTCGACCTGATGCAGGAACAGCGTCACTTCGTCCAGCAGGCGCTCGGGCGAACGCGCATCCTTGATGATGATCGACTTCGAGAAGCGGCGCAGGTGCTGCTCTTCGTCGCGCGACAGCGCGCGGCCGGTATAGACGATGACGGGCGGGAACGACACGCTGTCCTGCTCGGTCATCTGTTGCAGCAGCTCATACCCGTTCATGTCGGGCAGGTTCAGGTCCATCACCACGCAATCAAAGGTGGTTTCGCGCAACGCATTCAAGGCGGCGGCGGCGGTGGCGGCCGGCACGATCTCAACATCATTGCGCGCCAGCAGCTGCCGCACGCTTTCGCGTTGGCGGTCGTCGTCTTCCACGACCAGCACGCGCCGCAGGTTCTGCGTGAACTTGGCTTCCAGGCGCTGCAACGCGTGCACCAGTTCTTCACGCTTGACGGGTTTGAGCGCGTAGCCGATGGCGCCACGGCCCATCGCCTCTTGCGCGTAATCGGCCACCGACACCACATGCACGGGGATGTGGCGGGTCTGCGGATTGCGCTTGAGCTGGTCCAGCACGCCTAGCCCGGAGAAGTCAGGCAGGTTGATGTCCAGCACGATGGCATTGGGGCTCTGCTGCACCGCCTGCGCCAGACCGTCGCTTGCCGTATGCGCAACCAGGCAACCAAAGCCCATCTCACGCGCCAAGTCGGAAAGAATGCCGGAAAAGCGTTCGTCGTCTTCGATGACCAGGATGGTGCGGCCCGGCACCTGGGGCTCGGCGTCCTGTGAACCTGCGTCCGTCTGCGAGGCAGGCGCCGCATCTTGGAAGATGCGTGCGGTCAGGTCGGACGACGCCGGCCGTGCCTGCGGGGCCGGCGGCGCGCTGCGCGCGCGTTGGGCAGGCGTGGGCGGCGCGGCGGTCAGGCGGATCGGCACTTCCAGCGTAAACACGCTGCCCTGGCCCGGCGTGCTGGCCACGGTCAGCGAGCCGCCGAGCAGATCAGCCAGATCGCGCGAGATCGACAGGCCCAGCCCCGTGCCGCCATGCTTGCGGTGCGTGCTGCCGTCGGCCTGGCGGAAGGCTTCAAAAATCAATTCCTGCTGGTCTTCGGGCACGCCGATGCCGGTATCGCGCACGGCGAACGACAGCCGGTTGCCCGGCGCGCGCGACACGCGCAGCGCCACCGTGCCTTGCGGCGTGAACTTCAACGCGTTCGACAGCAGATTCTTCAGCACCTGGCCCAAGCGTTGCGGGTCGGTGTACATCGCCGCGGGCACATCGGCGTCCACCTCAAGCTCAAACGCCAGCTTCTTCTCTTGCGCAATCGGCCGCAGCGGGTCAAACAGGCGTTGCAGCAAGGCGGGGATGGCGACTTGCTCGACCTCTACGGTGGCCTGGCCCGCTTCGATCTTGGCCAGATCCAGAATGTCGTTGATCAAGGTCAGCAGGTCGGTGCCCGCCGCGTAGATGGTCTGCGCGTACTTGACCTGCTCGGTGCTCAAGTTGCCGGGCTTGTTGTCCGACAGCAGCTTGGCCAGGATCAGCGTGGAATTCAACGGCGTGCGCAGTTCGTGGCTCATGTTGGCCAGGAACTCGCTCTTGTATTGGCTCGCCTGCGCCAGCTGACGGGCCTTGTCGGACAGCGCATCTTGCACGCGCATCAACTGCTCGGCCTGCTGCTCCAGGTTGGCGTTGGTCTGCTCCAGTTCGGTCTGTTGCAGCTCCATGCGCGCCTGCGATTCCTGCAAGATGCGGCTCTGCTGCTCCAGCTCTTCGTTGCTGACGCGCAGTTCTTCCTGCTGGGTCTGCAACTCTTCGGACTGGCGCTGCGTTTCTTCCAGCAGCGCTTCCAGACGGGTACGGTCCAGACCCGAGCGGATGGAGGACGCCAGCATTTCCGACGCGCCTTCCAGCAGGGCGCGTTCGGTCTCGCCCACCGGGTGGTTAAAGCCCAGCTCCAGCACCGCGTACACGCGGCCGTTCTGCATGGCGGGCGCCAGGATCAGCTCAGCCGGGTTGGAGCGGCCCGACGCGGACGCCAGCTCCAGGTGGCCCGCCGGCACGTCGCGCACATGCAGCAGCTTGCGCGAGGCGGCGGCCTGCCCGATCAGCCCTTCAGCCGGCTGGATCTTCTGCGCCAGCCGTTCGGGCGGCAGCGCATAGCCGCCAAAGAGTTCGAGTTCGCCCGTGCTGCGGTCCAGCACGTAGCCCGCGCCCACATTCGCGTCGAGGTACTCGGCCAGATACTCCAGCGACCGCTTGCCGATTTCATCGACGCGGTGATCGCCCTGCAAACGCATGCTCAGGCCCGACAGGCCCGTCGTCACCCAGGTCTGGCGCGCCTTCACGCGGTACTCGCGCATGGTCATGGCGCCGGAAATCAGGATGAGCACCAGCAGCACCATCGATCCGCCCCACGAGTAATACGTGGAGGTCGTGGCGGCGGCGGCCCAGGCTTCCTTGCCCTCGGCCAGCTCGCCCATCTGTCGCGTGTACAGGTCGGCGACCAGGTCACGCAACCGGTCCATGGCCTCTTTGCCGGCATCGGTGCGCACGACCGCCATCGCGCCTTCGATGTCACCGGCCTTGCGCATCTCGATGGTGTCACGCAGCTCCACCAGCTTTTGCCGCGTGATGCCGTCGATATCGTTGGCGATGCGGCGCTGCGCCGAATCTTCGCTGGCCGCCTCCTTGACGACGCCCAGCCGCTGTTCGATCAGCGGCAGCGAACGCAGATAGGGTTGCAGATAACTCAGGTCGCCCGTCAGCAGATAGCCCCGCTGCCCGATCTCGGCGTCTTTCAGCGCCGAGTTGAACAGGCTTAACTGCCGCAAGACTTCGGTCGTGCGGTCCATGGCCTTCACGGCCTGCACCCGGGTATCGGCCGAACGCACGTTGACGAAGGCGATGACCAAGGTGGCCAAGGCTGCCGTGATGAAACCGGCAAGCAAAGTCTTCGGAAAAGGATAGCGGCGGGAACGCTGAGGCGACGAATTCGGCATGAGGGCGGGTACCGGTTCAATGGATACAGGCCTGCGGCGGCGCGCAGAGCCGATGCGCAAGCTGATGGAAACAAGGCGCAGTCATAGCAAGCGGTGCAAGC
>Ga0256780_1000384_pt1 | contig 10253 bp, 19 predicted proteins | sample MC6MC0931MT_FD_186051 | JGI IMG/M metagenome (GOLD analysis project Ga0256780, IMG submission 186051) | Metatranscriptome of enriched soil aggregate microbial communities from Iowa State University, Ames, United States - MC6-MC0931-MT... | ecosystem: Environmental > Terrestrial > Soil >... | reverse complement strand
CTGAAGCAACTGACATAGACTCTTCCGATCCGTCTTCAGGTGACTTCCAAAATTCATTTACTTGTTTATCTGAAATGTATGTGACGTTATCCTTTGCACGCTTGTCCAGTAACTGAAGTAGTGGTACTCCTTTTTCGATTGCTTCTTCACGTTTCTTTTTGTAGTTTGTTAATGAAGCTTTCGAAATACTGAAGTCATTATCGTTACAGAACTCTATGATATAGTCGTATGTTAGTCCCTCATCTAGCATGTTATCTACTTTCGTACATAACTTTTTATTCTTATACAACTGCACTAATACACTACTTGATCCTAATTTCTTTTTATCGTTTCCTGCCATTTTAAATCCCAACCCTTTCGAATATATTCACATCTTAAATAGGGGAAATTGTCCCTCGAATACTGTTGTATCAACGTCTACGTATAATATAGTAAATCATACAGTGAATTTTAAACTTTTTCGTAAATAGTTTAAAAGTTCCACTACGTTGTATACTTTTTTATCGTTTAAGAATGTGGAATATCTTGTACGAAATCAGGTCGTTTACGATTGGTACCGAAAAATCAGTTTAGAACCCCAAATTTAACTGTACTAAGTAGTGTACTTTTTTCTACTTAAAATGGCTCTGTAGGATCGTAAATATAAAGAAAAACTAGGGATAGTCCCTAGTTCTCCATGAAGATTTCTAATTTATGCTCATCGTTTGTTAGTTCTAAATGGTACCCCATCGTGATACTTGAATCAAGCTTTAGCTTATATGTCTTCAGTGTCATGTAAGGGATACTAATGAAGCTTAGACCTGAACCGAATGTATACTGGTCTTCTGCTGTCACCCATGAACTAATCTGCTCGTTATCAGGACTTAGTGAACACATCGCTCCTGATTTACTGATAGACTGCACACCTAGGATAGCTTTACCTGTGATGTTCTTATCCATGATTAGATGTAGCAGCGTACGGATATCCTCATACTCTAGTTCCTTGTCGTAGAAGTGAGAGAATAAGCTTAACTTTCCTGAGTCCCCGAACAATAGTGTAACTTGTTGTTCAAAGTCTCCTTCGCTATCCTCTAGTACAAGATGGATATTCATTAACAGGAATTTAGCTCCCGCAATTTCGAATGATTGGTATGTAATTGACGGTTCTTTCATAATCAATACTAGGTCGATACTGAATAGACTCTTTACTACAGATATCGGTTCAGGTACTGTAGGGATCGTAGCGTTCTCGTCTGTATAATCGTATCCAGGAATGTCTCCTGCTTCGAAATGAACTAAAGCATCTAACGTATTCTCTAGTTCCCATAGACCTGCGTGCTCTACTCGTGTAGCAATCTTTAGTTTAACTGTCTTGTCTTCAATGTTCACCTCATCGGCTAATACGTGGTTACGGCAAAGGTAACGTTGACTGAAGTAATCATTCGTATAGAATACACCGTATACACTCTTTCGTTTATCCTTTAACAGCCCTTGTAACATTTCTAGTGAACCTTGTTTTGTTGGTAAGTTTGGAATCTGCATTAATTTGTTCCTCCTTGTCGTGAATGGTAAGACTTTCGTTTCGTCTGACTTATTTGACTGGATGTTTTCTTCTTGAATCCAGTCTTCCTGCTGTAAGACTTAGTAGGTGGTTTAAGCGCAGCCTTCTTCTCTTGGAAGACGAATATAAGCATGTTACCTCTTAATACACGTTGAACCCGTATAGATACTTTACCGTAGATATCCGATCCTACTTTCACATAGAATACTTCGTCTACGCTGGTTAGAGTCTGTTGTGGCTTCCTCTTTACCTTTAATGTAATCATATCTACAGGGACTTTCAGGTAGTTAGAGAGTAAATCTTTTGCATATGTATGTTTAAGGCTTAAATCACGCTCTGTAACCTTCTCGAATAGTTCGGTGAACGCTATACGATAGTTACCTTTTGTGCTTTGCCTAGAGCGCTTATAGGCATCTTTCCCGTTTTCGTGAACACCATTAACTCCGTCTCCCCGAGCAGCGGCACCCCTAGCTATTGATCGGGTTACAGAGTTCGGTTTACCTGTCTTCTTTCTAGTCATCCATCTCTACCTCATAACGTAGTAATGCGTCATATAACTTGATAGGAATATGGTGCTTGTACTTTTCTGCTACTTCCTTTATGTGCTGTTCCTTCGCTTCTTTGTAGGCTAGGAAAGCTTCATGAGGTATACCGAAATACCCTAGATGTACTCTCTTATCACCCTTACTCAGGTAAGCTCCAAACTTTCCATTTGGTCTCTCGTACACACCTATAGGTAAGTGACCTCTCTTGTCCTTACGTGTTAGGAACAGTTTGTTAATTGACTCAGGAACAAACACAGCAGTCTTCGGTGCATATGTTTTGTTACCTTTAACCAGTATATCTTTATCGAGACACATAGTCTCTCCTTCTATCTCATAGTAATTATACTCATACCATAGACAGAAGTTCTGAAAATTATGCCATATAGAGTTAACGCTACATTGTTTATATGCTCTATCTCTAGGATTATCTGTATCACTGTAACATCTTCGCATCATAGATATCCAAGACCGATACATAGGAAACTTCGGAGTCCTGTAACCTTTTGAAGAGTAGTCACCTTCACCTATGTAACCAACACCATATACAGACTTGTGATATACGTTCTTGATACTTCCTTTCGTGAAGTTATGCCAAGTAGATTTAACTTCGTGACCATCTTCAAATCGAACGGTGATATCAGTATACGAATTGTAGTCAACGCACTCCATTGTATAACCTTCTGTACTAACTACTTTAACGCCAACCTTCTCGTCCTTCAATCCTTTTTTAGCTACCACTGTAACCCTCCTTTAACTCCCTCTATAAGTAATATAATAAAGGGTTGCACCATAAAATGCAACCCTATTCTGTAACTATTCAATTATACCATAATCTTTTACTTTTATTCGACTTCTAAACTCTCCAATGCGTTAATAGCCTGAAGAATCTTTTCTCTATTTATTTGACGAACTTCTATCTCTTTATCAACTCGGTTTAACTCGGATCGTAATGTACGTATTACTATAGCACGACTCTCTGTAGGGTCGTTAGTTTCATTAGCATCTGAAGATTCTTTACTTTGTTGTCCTTCTATATAATCATTAGCTTCTTTCATGAACTGAGCAAATGCTTTTTTATATTCTTTATTCTCTTTGAAACGGTTATTTAAAGGCTCTAACATATCCCAAGCGATGATACCCATTCTAGTCCCTCGGAAGTCTTCTTCGTGGAAGTGAGGGTTATCTTTATTCTCTTGGATGATATTCTTTAATTGTGCTTCCCCTCTAAAAGAGATATATTTTGTTGCATCTGATTTCACTACGAATGTTCTAACTGCTGATTTTACCGATGCGCTATCTGAGTAACCCTCTGTGCTTCTTGTTTCCGTATAGTCTGCCAATGTGCAAAAATATTCACCTGCATATTTTACTAAGCTTAACTGTTTAACTGTCATTATAAATTCCTCCTTAGATTTAGTTGTCTCCTGTCTCTACTCCAACCTCCGATGTAAGGAGGAAAGGAGTATATCCGATAACTTTGTAGTTATAGTATACTCCTATCTTTATGATATCATACATACTTTTAGAAGTCTATTTCCACTTTTTTCTTACTTTTTTCTAAAATGATGGAAAGTTAGTCAGTCATCTCTATCTTGTACGTCATCATTATATTGTAGAGTGTATGTGGTATTTTACCCTTATATTCCTCTGCAACCTTCTTTATATAAACTTCCTTAAACTCTTTATAAGCAAGGAAAGCTTCTTCTGCCGTTTTGAATCTTCCTATCCAATGTTTACCTTGAGGAGTTCTATATTGCGCTATGTATTTGTCGTGTTTCTTATCGTATACGACTCCTACAGGTAGCTCCCCTCTTCTACTATCGTTTGTTATAAACAGGTTATTAATGAGAGTCGGAGCAAAGATACATGTATCAGGTGAGTATACTTTATTACCTTTAATACGTATATCTTTGTCAAGGCACATAGTCTCTCCGTCAACCTCATAATAGTTTTCCTCGTACCACTTTGCAAAGTTTTGGAAGTTGTGCCAATCAGGATCAACTATACAGTTAATATACGCAGGTTGTCTTTTGTGTGTATTCTCATCGTAACAACGTCTCATCATACGAAGCCAAGTGTAATAGATGGGGTTATCTTCTCCATCCTCCGTCTTAGAGCTATAGCGGCCTAACCCCATGTATCCTACACCAAGAAGTGTTTTGTCGTACGGATTCTTTACTGATCCTTTGATGAACAGCTGCCAACTAGTTTGTACAACGTTACCTTGCTCAAACTGTACGATAACTTTCTTACTGTTCTCGTACCATACTACTACCATCCGTGACCCGTGACTATTTACCCCTACTGTACCTACTCGTTCTACCGCTTCAATTTTCTTTGCCATAACAATTCCCCTTTACGTTTATTCTCCTCTCTATTGTATCATATATCTTTTCTTTTGAAGTGGTGGAAGGACAATTGTTTATCGGGGTGCATTTTACCTGATATAAAGATGTTACAGAGCAATGTATTTGCTTGTGTCTCACCAAGTCTTCCTATAATCATGTTAATCATATCAGACTTCTTTAGATACTTCTTAGAAGCATTTGACTGTACATAGAGACCGTTCAATCCTCCTGACCTACTCTCGGCTGTATCCACTTTCATTCCAAACTCTTCTAACGTCTTCACCTGTCTTTTAAAGCTCCCGAGGATATTGTTAATCTCTTCTTTCCATAGCATCTGATACGCTACACTTACTTTCTTGTATGGGGATCGCTTAGGAGTTCTATACTCACCTAGAATTGCTACCCCTCTAAACTCAGTATATGCTAGGATACCTACATGATGATAACCATTTTTAGTTAGAATATCTTCCACCTTCTCTACATGGTTATCATGGCACATAACATAAACCCAATCACATACAAGACTATAGTTCTTTAACTGACTATTTAACCTACGTGTTGAATCCCTCTCTGTTTTAATCTCTATACCGATTATACCTTTCTCTCGTGAGAATATCAAACAGTCTGCAATCGTAGAACCAATTACAATCCCTTTCTCGAATACAACTGTAGATGAGTCTGTATTCGACACGAATAGATGTTGCTTCTCTAGGATAAGGTCTTTTATATCTTGTTCATAAAATCGTTTCATTATGTATCCCCTCTCTAACGAAAAGAGAATGCCTGTTATAGCATTCTCTCCTTTTTACAATGGTTGGTTTAGCTTGTCCGAGAATCCTGCGTCAGGTACCCAGTTCTTACCTTCTCTGTTTTCCCGTGTACGCATAATACTTTGTGCCATACGGAATAGTGCATCGGATACACTATCTGCTCTGATAGTCGTACAGAATGTAGCATCGTCCTCTTGATCCCAACCGTTCTCCCCTTTACCTGGTTCAGGGATAGGTGTATCAGGTGTAATCTCGTAACGAGTGATGGTCATAGGGTCTACAAAGCGTTTACGAGTCCATGTGGCGTTGTAAGCTCGGATCGTGGCCGCATAGTCACCTTCAGGCATTCTAACGTACCCTCGCATTGTATGTATTTCTTCTTCTGTGTACTTAGCTTTACCAAAGAGGATGTCTTTCCAGTTAATCATCTTGTGGAACCCTCTCCACCCTTTACCATAACCGTAGTCGTCTCGGTGGAACTCGATGCTTATGTAGTCATCAAACGCACTAATACCGTAGTTACGAGTATCAGGTAGATGTTTGTACTTCCACTTACGAGGTAGTAATCCGTCAACACCAAAGTACATTGTGAATAGTCCTTTAATACCGACACCGAGGGAGATATCATTTTCATCGCCACCTACGTCCATACTAATACCTAACTTGTTTGCGTTCTTAAAGGTATATCCTTCGTAGTGCCATACTGCTTCTCCCCAGTGTAACCAGCAACGAATACCTGTCGTCTCCTTAGACTTATGGAACCAAACTCTATCTTTCCATCTCCCCAAGTTTATTCCCCCTTACGTTTCAGTAAGTTTTTAAAGTATGGGAACCTCTCTGTGAACGTTGGATTACCTACTAGCATCCAAATGAAACTGACTACAAAGACAATGTATACCCATCCAAGTACAGGTGCTCCTACACATAAATTAAATGTGATTGTGCATCCTAAAAGAAAAGTAGCAGTAATTTGAAAAATACCTCCGAATTTATCTAACATTTTTATGTTCCTCCTTGATAATTTTCTCGTGTTCTGTGTAGAATACGTACGGTTGGCTATATAGGAAGTTATCCGTTTCAGGCTCATGTATCGTTAAATCAGGGTGGTTCTCGTTTAACCACTCAATGTCCATGTTGCTTAACTCTTGTCGAACTAAAACCAAACCTACAACACTGACACGAGTATTTCCTGACCAACCGTCTAACTTTAACTTAACTAAGTTCTTCTGCATCTCTTCACGACTGTTATGGAATACCTTGATGGTCTCTTTCAGTTCCTGTTTATGTATAATCATTCCTGCTCCTCCTTACCATGTTTGAAATGTAGAACGTAGATATTGAAAGCTCCTGCAATAGTAACTAATGCGGTACTGAGCGCTCCAAAGTAGTTCCCTAAGAATAGTAAAGTTATAAGACAAACAATCATACCTACAGTTAGTATCCCTAACCAAATAGCATAACGCTTAACCATTCGTTCCATTTTCATAGGTGTAATCATAGTTGCGACATAGAACCCTGTGAATACTTGAATTAAACCTACAGTCACGGAACCGTACACTATCTGCCCTGCACCTGATAACCCGATAATGATTATACATATTGGTAGGAACCATTTAAGCACAAAGTCTGTTGTTTTATTCATATTATTTTACCTCCCAAGTTAATTCTACTGCGTTATAGTAATTACCTTCTTTAAGTGACTCCCCATCTCTCAGATGTTGCGCTAATGCTCTGAACTGTGCGTTGCTATCTCCTGAAGGTAACTTCTCTCGTGTTTCTCTATCTCCTGCTGTAACATGGAACTGTACACATCGTTTTGATCCTTTAGTAAGCTTTGTAGCTCTCTGAGCTTGTACACGTTCGAACGTTAACTGGTAGTAAGCTTGTCCTGCCAATTGGCGCACTACATCTAAGATATGCCCTTCATATGTACCTAGCTGCTTAGTACTGCGCCCTTCACAGTCACCTTCAGTAGTTACTTTCCATGTACCTTCAGGATCAAAAGGAATCGGTTTCTTTCTATCTTCCTCTTCCTTCAGTAGTTTTGCTAACTCCCTTTGCTTACGTTCAATCTCTAATGCTAATTGCTCTGCTCTGTTCATAACTTTCCCTCCTAGTAAACTATTAAGATAAATCGAAGAATTCACTCGTTTGCTTATTACGGATCATAGCTTGTACAAGTGAGTCTACAGGGATATGTGTAATTGTATCCCACTCAATTGTCGATAGCCCAATGAATACTCCTGTCGGTTTACCATGCTCTAACTTCTTCGTACCTGCAACGGAAGTCCATCTATCAGGTGTACGTTCAAAGAATCCGTCTTCGTTCACTCCTGTTAGTGTAGCCACTCGGCCGCTAAGTACAGGTGATACGAATAGTGGTGGATTCTCTTTCCATCCTGTGGTCTTCTTTACGGGGAACATCATGTTTGCAATCTGCCCCAATCTTGTTTCTCCACTGAATCGGTTTGCGTTGTTGATAATGGGTGTAGCTCGTTTCTTCGGCTTCTTCTCTGTACCTGGCTCTACTGCGTATACAACTGCATACAGCGCCGTGTCAGGCTCCTTAATCAGTTCTACTATGTAGTAGGGACGTTTCTCTACGTAGAGAACTCCCTGCTTACGGTACGTTAAATCACTTGCTGAAATCTTAATTAAATCTCCATTCTCGAATGGATTCATACTGTAACCCCTCTCTAACTTGTATTCCTCCTCTATTATACAATATAAAGTATCATCTGTAACTATTTAAATTCATAAATCTACTCTAAATTTTTCTTAGCGATATAGTAAGCATCGTGGAGACTATCGGGTGCCCAGTCTCCTTCTTTCTCTAACTCTTCGTAGATATCAATGGACTCATAACCATCCATCAACTTTTTCTCGATGTGCCTAACCAATTTACTGAAGTTATTTGTGTAATCCATCTTATTCACCTCTATACTGTTTTACGGCTTCTGCGACTGCTTCCTTACTTCTATCTCCACTAACATGCCACTCGACTGCGTGCATAACATCATGTAATCTACCTTTCATAGTCTCTACACGTACTAAAGACTGCTCGATCGTATATTTCATGTTTAGTAATTCTCGGGCCGCATCTTTATGACCTAACTCAATCAGACTAGTTGCCATATTCTCTAACTCTACTAAATTCTCCTCGTCAAACAGTTCATGTATTTGTTTATAACATAAGTAATTGAAACTTCCTCCACTCATCCTAATTCCTCCTTCTTATAAAAGTAGTTTATTTGTTGCTTGTCTGTAACTTGATATCAGGAATAATCTCTTCAGGTCTAAACAGTACTTTGTAATGGTACGCATCTTCGTACTTAGCGTCTGTTTGTTCGATAAAGTAACTTACATTGTCACTTAATCCAAGGTAGTGCTTCTTATACTTACCATCACCAGTCTTACAAGTTACAGTTATCTTTTTCCCGTCACCAGCATCTAAAGCGCATAGTCCCTCAATACTTAAAAGGTACTTATCCGTTATACCATTGAAGAACACTACTCTTCGTTGAACCTCAAACGAATCTGCTGACTTAGATAAATTTTCTGAAACTACATCTGCTTCTGTACTACAACCTGCTAAACCTATCACTGCCATAATAGACATCAAACCTGCAATTAGTTTCTTCTTCATTTTATTCTCCACCCTTCTTAGTTAATTGTATCTCTAGTCCTAACCCGTCTAGCACTTTGATGAGCGTATCAATTTGGTAGTTGGTACCTGTTAGTACCTTACTGATCTGTGGTTGGTGTAACCCAACGTCAGACGCTAGTTTTCGTGTTGTAGTTTCTTGTTGTTTAATCTCGGATCGCAATGTGTCCGAGATATTCAGTTTACTCTTGTGCATGTTATCTCCTCCTAGTAATCAATTAATTCGTCCATAAGCTCGTCAATATTATCCATCGTAATACCATATTGTGCATGAACATGATACGACCTGTCAAGGCTACCCCAACTTGTTTGTACTTCCATATATAGCTCATTGGCTGCTACGAATACACGTAGAGTGTATTCAGGATTACCACGGTCACGATCCGTAGTATCTAGTCGTAAGCAAGGTGCTCCGTGTTCCTTAATGTGGTCTACAAACGACCAGTCATTCAGGAATCGAGGATTTAACGTTGATTCGTAGAAACCGTTACCCTTTAAGTACTCGTCCACCTGCTCGTCCACTATAACACCTGTACCTAATTTCTTTCTCCAACCCATTTTAATCATCCTCCCTCATTAAATCTGTGTAAACTGGGGTACCTGATTGAACCCATTCTAGAGCGAAGTAAAGCTTCTTAATTCTGTTATAGAAGACAGCACATCCGACATCACCTTTGAAGTACTTTCGGATCGCTTGCTTCGCTTCCCTACGACTCATCATTTTAATAGCGTGCAGTACCTCCTCTTGGTCTTTCTCGTCTCGTATCAAGGCGTGACTATACATTACGGAAATCTCATCTCGTAACTCTTGGGCAGTAATTTGTCGGTATAGATTCATAGCTTGTCCCTCCTTAGACGATTAAATCTTTCTCTTCACAAAGTCCTTGATTAAGTGTCCCGTTGACACTGTACACTACTCCATTGAATAAGAGATACTTATACCCTACGTTTTCAGCAACCTCTTGGCAGTAGTGAAATGCCTTACCGAACATATTCTGAGCGTTATATACCTCTTTCCATTTGATATCGTTTCGTTGGCGAACAACACTATTCTTTAAGAACTCCCCTGTTCCCTCGTCAAAGCGATGGATAGATACCTCATCTGCTTTGTATGTAGGCATTGCCGATTTAGCCGATAACGCTGCTTCCTTCTCACTGTCATAGAACCAAGACTTCGTTCCTACTACGTCACCTTTTAATGTGAATACAAATGCGTAAATTGTATCTTTTTCCATCTTACTTCTCCTCCTTAGTTGGGTATACTAACCCATTAATATAATCCGTATCTTGTGAGAATACTGGCGTGCTCTCATCTACTGCACAACGGGATCGTAATGCTCCGTTCTTTGTGTAGATTTCTTTTACGATACATACTCCACGTTTCTG
>Ga0256780_1000368_pt1 | contig 10507 bp, 8 predicted proteins | sample MC6MC0931MT_FD_186051 | JGI IMG/M metagenome (GOLD analysis project Ga0256780, IMG submission 186051) | Metatranscriptome of enriched soil aggregate microbial communities from Iowa State University, Ames, United States - MC6-MC0931-MT... | ecosystem: Environmental > Terrestrial > Soil >... | reverse complement strand
CGCTGCTCTTTTTATGTTTAACTGTAGTAATATATTATTTAGTTCCGAACCATTCGATCGTATCGGTCAGTCTTTGTTTCAGGTCATGACGCTCTACGATGAAATCCAGGAAACCGTGTTCTACAAGGAATTCAGAACGCTGGAAACCTGCTGGCAGGTCTTTACGGATTGTTTCCTTAATGATACGCGGACCGGCAAATCCGATCAGTGCTTTAGGCTCAGCAATATTAATATCGCCCAGCATTGCAAATGATGCGGTAACACCACCAGTGGTCGGATCGGTCAGTAAAGAGATATAAGGCAGTTTTGCATTAGCCAGCTGAGTGAGCTTGGCTGATGTTTTAGCCATCTGCATCAGAGAAAATGCACTTTCCATCATACGCGCACCGCCGGACTTACTGATGATCATGAAGGCATGCTTGTGTTTGATTGCATAATCAATAGCACGGGCAATCTTCTCTCCTACCACAGAACCCATAGAACCACCAATGAAATTGAAGTTCATACAGGCGATAACCAGTTTTTTTGCCATTTACGTCACCAACACCTACAGTCATAGCATCTTTAAGACCAGTCTGTCTTTGAGCAGCAGTCAATCTTGCAGAGTAAGGCTTCACATCCTCAAACTGTAAGAAGTCTTTTGGAGCGATATTGGCAAACAGTTCTTCAAATTTTCCATCATCAAAAAGGATGTCAAAATATTGAGGAGCATTTATTCTGTTATGAAACTGGCACTTAGGGCATACATACAGATTCTCTACCAGTACGTCGGTGGTATAGGTTTCTTTACAGGAAGAACACTTATGCCATAAACCATCCGGCACTTCTTTTTTCTCTTTGGTATCTGTAGAAATACCTTTTGTAATTCTTTTAAACCAAGTCATATGATATCAGTATTCTGAACAAGTTAAAAATTTGGTTTGCAAAGATAGGAGTTTCTACAATGGTAACCTATTTATCAAAAACTAATTTAAAACCAACGCCATGCATGGTTTGCAACTCGACTCCTTCAATGCCTTTGATGTACTTTCTTACCTTGGTCATAAACACATCCATACTTCTACCCAGGAAATAATCATCCTTTCCCCATACATTCATCAGGATATCTTCACGCTTCAGCACCATGTTTTTGTTTTGTACCAGGTATTTAAACAAATCTGCTTCCTTTTGTGTCAATTGCTGAGCATGTCCCTGGTTTACCAGCAACAGGTTTTCGTAATCGAAAGAACTGTTCGAGGCAAGGCCCACTATAGCATCCATCGGTTTTTCGTCCTTAGAACGTTTCAGGAACACCTCTATACGCAGCAACAGCTCTTCCATATTGAAAGGCTTTACAATATAATCGTCTCCTCCCGCTTTGAAACCGGCAATCTTATCTTCGTCCAGGTTTTTGGCAGTAAGAAACAATATCGGAATTTTATCGTTTTTCTGTCTGATAAGACTGGCCAGTGCCATCCCATCTTTTTTAGGCAGCATAACGTCAAGCAAACAAATGTCTACATTCTGGCGCATAAAAGTTTGCCAGCCATTCTCCCCGTCACTACACAATAATACTTCATAACCGCTATCCTCAAGATTGTCCTTTACCACAAAGCCTAATGATGCATCGTCTTCAACCAATAAAATCTTCGCTTTTGCACTCATACTAATAATTGAAATGTTTGTAGCAAATTTAATTAAAAATAATATTGCTTGAGTCTTTTTGGCCAGCGTTATTATAATAAGTCTGTAATAGCATTATAATAAGCCAGTTATGACAAAGGTTAACGTTTTTTCGAGCAAATATTCTGCATTTATCTATGTATTCTGGTGTATCTGTACTATATTTAGTATTGTGTAGCATGAATACAATCTTTTGTATTGTTTTTAGTTTGTTTTTTGGCGGGTATAGATGCTCAAATTAATTTGCAGTCAAATCTTATATATATACACTTACCACTAATTTAAAAACTAACAATTATGATGAAAAAATGTACACTTACCTTGCTGGCATTGGCTGCACTGACGCCAACGTTAAGCGCCCAGCACTACCTGGGTGTTGCCACTGGCAACTACCTTCCTACAAAATCAGTATTTCTGAACCCCGCGCTGCTCAGTGATTCCAGGGTAAAATGGTCCATTGATGTGATATCTGTTAATGGCGGTATTGATCAGAACTATGGTACTATTAACTCCTCAAACATCTTCAACAAACTGTTGAATGATGACAAAAATTACAATATCGGAGATATCGTTACTAAGGGTAACCGGCAGAAGTTTGACATCAACGGTCCGCTGGTGAGCGTGAATGTACTCAACATTTATGCAAGCTTTAAAGACAAGCATAATTTTGCACTGACCAACCGTGTGCGTTTTGCCAATCAACTCAGAGATTATAACAGTGCATTTTTCAACACTATATTTTCCAGCAATAATGGCAATATAGCAGTGAATGCACAGAACATGAATTTCAATATCAATGCCTGGACAGAGACCGGTCTGAGCTATGCAACTAACCTGTTTACCAAACCTACCAGCTCCCTTGCACTGGGTGTTAGTCTGCGTTACCTTTCCGGCATTGGTTATGGTGGTAACAGTATCCAGTCTATCGTAGGTAATTATAATGAGGCTAATAAAACCATTACCGTACAGAGTATGAGCCTTAATGCCTCTACCAACCTGTACAATTCCAATATCCTTAACGGAAACTTTAATGACCTGTTCAATTCCATGTTCAGCGGCAAGTCTTCCGGTGTGGGTGGGGATATAGGCCTGGTATACCAATGGGCGCCGGATGCAGCTAAATACACCTACGAAATGGACGGCAGTACCACGCGTAGAAACCCCGAAAAGGATATTTACAAACTGCGTTTCTCCGCATCTGTAATCGATATCGGGGCCATTGCTTATAAGGATTCCCGTAACTATGGTGTTTCGGGCATCGGTACCCTTAATGTAGATAGCCTTGGCGATAAGTTCAATAATTATGATGAACTGAAAAGCTATATGGCATCAAGAGGGTTTACTATAAACGATGGAGCCGCAACCAGAACACGCATCAATATGCCGACCAGCCTGGTGCTGGGTGCCGACTGGAATATTAAAAATGGCTTCTATGCCAATGCTACGTTTATAGGTTCGCTGATGAAACCTGCTTACGATAATTACAGCCCCTATAACTTTTCTCAGTTGACCATAACGCCGAGATTTGAAAATAAGATCTTAACGGTAGGACTGCCGCTGACTTATAATTTCACTTCTGAGAGCATGAAAGCCGGTTTGGGTATTCGCGTGAGCGGACTGTATTTTGGTACGGATGATGGTCTGGCGCTGCTTGGCGGCAATTCTGCAAAAGGAGCGAATTTCTACTTCGGTCTGCAGGTTCCATTCCATAAGAAAAAACTGAAAGACAGTGACGGTGATAAGGTTTCTAATAAACTGGATAAATGTCCGGGAGAAGCTGGTATCTGGGCCAATATGGGTTGTAAACCGACTGACCGCGATAATGATGGCGTAGTAGATTCTGTAGATAAATGTCCTGATGTAGCTGGCCTGGCCAATACTCAAGGCTGTCCGGATTCGGATCTTGATGGTATTGCAGATGGTGAAGATTTGTGTCCGAATGAAGCGGGTAGCGTAGCCACAAATGGTTGCCCTGATCGAGATGGCGATGGTATTGCAGATAAAGATGACAGATGCCCTGATGTAGCTGGTCTGGCACAATTCCAGGGCTGTAGTGATACAGATGGTGATGGTATCGCAGACTGGGAAGATAAATGTCCTAATAATGCTGGACCGCTGGCACAACAAGGTTGTCCGGATAGTGATAATGATGGCGTAGCAGACCACCTGGATAAATGTCCTACAGTACCGGGAACCGTAAATAACCAGGGATGTCCTGAAATACGTGCCGAGGTTAAGAAACGACTGGCCTTTGCGGCTACTGCAATCCAGTTTGAAACGGGCAAAGCGGTGATTAAGAAAACATCTTACAAACTGCTGGATGAAATCGTTGCAATACTGAATGAGTATACGGACTACAACATGACCATTGATGGCCATACGGATAATGTAGGTACTGCAGAACGTAACCTGGAGCTGTCTAAACAGCGTGCTGCTGCGGTTAAAGATTACTTTGTATCCAAAGGTATTGCCGAAGGCAGATTGTCTACTAATGGCTACGGATTGGAAAAACCTAAAGCAAGCAATAAAACAGCTGCAGGTCGCGCACAGAACAGACGTGTAGAAATGGATCTGAAACTGGCCGACTAATAGAGCGCACTGATAGCATAATCTTAAAAACGATCAAAGCCCCGGAATATCCGGGGCTTTGATCGTTTTGTTTTCATTGTTAAGAAAGGGTAGTCCTTAATCTGGCTTATTACCGTCCAGGAAAGTATTGATGGTGCTGATGTTACCATTGCCACGCTCATCTACACGATAAGAAGACAAGAATGGTTTTGAAGATTCATCAATCGTTTCATCTGTATTGTTGTTGCGGCGCATATATGCAGGCACATTTTCGATTTCCTCAGCATTATTGCCATGAAAGTTGAAGCTCATTCTTCTCAGGCGTTCTGCTCTTTCTTCCAGTATTTTCTTTTGCTCTTCAAAACGGTTGCGCTCTTCCATCTCATCAGGAGTCAGGTAGCGATCACCCATTTTTACACGGCTGTCAGCAGCAGGCTGTGGCTGGGCTGGCTGATATTGTGGTTGCGGAGCAGGAGTCTCCTGGTTGCTTATTGTAGTTATTGCCTGTGGTACATAATCCACAGATTCTTCCGCCATTTTATTCGGCAGTTCCAGTTCAAAAGTATGAATCTGTTGTTCCGGTGCCGGTGGTGCAGCAGGCATATCCTCTTGTACCAGGCGCGGAGCCATAGGATCAACTGCCGGAGCAGGTGGCGCCTGTACAGGAGCTGGTTCCGGGGCAACGGTCGCTACCGGGCTTGGTTCCGGTTGCAGGTTCATAATTACTTTTTCAGGCTCAGCAGCTTTTTGTTGCTTGGCTATCTGGGCCATATTATCTTTGATTTCATTCTGGTGGAATCCGGTTGCAATAATGGTTACAGCGATCTCATCACCCAGGCTTGGGTCATGACCCATACCTAAGATAATATCACAGTTGTTACCAGCCTGATCCTGAACATATCCCTGGATGATATCCAGTTCGTCTAGTGTATGCTCGTTCTCCCCTTGAGAAGACGTTACATTCAGCAGGATCCATTTAGCACCAGAGATATCATCATCATTCAGCAAAGGAGAGTTTAAGGCTTCCGTTACTGCAGTATAGGCACGGTTCTCACCGCTGGCCTGTGCGCTACCTAGGATGGCTACACCACCGTTTTTCATAACGGTTTGTACATCGTTAAAGTCAAGGTTTACACGACCGTCTACAGTGATCAGATCAGTAATACACTTAGCTGCAGTAGCCAGGATATTATCCGCTTTTGCAAAGGCCTGAGTAAACGGCAGGTTACCGAATTGCTGGCGCAGTTTGTCATTAGAGATAATCAGGATAGTATCCACATGCTCTCTCATCGAAGCGATGCCGTTCTGAGCCTGGTTCAGACGCTTACGACCTTCGTAAGTGAAAGGCGTTGTCACGATACCTACGGTAAGGATACCCAGGTCACGACAAGTCTTTGCAATTACAGGAGCTCCACCGGTACCTGTACCACCACCCATGCCGGCAGTAATAAATGCCATGCGCGTATTTACACTCAGGATTTTAGAGATCTCATCAATCGACTCTTCACCTGCCTGCTTACCGATTTCAGGATTTGCACCTGCACCAAGTCCCTGTGTCAAGTGTGGCCCTAGCTGGATCTTGTTTGGAATCGGGCTTTGCGCCAATGCCTGTGAGTCGGTATTACATACGATAAAATCTACGCCTTCTATTCCAAGAGTGTACATGGAATTCACCGCATTTCCGCCGCCTCCGCCTACACCAATCACCTTGATGATGGAGGACTGATTTTTTGGAATTTCAAAATGTATCATAATAGATTTTTTTAATGGGGGTTAAGTAAAGTTGCTCTTTTTATACTACGATGGGTTAATTTAATTGTTGATCTTCATTTTCACTAAACAGCTCTTTGATGCTGTTTTTCAGCGTTCCGAAAATAGAAGCAACGCGTTGCGACACTTTTATTCCCGGGTTTTCTTTAGCTTCTTTTGGCTCTTGCAGCAGATCGTCTTCTGCCTCAAATGCTTCTTCTGAAACAATATTGCTTGCGGCTTGTCTGGCTACAGGATCCTGTGGTACCGGTGCAACAGGTGCTTCTGGTTGTGCTGACAGTTCAGTATTCTTCTGTCTGATCACGTGAGTAGTACTGTTGCTTTTCTCCAGGTCCAGGTATCCTTTCAGGATAAGACCGATACAGGTTGAATACATAGGGTTATTCAGGACCTCATCATAACCACCGGACAAATGTTCTGTAGGATAACCGATACGGGTATTCAGACCGGTTTTGAACTCAGTCAGTTGTTTCAGGTGTTTCAGGCTGCTGCCACCACCCGTCAGGATAATACCGCCATGCAGTTTCTTATCCAGGTCATGTTGCTTCAGGTGATATACCACATATTCCAGGATCTCTTCCATTCTTGCCTGGATAATGTTAGACAAGGTTTTGGTAGAAAGGTTTCTGGCAGGCAGTCCTTTCAGGCCCGGAATAGAAATATACTGGTTACCGCTGGCCTCTTCAGCAATAGCAGAACCGAATTGTATTTTCAGTTGCTCCGCCTGTGCTTTAAGCACACCCAACCCGTTTTTAATATCATTCGTGATATTGGTACCGGCAAATGGAATTACTGCAGTATGCTGAAGAATACCATCTACAAACACCGCCATATCCGTAGTGCCACCACCGATATCTACAATCGCTACACCCGCCTCCAGGTCATCATCAGCCAGTACAGCCGATGCTGATGCCAGTGGTTGCAGTACCAGGTCTTTAGTATAAAGATCTGCACTTTCCACACAGCGCTGGATATTTTTGATCGCCGTTTTATCACCGGTAATGATATGGAAGTTGGCACCGAATTTAGTACCGTTCATACCGATCACAGAGCGCTCCGGAATATTGGTAATATTGTCTACAGAGAATTCTGTAGGAATAATATCAATAACCTCATCGCCAGCAGGGATGTGTGTCTTGCGCTGGTCGCTCATCAGCATTTCAATCTCTTCTTTAGTGATAATCTGTTCAGAAGAGGTACGTACCCTGTCACCACGTGACGGAATACTTTTGATATGCTGACCTGCGATACCTACATAAACATTATGTATATCCAGGTTAGGATTATTTTCATGCAGGTTGTCAATTGATTTCTTAATCGATGTGATACATTGATCCAGGTTCAGCACAACACCATGGCTTACACCGTTTGACTCTGCTCTTCCGAATCCTATAATCTCGATTTTCCCAAAGTCATTTTTCCTGCCTGCGATCGCTACGACCTTGGTGGTACCAATGTCCAGGCCTACAATGATGGGGTTCTCATTCTTATTCATATCACAAAGATTTTAAATTTTATGCTAAACTATTTTTTGTTATTGGGTTTATTTTTTTCGTTGGTATACTCGTACTTAGGTTTCGATGTAGTCGTTTTTACACTTGGTTTAGTCAATGGTTTTACCGCTTTTGGTTTTTCCGGAGCGGGTTTCTTTACTGCTGCATGTACAATGGGCTTCGCTGCTGTTTTTACAGGTACAGCTTTAGCCGGTTCTGTTTTCACTACGGGCTTTACTTCATTCGTATGTGTTGCAGGTGCAGCAACCGGTTCTGTAATCGCTACCGTATTAGTATCTTTAGGAGGCACCCATCCAAATGTAGGACTGGCAACAACCTGGTTTCTGTAACGTATATCCAGGACTTCATATTTATTCCATCCTATTTTATTGGATACCTCACGGTAGAAGGAGTAGAGGTTCTTCAGTTTATCCGCCACACGTACAGTATCTCCTATGATAATCTTCTGTTTGCCTATAGTAGTGTACGCATTGAAGTGATGTTCATTCACCACATCCAGCTGTGTAATCTGGCTGTTCCAGAAGCTGTCTGCTTTCAATACCTCACTCATGTACACAATTCTCTTTTTCATACCGGCATAGACACTGTCATTTGCAGCATGGGGCACGTTGGTGAAAACCGTTACCGGGTATGCATACCGTTCACTCAGCGGCATTTCAAAACCTGCAGAATCTATATAGAAGCTACGTCCTTCGCGGGTAAATAATCTCGCTACCGGTAAACGTTGTGTTACTTCTATATTCAGCTTACTGTTATTGTCTACATATACTTCTGCACTTTTTACCCAAGGGTTCTGTTCCGCCAGTTCTTCTATATGGTTCAGATCCAGATCGGCAATGCTTTTGTTGAGAATATTAATGTTCGTATTCGTTACAAAAAGCTTTTCTACATCCTTTTCCAGCAAAAAATTTTCTTCTTCGCCCTGGTTCTGGAGGGTAACTTTAACTCCTTCGATCTTACGCTCCGCCTGCTTCTTTGTCGCGGCAAACAATACGCATGAGAAAGTAATCAACACCAGTGATCCCACGATGAAGCGTTTTACTTTTCTTGCCGATATTTTTTTACCTGTTGACATGTATGCTTATAACTATTTCTCTGATAATATTTTTCCAATAGGGGCCACCAGCTTATCTATGTCACCTGCACCGGCTGTTATAAACAAATCCAGGGGAGCATTAGTTACATAAGACATTAATCCCTCTTTGCTCAGTATGGTCACATTAGGATTGCCCATTTTACTTTTAATCATTGCGGCATCAACACCTTCGATCGGTAATTCTCTCGCAGGATAAATATCCAGCAGGATAATCTCATCAGCCATATCCAGTTCATGCGCAAATTCTGTAGCAAAATCGCGTGTACGGGTGAACAGGTGCGGCTTGAAAGCGATTACGATTCTGCGTTTAGAGAAAAGCGTTTTTGCACTTTTGATCAGTGCCGCCAGTTCCTCCGGGTGATGTGCGTAATCGTCTATATAAACAATCTTATCATTCTTCACAATGTATTCAAAACGGCGTTTAACCCCTTTGAAATTCGCTACTGCGCTTTTGATTGCTTCATCTTCAATATCCAGTTGCTTGGCTACACTGATAGCTGCGATGCAGTTCTCTACATTATGCATACCACCGATATTCAGATGCACATCGGTCAGGAAAATACCATTTCCCTTTACATCGAAAATGTAACTGCCGTTTTTCATCTGTATGTTGTCGGCATAAGCATCTGCGCCTGTATTCTGTAAACTATAGCTCTTTTTATGTGCCCCTTTTAACTGAGCACCTTGTTTTAAGCCATGCTTTTTGATCAGGGTACCGTTCGGTTTAATGTTGGCAGTATATTGGATATACGCTTCCTGCACCGCTTCCGGAGTACCATAGATATCCAGGTGATCGGCATCCATAGCCGTCAGTACTGCTACATCCGGTTTCAGTTTCAGGAAGCTGCGGTCATATTCGTCTGCTTCTATCACTGCTACTGCATTGTCGGAGCTCCAGTAGTTAGTATTATAATTTACCGAAATGCCACCCAGAAATGCATTACAGCCATAACCGCTATCTCTCAGTATGTGACCAATCATAGTGCTGATTGTCGTTTTGCCATGGGTACCGGCAACAGTGATGGCAAACATAGATTCTGTAATCCATTGCAGTGCATCAGAGCGCTTGTACACTGGGTAATTATTAGCGCGGTACCAGTTCAGGATTACATTATCCTGCGGTATGGCCGGTGTATAGATCACGACATCTACCTCTTTCTTCAGTTCTGTCTCTGTATCAGTATAAGTGACACCAATCTCTTCCTGCACCAGCTGACGGGTAAGATCGGTTTCTGTTTTATCATAACCGTTTACCTCCACGCCTCTCTGCTTGAAGAAGCGGGCCAGGGCACTCATGCCAATACCACCTATACCTACAAAATATACTTTCTTTATTGAGTCGATGTTCATGATCTTAGTTTTTTTGATTTACTATATCTATCACAATGTGGGCAATGCGTTCGTCGGCATCTTTAATTGCCTCCTTTTCCAGGTTGCGGTGCATTTGCTGTTGCAGCGCTTCGTTGCTTAATAACTGCAATAAGGTTCCTGTCAGTTGCAGTTGAGCCTCATCATTCTTAATCATCAGTGCTGCGTCTTTCCGGGTCAGAGAAAGGGCATTGCTGGTCTGATGATCCTCGGCCGCAAACGGATAAGGGACAAAGATTACCGGTTTGGCCACAATACAGAGCTCAGCAATAGCCAATGCACCTGCGCGGGATATCACCATATCAGCTGCAGCATATGCCTGCTCCATCTGGCGGATGAAAGCATGTACCTTCACCTGCGGATAATCGGCTGCTGCTTTTACTGCTTCCTGATAGAAAGGCTCTCCTGTCTGCCAGATGATCTGGAGACCCGCACTGGTCAGTAATTCCAGGTTGGCAGCAATCGCTTCATTAATCGCTTTCGCCCCCAGGCTACCCCCTACAATCAGCAATGTCTTTTGATGCTCGTT
>Ga0256780_1000356_pt1 | contig 10692 bp, 15 predicted proteins | sample MC6MC0931MT_FD_186051 | JGI IMG/M metagenome (GOLD analysis project Ga0256780, IMG submission 186051) | Metatranscriptome of enriched soil aggregate microbial communities from Iowa State University, Ames, United States - MC6-MC0931-MT... | ecosystem: Environmental > Terrestrial > Soil >... | reverse complement strand
GATGTACAACAGCGCGTTAGCTTTCTTTTGTGCATCTTCATCGTTTTTAGCTAGTAGTAGCCCATTTATTTCTACTTCTGGGTCGTAAAACTCATACTTATACAGTCCACCTTTATTACTCATTTGTATCCTCCCTCTCATTACCTTAATAATATTACACCATTTACTTAAAGTCAACAACTATTTTTAAAAAAATCTCACACGTCATTTCATTTTGTTGAGGAACCAGAACATTAAGTACCCCATTATAATGACTCCTATCGCCATTATAACCATTCCTGTGTGAGAATCCATATATACCATAGCATTGTCTCCTTACTGTCGAGCGCCCGATTCTAATAGCTTTTGTGTACGAGCAATCTCTTTACCCTGTTTATTTGTTATGATGAGAGTTAAGTCTCCTTCTTTAGCTTTCCCATTATGGAACGTATTATTAAAAGCCTGTAAATAATACCCGAAGTTATCCTTATTCGCTCTCACGATTTCATACACCTGTACCGCAGTACCATTATGGACTCTAGCTGCATTGTCAATATCTAATGATACAACTACCGTATACTTATCCGGGATATCCCACTTCATATTGAAGTAACCCATATTTTCGAATGATACTAAATAATCTAAAATTTCAATAAAGTCTGCTTTATTCTTTTCGTACTTTAATTCATCAATCTGATACTGGTTAGCTCGTTTATCCATCTCAGTGTACGGCATACTCGCTACATTTGTAACAGTCTTAGCTTTCCCAAAGAACGTATGATATCCTGTGAACAGACCTACGACAACTAAACCGATGATAGCTGGTTTTCTATTCTTCAACTGTATCACCCTCTTTCACTTCTTCGCACATCGCTACACTCACATAGGAAGCATCCTCTTTAAAGATGTATGCTTTCTCTCCTTTAACTTCTGGATGGTGAATAATACCTATTACTGTATTCACCTTATTCCCTGATTTAAACGGTTTACCTGATTTCTTTTTAACTTTCACTTTAATCCTCTCCTTTATTTTGCAATTACATTAACTAAGTTTTTACCTTCCCATACGCCCACAACTTTATCTCCAATTTCTAAACGCTTCCCTACTTGTTGAGGTGTTAGCTTTATACCTTGTCGCATACCATATTTATCGAATTCGTTACCTATAGCTAAGTACTCATCTCCTTCTATTGAAGCTACTTCATACTCAACATTTCTCGGTGTATTCTTGATTGCCTCATTTCTCACCTCTTCTTTACGTTCATGCTGTACTTGATTATACCCCCAACCTAGACCAAAACTACAAGCACACATAGTCGCTACACATGCACCCATTATTTTCTTTTTATGTTTCACTTTCAACAGCTCCTTGTTTATCTTATACTTTTATATTACACTATCATTTACTTAAAGTCAACAACTATTTTTATAAAAGAGGAACCCGAAAGCTCCCCTCCCTAACTTACTTCTCAGAATCTTTAACTTTCTTTTCCTGTTGTTGCTGTAAAGGTTTAAGTGTAGCCACTTCATCATGGTACTCTTTTAACTTCGCTTTAAGTTCTGCGATTTCTTTATCTTTCTCTTTACCTGATGCGTTCGCTTTATCTAACTCTTTCTTTGTTGCATCTAAGATGACTTGTGTGTTCTTTAATGCTTGTTGCGTAGCAGTTAAAGTATCTTGTAGGTTTTTAATAGTAGCCTGTTGTTCTGCATTTGTTTTCTCTAAACCATTGATTTTATCTTGAAGACCTTTAACCTGTGACTCTAGAGTTGTTACCTTTTTAGTAAGGTCTTCAATTGTAGCGTTCTTATTCTCGATTTCTTTCTGTAGCGCTTGTGTTTGTGCTACGAAGATAGAGATTTCATTATTTAACTTTGCAATTTCCGCATCTTTTTGTTGGTTTGCACCCTGCAACTCTTTGTTTGCTTTTTCTAGGTTAGCGATAGAAGCTTGCAGTTCTTTGTTGGCTTGTGTTTTAGACACAACTTTGTCAGTTAATTCGTTGCTCCATGCTTTGAATTTAACTAAGTCCTGTGTATTGTCATTTAAATAACTGCTTGCGCCCGCTCCCCCGATAGCTCCTACTAATAAAGATGCTACCAAAGCGCCACCAATTGCGAATTTTTTGGTTGTGTTTTTCATTATAAGTTCCTCCCCAGATTATGTTTTGTTTGACTAACCCAACTCCACTATAAATCTCGGACTCTACTTTTATTATAAAACCGTTAAGCAACACCCCTTTCATTCATCATCTTCTTCTTCTTCCTCCTCCTCTTCTATGACAGGTAATTCTACAAGTTCCTTGCCACATATTGGACAGAAGTTGATTTTAACAGCCTCTTCAAAACTCGAGTCACAAGAGTAAGCGGAGTAGTCTAAGTTTAGTGTATTCCCGATTACTTTAATTTCAATCCACTCTGCTTCGATAGGCTCTGCGTTACGAAGTTCAGTTATTTCACAGTATTTGCACATTTTAGTTAGCTCCCTTTCGTTTTCTTACTCTTATCTTACTACTATGTTTACTGTTAGTCAACAACTTTTATACCTATTTTTAAAATATTTTTTACCAATCACCTTTATATTCGTTTAACATCTCTTCTGGAATGATTAATTCATAGCCTTTTGTCTTAGAAGCATGCTTAACGAGCCAACCTTCTTCTACTAACTGTCCCATGAGTTCTGTCAGTGCCTCTGCTTTGATTCCCATGAGTTCTCTTAGCTTACCTACCTTTGTCTCCCTCGTACTAGCAATAATCTTTTTCAGTTTTATCAATGGCTCCTCGGCTACCTCTTTATAGAAGTCACCCATATTAAGTGTTTCTGGATTAAACTCATTAAAGTAATCTCGAATCCCTTGATACACCTTGCTCTCCTCCACCTCATTAGGGGACACCATAGCGCTCTGGAACCGCTGGAACTCTTTGGGGTGCGCTACTATCCTCATGACACCATCTCCGCGACCCAGAAGAGTCGTATTGCCTATACCTTTACCGAATACTGTTTTATAATCCACATTACTATTTAAATTGAAACTGATTGCATTCTGTACATTCGCTTTGATACGCCCACTGATTACCTTTGCATCCGGTCTTTGTGTAGCGATAACTAAATGGATTCCAGCGGCACGAGCTTTTTGCCCTAATCGTGTGACATACTCTTCTACATGTGGGTTTGTATCATGTAGGTCTGCGTATTCGTCAATCACACATACGATATACGGTAATTTACAGTCTGCTACTTCATTGTAGACCTTTATATTTTTAACCCCAGCATCTTTAAATGTTTCATATCTCTTCTCCATTTCCTCTACGAGCTTATTTAATGATGCCCCTGCTTTCTCCATATCCGTTACAATATCATCTACATGAGCCATATCTTCATATTGAGCTAGTTCTACTATTTTAGGGTCAATCATGACGAATCGTAGCATCTCTGGTGAGTTCGTAGCCATAAGACAAATGATAAGCGTATTCATGAATACAGATTTACCAGAACCCGTAGTACCTGCAATCATAAGATGTACGAGCTTTGTCAAGTCTAGATAGATAGGAGTATCCACTTCATCAACACCTACTATAAAAGGTAGTGCATGTTCACTCGCGTACTCTTGGAACGACGGACTCTCTATAAGTTCCCGTAAACTGATGATAGCTGCTTCTTCATTTGGTAGGGTAAATTTGGCAGTATCAGGTTCCTCCCCTTGTTCTATACTAAGCGAAGGAACTCCTAGTGCTGCTTGGATATCGGAAGCCTTTGAAATAAGATGACTTAAGTTCTTCTTCTTAGGTATATCACATTGAATAACAGTCAACCGCGCACCCGCTGTAACAGTACTATTCGCTAGTCTCGCTGTCGGAATCAGACCTACACGCTTCATAGCTTCGGCTAGGTAGCTCACAATGTTCGCATCCACTTTCACTTCTTCTCTTGGATATGTAGGCAACAACGAGACTAGACCTCCGATATCCTTTCTAGGTGTTCTAACTTTATTCGGTTCAGTAGTAGCAGATTGAACACATTCAACTTCTTGGGGAGCTACTACTGTTCCACCGAATAAGGATACAATTTCACTATCACTCACTACATTCTCTCCGTTCATAACCAATCTTTCCTCGCATTCATCTTTTAAGCCCTTTAACTTCCTCTTGTACAGGCTTACCGTATTATGTGAATCGTATTTACGTAGTATAGATTCAATCTGCTCCAGCAGTCTCTTAGGCTCCTTAGAACGAATGGTAATCCCTAGTTTGAATTTATATACCTTACCGACAATCTTCTGTTCCACTTTCTCACTATATGTTCGAGCCATATCAAACGATGATAACTTATTGATTGCATGTAGGATTTTATCTTGGAATGTTCTTCCTATCTTAGAGCCAGCCGGGTACTCATTACCACTCAAATAACTTTTATACCTATCTATAGAAGTAAGGAGCCAATTATCAATGTATCTTTTGAAGAGCCACTGAATTTCTAGTGCTTCATCTTCTCCTACTTGTATCTCCAGTAATTCACGTAAGAATAAGCCGCTCATGCCCTCGTACAGAGGTAAGAAGCTAGGTTTAGATAGATAACCTTCATAAGCATGTAAGTCGTCTGTGTGGCGCGCTACTAACGTTAAACGATAAGGTAGAATATTCGTTTCACTAAAGCGGATATGAGGAGGCGTAACCACTGTAATATTACGCCCACCTTTATACATCTCCAGCTCTACACCGAATACACCGTCTGTCTCTTGTTCTAAGATGGTTTTAAAGGCTCCTGACACGTCCTCCACTTGTGAGAAGTAGTTTGATATGTTCTTGTATCCTTTACTCTTCACGTCGCTTCAACTCCTTCATAATAATGAGACACTGTATCGCATTCACAGAAGCCGTAGCCAAAAGCATAGTTGTGTTTAACAAAACCAATGTTGTTACGCTCATAAGAACATCTCCCTATTTTTTAAGTTTGTTCCATAAAGTTAACGGACTTAATAGTGTAGACTTAGACATTGCGAAGTTCTTAATTAACTTTTTAGATGTCTCTTTTACATTACTCTTCATTACTTCGTCTAATCCCTTTCCATTATCTAATTTGTTTGCAATGATTTTAGGTGGGTTCTGCATCCGGGCAAAGCCTCCGATTACAACGAGCAATTTAACTGCTGTTCCTGTAAATGTCATTGGGAACGGGATACCAAAGATGAATAGCCCAATGATTAGTAAGAATAGAGAATGATAGACTTGCACCAGAGATAAATGTTTCACATTGCTCCACCATTGATTGAAGAAATGCCTATGTGAATCAAAAATCCAACATACTAATGCAACAGGAGCTACTACGCCTAATACCAATAGGTCGAAAAACCTTCTCCCATTCGTCCATAACATCGGAATAACTGTAGAAATCAATATCGCATCGAATACTAACAATGTGATAATATCAATCGTACTAAATGTAGTAGTCAAGGCACTAGCTGTCATGATGTCGCTACCCATACTTGTAAGTTTGCCAGAGATGAAATTCAATACTCTAAAAGCTGACTTGAATAAGAATGGCGTTACCGAAGTGACACCCGCTACTAAAGACCAACGCTTCATGATTGTTGTAAACTCCATTGGTCGTATCTTCTTACTTGCTCCAGATAACATACGCTTAATGCATTCTATAATCGTAAGTACTACTACAATCCCTACCGCCACGCCACTAAACCCTAAACTCATAGTCGTAAACCATTCATTATCAAATAGGAATAAAGGAGTTTGTAGGATAAGCCCAGTACATAATTCATATATCCAAGCTAATAAATCTGCGGACATCTTCGCTACATTTGTAGGTATAGTCTTGATGATGGTCACAAACTCTCCCAACCAGTTTATTATCTCTTGTACTGGAGTAGGTAATGCACTTGATACTCCGCCCTTTACGATTGCAGATAGGATTCCCGTACTCTTCTCAAGGACTGATGACGTATCTACCGTTTCCGCGTATGCTGTGTCTCCCATAGTTGTAAAAGTTAATGTAGAAATGACTGCTGCGGGTATTGTGGAAATTTTCAGAATTTTTAGAAGCCTAGACTTAAGAAGTTTAAATTTCTGAACAGGTAGCTTGCTACTCGGTAAATGATGTAGATACTTGGAACGCTTATCAGTACTTGCGTTATCCCCTTTATGATGTCTTGTGTCCATACATTCGCTTCGTGACTCTTTCTGAACATTCTTAGTGTTCCCGCTATTACCAATAGGACTATACTTAGCGCTACTGCTACCCCCACCGCGATAAATGCTATCTGTAGTCCGTACTCCACCATGATTCCCGGATTCAGTGGATTGAGTAGAGGAGTATTTCCCGTCACTCCGCTTGCAAATGTTCTGGTTGTAAGACTTGCACTTGCTCCTAAGATTGATAGTGACATTTTGATTATCTTTTTTGCTTGCTTTATTTTTTTGAGCTTCTGCATTCCCTTTGCGCTCATTATCTCCTCCTTTATATTTTGGTACATAAAAACCGACTCATCTTCCATTGGAACCTTCGTGAATGGTGTGTACTCAACCCAAGCATCTTTACCTCTAGCATCGTAATTTATAATCATCGTTAACATCCCCTTTTATTTGTTTAATCTTGAACGGTTAGCCATGTTATCAAAACGTTCTTCGTTCGCATCTCTACGATTGCGTTTCTCTTTCTTCACTCCTACTTCCATCTCGAATGAATGGAGAAACTTAAACACCGTTGACAAAGCCAATCCAGTCGTACAAACTAATGCGATTCCAGCACTAACAGCAGCGATACCCATAATTTTTTCCTCCTTCATGTATAAATGATTTTATTTTGGTAATGATAGGATTATCAAACAAGAGAGGACGATGATTATATGTCTTGGTTCACAGATTCTTTAGCTCAGTATGAGAGACAAATGCAGAAAGTAAATCATTTAGTTCTTCACGACATCAACAAGGATAGAAATGTAGATATTAGTATGGAAGAATTAGAGCAGATTCTTAAAGTTTTACATGACTACGGGATAGTGAATTAGTCGCTATAAACCCTCTATAAATGTAGGGAATTTCAAGGGAATTACCGTTTTTCCGGGAATTACGGAATTACAGGAATTTGGGAAAAACGGATTCAAAAGTTATCTAATCGGCTTGCAATATCGTTATCAGATGCTCCCTTTTTATTCAATTTGATATCAAGGATTGGAGCTGGTTGTTCTGGTGTAATACTTTGTATGACTTTGTGTGACACAACACCTCCTCCGCCTTTCCTGTATTTGATTCCATCTCTTGCAAGCTCTCTCATAACATGAGCGAAGCTATGGTTCTTTAGGAGAGGCTTTACTACTTCTAGGATGTCGTCATCCATCTTATCTCGTAAGTAGACTGATTTACGCATCTAAGGCACCTCACTTGCTGATGTACGGCTGTGTGCCGACTTTGATAGTAACAGTACTCTTTTTAGCTTTCGAAGCCATACGAGTCCCGTACTTCCTTAAACCACGTACATTTGCGTATCTATCTAGAAACATTACTTTAACTCCTCTAGCAGCGAATCGTTCTGACAAGTATTGTTTAAGTAGTTCAGAGCCTCCACCAGTGAAGATAAGTGTGTCTACAAAAGCCCAACTATTAATTAGTATTCTGTCCAGAGTATTAAGGATTGTATTCGCATGATTTTCGTAAGCCTGATTGATTACTGGTGTGATATCCATACCTTTTATTTCTTTGTTCTGGATAATCATTGGTAGCTTTCCGTCCGGGATTGTAGCTCCTAGATGGTTCTCTAGGTATTTCCCGATTTGTAGGTAGCTACTAAACATTCCCATATTCGTATGTGTAGTAAGTTCCGGCTGCTCTTCTAATGAATCCAATGTCAGAACATTCAGTGTTCTTGCTCCAATATCTGCTAATACGTTAAACCCTTTTGCAATGTTGTGGTCTACAATCTCCCCGTTGTTGTCTAGCATTAGGTCACACAAGCTACCGAACGGTTGTTTCTTTATACATACATCTTCGACTGTGACAGTTCTTTCTATCCAGTTATTTCCGTCGTAAGAGATTTTCATCTCATGTGTACCTTTTACAAGTTGTGTAAGTTGCTCTCTACGTTCTGGTGTATCGTTCTTGATTGGTAGGTTCATCATAAGTGTGTAGATGGTTTCATTTGTGCCTTTGCTCATGAGTCCTAAAACAGTTTTCATAATAATCGGAAACTTACTATCATTATGTTTATTTTCTCCTCCAGTCCACTCAATATCCGGGTCTAACTTTGTAGCATAATCTCCGACTACCCATTTCTTGTCATCAATCTCACAAGCGATGTATTCTAGCTGCTTACCTTCCACTGAAAACTCTGTAGATGGTTTTGGTTTAAAGCTAGTTACGAATGAAGGGATTAAGAACGGGTGACCGTTGTTGTCACATTTCACATCTCCGAACCCATCATCTACTGCACCTACAGATAACCCTACGTTTGTTCCTTGCCATTTCTTTGCCATTTTGTTTTCCCCCTTTGTCATTTCTTAATACATCATATGGAGCATTCGCCTAATTGATACCACAAAATCATAAAAAGTTAGAAAAAAGTTTACAAAGTTATAAAAAGTGTTACTTTTACAGATACAAAAAAGACACGAGAGGTTATCCCGTGTCAGTGTACTATTTTAATAGCTCCGCGAACTTAGCTAATTCTAATTCAGTTTTCTTCTCTGTAGAAAGCATAGTATCGAGTTTCTTCTCAATCGCTTTAACTTGCTGTTCTTCGTTGAGAATATCTTTCTCTTTAATTTTACCTTTAATATCTTGAATCCATTCATCTAATGAATGTCCCTGTACTTTTGTATCTCCGAAGTCTTCTAATAGTAAATCATCCGCAGCTACGAACAATGCGTGAATCTTAACTAATAAGAATGTAAGCTCGTCCTTCCCGGCTACGTTAAAGTTAATGTTCTTACCTTCCCATTCAAGAATACACTTTGTTGTAGATGTGTGGCGACCCTTCTTTAAAGCTGCTAATTTCTTTTTCTTCTCTTCAACCTTGCCTTGTAATTGTAATACTACTGCATCATTTGTGTTTGTCATTATTCTTGCTCCTTATCATCTTTACTTATTTGTGATTCTGGTACTGAACCTTTGTATGAGTAGAACTTCCCGTTTTCTAGGTATCTCTTAATGAAGCAAGGCGCCATGTCTCCAGTGAATCGTTCAAAGAATCCTTCTAGTGAACCACGATACACTTCACTGTCTCTCCCATAATCTCCATTTCTAACTGTAACTACAGCCTCAACACCGATAACTTTTCTATCATGTCTGTTGCTGTCATACCAACTGTACGGTCTATCATATTTTTTCTCCATTGTGATATCGTGCTTACGAGCGTCACCATAAGCTTTCGTGTAGAACCCTACTCGTCTTTTCCACTCACTTATATCCTTATCTAGAATCGTGTTGATAATGAACTCTGGGTCGATTGGGTGTAACTCATCTTTATTTTCATCAACTGGTGAGTAGTATTGAGAATGCTCTAACATATTTTGGAATGGTGTAAAGTCTTGTACACATCCAACTTCTAACTCCTTGATGAATTTCTTACCTAAAGAGCTGATTGCTTTAATTCTCCACGGGAAGTCCTTATTACTAGACCATCTACATTCTTCTGCAAAGAAGAACTTCTTAGCCTTAGATTTCGTAACCTTCTGTCTTCGGTTCGAATCACTGTAGTCTGTTCGGTAATCATATTCATGGAACTTACCTAAGTAAATATACTTATCTTCCTCTTTATCGATATATGTATAACCAACTTTTAAATCTTTACCTTTAATGTGTTCTTTATTCATTAGTACGTCTGTGTATCTCTTAGACTCTGTATACGTCTCGGAGTTTACAGGTACTAAAACAAGCTCTGTACCTTCCCATGCGTATACTAGCTCTCCTACGATTCCTTTACCTTTCATTACATCGCAGCACTCTAGAATGTACATCAGGTTAGCCATGTCGATTTCAAATTCGAATCCTCGTGGGTCGTATACTCGACAGAATGCTTTACGGTCACTCCATGATGGTCGCCCTCCACCTGTCTTATTGAATACGAATCCTTCTGTCGGTACATTTTCAAATTCTTGGTTAGGAATCTTTGTATCTCTCCAACTTTCCCATGATGTTTCTTTTCGTAGTTTACCAGTTTCATCGTAATAAATAACGTAAGCTAGGCTACCTGTGTAAGTCCCTTGTCTATTTTGATATCCGACATTTAACGTTTTTGGCATAAATAATTTACTTTGCATTTAATTCCTCCTGTAAGTCCTCAATTAATTTATCTAAAGGTACGATATAGAACTTACCATCTAGGTAGTCTATGCGTACAGTTGTCTCATCTGTTCCTCCGATATCTCCGGCTACTAATCTAGAGCGAACGATAGTTAATACGGTATCAGAGTACTTCTTTACAACTCCATACTCTGTTCTCCAACGCATATGTTCCCAGTCAGATGTGTATGTATGCATCGCAACAGGTGTCCCTACTTTAAATAGACGCTCATCGAATACTTCTTTTTGCTTTGTAACTTTTGTACCTAACATAGATGGTGGTGCTGTATGTGGTGTACTCATATTAATCCTCCTCGATTAGTACTAACTTATATTTTGCTATTTTGTAACGCTCTTTATCCCCATCGAATCGTTTGTCTCGAAATGCTTTCGCATCACCTTTTCGTGTAAACGTCTTGGATAGTC
>Ga0256780_1000328_pt1 | contig 11067 bp, 7 predicted proteins | sample MC6MC0931MT_FD_186051 | JGI IMG/M metagenome (GOLD analysis project Ga0256780, IMG submission 186051) | Metatranscriptome of enriched soil aggregate microbial communities from Iowa State University, Ames, United States - MC6-MC0931-MT... | ecosystem: Environmental > Terrestrial > Soil >... | reverse complement strand
GGGGGCCACGTCCATGCCGGCGAACCATTGGCTGGTGGCGCGGTAGATGATGGGCGTTTTGTGGCGCCAGCAGTGCATGTAGCTGTGCTTGTGCTTTTCGACGTGCATCAGCGCGCCGGCTTCGGTCAGCGCTTCGACGATCTTGGGGTTGGCGTCCCAGATGGACAGGCCGCCGAACAGCGCCAGGCTGTCCACGTACTTGCCATCGCCCATGACGGGGCTGATGAAGTCGGTGTCTTTCATGCCGTGCGCCTTGCACGACACAAAGTCTTCAATACCGTAGGCCGGAGCCGAGTGCACGACGCCCGTGCCCGAGTCGGCCGTGACGTAGTCGCCCAGGTAGATGGGCGCGCGGCGGTCATAGGCGGGGTTGAACTGCGCCAGCGGGTGGCGGAATTCAATTTCCGACAGGGCGGCGCCAGGCGCCGTGGCGATGACTTCGCCTTCCAGGTTCCACGACTTCAGGCACGCTTCGACGCGGTCTTTCGCAACCAGCAGCAAGGGGCCGAACTTGGGCGCTGGCGAAACACGCACCAGCGCGTATTCGATTTCCGGATGCACGTTCAGCGCCTGGTTGGACGGGATGGTCCAGGGCGTGGTCGTCCAGATGACGATGGCGCCGTCGTCCACCGAGTCCAGCCCGAAGGCGGCCGCCAGCTTGGCCGGTTCGGCAAACGGGAAGGCGACGTCAACGGCCGGGTCCACGCGGTCGGCGTATTCGACTTCGGCTTCGGCCAGCGCCGAACCGCAGTCAAAGCACCAGTTCACGGGCTTTAAGCCGCGGAACACGTAGCCCTTGTCCAGGATGCGGCCCAACGCGCGGATTTCGTCGGCTTCATTGCTGAAGTTCATGGTCATGTACGGGCGATCCCATTCGCCCAGCACGCCCAGGCGCTTGAAATCCTTGCGCTGGCGGTCGATCTGCTCAAGCGCGTAGGCGCGAGCCTTCGACTGCACTTCCGCCACGGGCAGGTGCTTGCCGTACTTCTTTTCGATCTGGATTTCGATCGGCATGCCGTGACAGTCCCAGCCCGGCACGTAATGCGCGTCATAGCCGGCCATGTTGCGGCTCTTGACGATGATGTCCTTCAGGATCTTGTTGACCGCGTGGCCGATGTGGATGTCGCCGTTCGCATAGGGCGGGCCGTCGTGCAAGACGAAACGGGGCCGGCCGCGGCTGGCCGCACGGATCGCTTGGTAGACGTGGTTTTCCTCCCACTGCGAAATCCAGGCGGGCTCGCGCTTGGCAAGGTCGCCCCGCATGGGGAAGGGGGTATCGGGCAGGTTGAGGGTCTTTTTATAGTCCATGAACGGCAAAATAGGCGCGCGCGTTTCGCGCGTCTTCGGCGATGGCGGCAGTCAGGGAAGGGAGGTCAGGAAATTTTTCTTCGTCCCGCAGCTTGTGCAGGAATTCGACGCGTACGAGTTTACCGTAAGCGTTGAGGGTGTCGTTGAGCAGGTGTGACTCTAACAGCACGCGGCCACGGTCTTCGACCGTCGGGCGTACGCCCAGGCTGGCCACGGCGGGCAGGGGGTGATCGGCCAGCCCATACACCTGCACCACGTAAATGCCCGAGCGCGCGGCGCATCGTTCGGCCACGCGCAGGTTCATGGTGGGATAACCCAGCGTGCGGCCAAGCTTCTGGCCATGGATCACATGGCCGCTGATATGAAAGGGGTGGCCCAGCAGATGGCGGGCGCGGTCCAGGTCGCCCACGGCAAGGGCCGTGCGCACTTCAGAACTGGAAATGCGGTGGCCTTGCTGGTCGGTGACGTCGGCAAGCGTCTGGACTTCGAAGCCATGGCGCATGCCGGCTTCGCGCAGCAGATCAATGTCGCCGCTGCGTTTGTGGCCAAATCGGAAGTCTTCGCCCACCAGCAGCCACTTGGTCTGCAAGCCTTGCACCAGCAGGTTTTCGATGAAGGCGTTGGCCGACATTTCCGCCAGCCGGGCGTTAAAGCGTTCGACGACGACCTGGGATACGCCATAACGCGCCAGCGCCGCGAGCTTGTCGCGCAGCCCGGAAACCCGGGTGGGCGCCAGTTCAGGGCGTTGGTTCAACGTGGCGAAATACTCACGCGGATGGGGTTCGAACGTCATGACGGACGGCACAAGGCCACGTTCGCGGGCGACTTGGCAGACGCGCGCCAGCATGGCCTGATGACCGCGATGGACGCCGTCGAAATTGCCGATCGTCAGCGCGCAAGGAGCGCGCCGGTCGGGCGGGGGCAGGGATCGGTAGATACGCAGCGATGGTTTCACGAGCGAGAGTTTACAATTTTGGATTCCGGGTTTGTTCTAATCCCCCCAACCATTTGTGCGCCGACGGGTTTTCCGGGGCGCGCAACGGTGGCGGACAAGCCCTTTGCGCCAAGCAAAGCGCGTCCCTGGCGGGGCGCCTCGGGGGCTCAATATTTGGATTCTTCTATCTTGCCGGAAACACAACTTTCTAAGCGCCGACTCGTCATCCTGATTTCGGGGCGGGGCAGCAACATGCAGGCGTTGGTCGAAGCCTGCCGCCATGAGGGCTGGCCCGCCGACGTGGCCGCCGTCATCGCAAGCCGCCCGGATGCGGGGGGGCTGGAATGGGCCGCCGCCCAGGGCATTCCCACGGCTGCCCTGTATCACAAGGACTACGCCAGCCGCGAAGCCTTCGACGCCGCGCTGGCTGCCGAAATCGACCGCTACGCGCCCGACTACGTCATTCTGGCCGGCTTCATGCGCGTGCTGACGCCAGGCTTCGTCAACCACTACGCGGGCAGGCTGGTCAATATCCATCCGTCGCTGCTGCCGGCATTTCCGGGGCTGCATACGCATGCGCAGGCGCTGGCGACTGGCGTGCGCGTGCATGGCTGTACCGTGCATTTCGTGACGCCGGTGTTGGACCACGGCCCCATCATTGCGCAGGGCTGCGTGCCGGTTCTGGCGGGCGACACGCCGGAACTGCTGGCCAATCGCGTCCTGGCAGTGGAACATCAGGCTTTTCCGGCCGCGGTGCGCTGGCTGGCCGAAGGCCGGGTTACCCTCACAAACGACCACCGGGTGGACGTGCAGGGTGACCCCGCACGCCTGTTCACCTGGTCGCCGGCCGCTTGAGCGGCCCTGAATCGCTTTTACCGGGCGGAACCCTTCCGCCCCACTGGAACACACCATGACTAAACCCCAATCTCCGCGTTCTCGTCCGGCAGGCTCCCCGAGGGCAGCCTCCGAAGGGCGCGACGGTCGGTCCTTTTTCTCGCGCCCCAAGGGCGAGGCCCGCGAAGCCCCGTCGCGCGAGCGCAACGAGCGTGTGCGTGAAGAGCGCCCCAGCCGCGACAGCGGCCGTCCGGCCCCGCGCGCTTCGTTTGACGCGCCGCGTGGCGAAGGCCGCAGCGAACGTGGCTCCTTCGGCGGCGACCGCCGTGAGGGCCAGGGCCGTCCGGCTCCTCGCCCGTCCTACGACGCGCCGCGAGGCGATAACCGCGGCGGCCCGCGTGGCGACAGCCGCGGCGGTGAACGCGGATCTTATGGTTCGGAACGCGGTTCCGAGCGCCGCGAAGGCCAGGGCGGCCGTCCGGATTCGCGCCCGTCGTATGGCAATGGCCCGCGTGGCGACAGCCGTGGCGGTGAACGCGGTTCCTACGGTTCCGAGCGCCGCGAAGGCCAGGGCGGCCGTCCGGATTCGCGTCCGTCGTACGGCAATGGCCCGCGCGGCGACAGCCGTGGTGGTGAACGTGCTTCCTACGGTTCCGATCGCCGCGAAGGCCAAGGCGGCCGTCCGGATTCGCGTCCGTCGTACGGCAATGGCCCGCGCGGCGACAGCCGTGGTGGTGAACGCGGTTCGTATGGTTTCGATCGCCGCGAAGGCGAAGGCCAAGGCCGTCCGTCCTTTGACGGTCCGCGTGGTGAAGATCGTGGTGAACGCGGCCAATACGCCGGCTCGCGTGGCGGTGATTCGTCGCACGGCCATCGCGATCAGGTGCCGCAAAAGCCCCAGTTCAATCGTCCGCGCCAGTCTTACGCCGCCATCCGCATTGATCAGGTGCAGCGCGTGCTGGGCGAAATCCTTCAGTGGACGTACCCGGCGGACGCCGCGTTGTCGCACTGGCTGCGCCACCATCCGAACCTGGGCGCGCGCGATCGTTCCGAAGTCGCTGAAGCCGTTTACGACGTGCTGCGCCATCTGCGCCGTTACCGCCAATTCGGCGAAAGCGGCGTGGGTCCTGCTTCCCGCCGCCTGGCCATCCTGGGCCTGAACGCCACGCTGGGCGCCGAGGCGCTGGAAGAGGGCATGGATGCCGCCGAAGCCGAATGGCTCAAGCGCGTGTCGCAGATCGATCTGGCCACCTTGCCCCGCGCCGTGCGCGGCAGCATCCCGGATTGGCTGGACGAGCGCCTGGCGCTGATGGACAGCCCGGAAACGTTGGTCGAAGCCTTGAACCGCCAGGCCAGCCTGGACTTGCGCGTCAACCCGCTGAAGGCTGAGCGCGATGCCATGTTGACCGAATTGCAGCAAAGCGCGGGCCGTTACGAACCCGTCGCCATGCCGTTTTCGCCCTGGGGCATCCGCATGGAAGGTCGTCCGGCGATCAACCGCTGGCCGCAATTCGAAAACGGCAGCATCGAAGTGCAGGACGAAGGCAGCCAATTGCTGGCCCTGCTGGTCGCCCCGCGCCGTGGCGAAATGATCATTGATTTCTGCGCTGGCGCGGGCGGCAAGACGCTGCTGTTGGGCGCGCTGATGCGCTCAACCGGCCGCCTGTACGCGTTTGACGTGTCGGCTGCCCGCTTGGCACGCGCCAAGCCGCGCTTTGCCCGCAGCGGCTTGTCGAACGTCGTGCCTGTCGTCATCGATAGCGAAAACGATGCCCGCGTGAAGCGCCTGGCCGGCAAGGCCCAGCGCGTGCTGGTCGACGCGCCGTGCAGCGGTATCGGTACCCTGCGCCGCAACCCCGACCTGAAGTGGCGCCAGCACCCCGAGGCGCTGGCCGAACTGGGCCAGTTGCAGGAACGCATCCTGAACAGCGCCGCGCGTTGCGTGGCCCCTGGCGGCCGCCTGGTGTATGCCACGTGCAGCCTGTTGGCCGAAGAAAACGAAGTGCAAGCCGAGCGCTTCCTGGCCAGCCACCCGGATTTTGAACGTCTGGATGCCGCTGAAATCCTGGGTGCGCGTTGCGAAACGCTGAAGCTGGAAGGCCCTTACGTCCAGCTGCGTCCCGACGTGCACGGCACCGACGGCTTCTTCGCCGCCGTGTTCGAGCGCAAAAAGAAGGGCGCTGCGGCCGAGACGGCTGAAGCGGCAGTGGCGGCTGATGCCGATGCTGGTGTCGACGCTGACGTTGACGTCAAAGCGGATGTCGAGGCTGAAATGCCGGCCGAAGCCATCGCCGACGAGGCGGAAGCCAAGCCCGTGGCAGAGCCGGTGGCCCAAACCGAAGCTGAACCCGCTTCGGTGGGCGAGCCGGCCGACGACGCTAAGCCGGCCTAAGCGTCCGTGCGAAGCCGCGCCGGCTCAGGGAGCCGGCGCGACGCCGACCGTGGTGCTGTAGCGGCGGGTGCCCAACGCCTTGGTCTGATATTTCACTTCCCAGCCCAAGGTGTCGGTGCCCGGCTGATCCGCCTGGTACACCACTTGCGACACCGCGACGGCCTTGTAGGCGCAGCGTCCAGAGGCGGCGGATTGGCCGCGCGTTTGCACGATGCTGGCCTTGCCAAGCTGGGGCTGCTGAGTGATCAGCACCCGCGGCGCCCGCAGCGCCAGGCAATCCGACCCCCGGATCTCGTAGTAAGAAGCCAGCACGACCACATCGCCCGACTTCATCGTCTGGGCCACAGTGGGCGCGGATAGCGCCATCCCCAGCAAGGCCAGGGTGGAAAACAAACGGGGTCGGAACATTTTGGGAGACATCAGTGGGACAAAAGAGACAGTTTGGTCTGCGGTAAGGGCGAAAAGTGTGCGCCACGCGTGTGGCGTTCTCAAGACGAATTCCCTTTGCTGACAGGAACTTTAGTAGCGAAATGTAGCCAAAACCTGGTGCCATTGCGAATACCCCCCACTTTCATGGGGTAGCCGGCCCAAGTGCCGGATGTCCGCAAGGCCCGGCCTCGCGATTTGCCTGAAGTGATCGCGAGAGTGGCTTTTTGTGCGCTCAAACTGGGGCTTAGTCCTTGATTTCGCTCAAAAACTATTTTGAAACTCCCTTGTCATAAGCAGACAAAGGTAAGCTAAACTTCAGGCACTTCTCAAGCGAGGCTCATAACAGCTTTATGGATTACATCCTCTCCTTCATTGCCGGCGGTCTGACCCAAGCCACTTGGTGGCAGATTGTCGTATTCACCTTGGTCGTGACGCACATCACGATTGTTGCGGTCACCGTCTTCCTCCATCGCAGCCAAGCGCACCGCGGTCTGGATTTGCATCCGGCTGTCATGCACTTCTTCCGTTTCTGGCTCTGGATGACGACCGGCATGGTCACCAAGGAATGGGTTGCCATTCACCGCAAGCACCACGCCAAGTGCGAAAAGGAAGGCGATCCTCACTCGCCCATGCTGTTCGGTATCTGGAAGGTGCTGTTCCGCGGCGCGGAACTGTATCGCGAAGAATCGAACAACAAGGAAACCATGGCCAAGTTCGGCCACGGTACGCCTGACGACTGGCTCGAACGCAACGTCTACAGCAAGCACAGCTTGTGGGGCGTGCTGTCCATGCTCGCCATCGACGTCGCCCTGTTCGGCGCGGTCGGTGTCACGGTGTGGGCGGTTCAGATGGCCTGGATTCCCTTCTGGGCAGCCGGCGTCGTCAACGGTATCGGCCACTACTGGGGCTACCGCAACTACAACAGCCCGGATACCAGCACCAACGTGTTCCCGTGGGGCATCGTGATTGGCGGCGAAGAGCTGCACAACAACCACCACGCCCACGGCACGTCGGCCAAGTTCTCGGCCAAGTGGTATGAGTTCGACATCGGCTGGTGCTACATCAACATCCTGAAGTTCTTTGGCCTGGCCAAGATCAAGAAGGTTGCGCCGAAGCTGAAGCTGGACGACACCCGCACCGGTATCGACCTGCGCACGCTGCAAGGCGTGATCACGCACCGCTACGAAGTCATGGCCCGCTATGCGGACGTGATCAAGAGCGCGGCTCGTGAAGAACTGACCAAGCTGAAGGCCTCGCGCCAGGAAGGCAACGCAGACTGCGGCTACACCAAGCTGCATCAAGTGCGCCGCGCCATCCACCGCAACGAAGACATCCTCCAGCCGGAACAACTGGCTGCCGTGGATAGCGCCATTGCCCAGAACAAGTCGCTGTCGACCCTGGTGCAGATGCGCCGCGAACTCGGCCGCATCTGGGAAAGCTCCAGCGCCAGCAGCGAACAGCTTCTTCATGACCTGCAGGCCTGGTGCCAGCGCGCCCAGCAAAGCGGCATCGCCGGGCTCGAGCAATTTGCTCAACATCTGCGCCGCTACGCGGCATGATGCTAGAGAAGCTCAACCCTGAACAACGCGCCGCAGTAACGTTAGAACCGCAGCACGCCCTGGTCTTGGCCGGGGCGGGCAGCGGGAAGACCCGGGTACTTACCACCCGCATGGCCTGGCTGATTCAAACCGGCCAGGCTTCGCCTTTTGGGCTTCTCGCGGTCACGTTCACCAACAAAGCCGCCCGCGAAATGCTGGCGCGCATGTCGGCGATTCTTCCGATCGATACGCGCGGCCTGTGGATCGGTACGTTCCACGGCCTGTGCAATCGCATGCTGCGTGCGCACCATCGCGATGCCGGTCTGCCGCAAAGCTTCCAGATCCTGGACGTTACCGATCAGCTTGCCGCCATCAAGCGCCTGATGAAGGCCAATGGCGTCGACGACGAAAAGTACCCGCCCCGCGATGTGCAGCGCTTCATCAATGGCGCCAAGGAAGAGGGCCTTCGTCCGCAAGACGTCGAGGCCTATGACGCCCATCGCCGCCGCCTGATCGAGATCTATCAGCTCTACGAAGCCCAATGCCAGCGTGAAGGCGTGGTGGATTTCGCCGAGCTGTTGTTGCGCGCCTATGAACTGCTGTCGCGCAATGCGCCGGTGCGCGAACATTACCAGCGCCGTTTCCGCCACATTCTGGTCGACGAGTTCCAGGACACCAACACGCTGCAGTACAAGTGGCTGCGTCTGTTGGCCGGTGGCGGCGCGGCCATCTTCGCCGTGGGCGACGATGACCAGTCCATCTATGCCTTCCGTGGCGCGAACGTCGGCAACATGTCCGACTTCGAGCGCGACTACGCGCACGGCACCGTGATCCGTCTGGAACAGAACTACCGTTCCTTCGGCCACATCCTGGACTCCGCCAACGCGCTCATCGGCCACAACAGCGGCCGCCTGGGCAAGAACTTGTGGACGGACCAGGGCGAAGGCGAACCCGTGCGCGTCATCGAGCAGCCCTCCGATGGCATGGAAGCCCAGTGGATCGTGGACGAAATCCGTTCGCTGATTCACGAAGGCAGCTTGCGCCGAGAGATCGCCGTGCTTTACCGCAGCAACGCGCAGTCGCGCGTGCTCGAGCACGCCATTTTCTCGGCCGGCATTCCGTACAAGGTTTATGGCGGCCTGCGCTTTTTTGAGCGCCAGGAAATCAAGCACGCGCTGGCGTATCTGCGCCTGATGGCCAACCCCAACGACGATACGTCCTGGATGCGGGTCGTCAACTTCCCGACGCGCGGCATTGGTGCGCGCACGCTGGAGCAACTGGCCGACGCGGCCCGTGCGCATGACACCAGCCTGTACGCGGCCGTGGCGCTGGTGGGCGGCAAGGGCGGGTCCAACCTGGCCCAGTTCGCGCAATTGATCCATCGCCTGATCGACGAAACACGCGACCTGCCGCTGCCGGAAATGGTCGAGCACATGCTCGAAGCCAGCGGTCTGAATGCCCATTACAAGGCCGAACGCGAAGGCGCCGAGCGGCTGGAAAACTTGAACGAATTGATCACGGCCGCCGCCGTGTTTGCTTCCGAAGAGAATTACGACGGTATGCCGGCCGGTGTGGTGCCTGAACAAGCCACTTCGTCGACCTTGATGCCGGGCGTGGTCGATGCCCCCATCGTGGCGTCTGACGGCCTGACGCCGCTGGCAGGGTTCCTGTCCCACGCGGCGCTGGAAGCGGGCGACAACCAGGCCCAGCAAGGCCAGGACGCCGTCCAGCTCATGACGGTGCACGCCGCCAAGGGCCTGGAGTTCGACGCCGTCTTCATTACCGGCTTGGAAGAGGGGCTGTTCCCGCACGAGAACAGCATTCTTGAGCAGTCCGGGCTGGAAGAAGAACGCCGCCTGATGTATGTGGCGATTACGCGCGCACGTCAGCGCCTGTACATCAGCCTGGCGCAAAGCCGGATGCTGCATGGCCAGACGCGCTACGCCATGCGATCGCGCTTTCTGGACGAGATTCCCGAAGAGCATCTGAAGTGGCTGTCGCCCAAGGCCGGCCTGGCGCCGGTCAGCAGCACGGGCGCGGGGTGGGGCGGCGGCAATCGTGGCGACGCCTTTGGCCGCAAGGCCACCAACACCATTGCGCCGCGTCAACCTCGCGGCATTGCCAGCGGTGTCACGGTGGGCGACAAGCAGTATCGTGTGGGTCAGGGCGTGCATCACGCGCGGTTTGGCGATGGCACGATTATTGGCTTGAGCGGCGCCGGTCAGGACGCCCAGGCAGAAATCCAGTTCCGCGATGTGGGCGCCAAGACCTTGGCGCTGGGTATCGCGAAGCTTGATATTGTTCAGGGTTAAACATGGCTAACAATGAGTCCCCGAAAGCCGAGCTGGCATCACTGCGCGCTGAGGTCGACGAAATCGATCAGCAGATCATGCTGCTGTTGGGCGTGCGGTTTCGCTGCACGGACATGATCGGCGAATTAAAGACCAAGCACGACATGGATCTGGTGGACCCCGTCAGGGAATCCCAGCAGGTCGAGCGCATCCGCCGCCTGGCCGAAGAGGCGGGCGTGCCGCCTGCCTTGGCTGAAACCATCCTGCGTGAAGTGATCGACACCGTGGTCGATCATCACACCCGCCTGCGCGAGCGCCCGTACTCGTAACGGCAGGCCAGCGGCGTTTTCGGACGGGCTTCGCGCCAACTCCGGGACGCCGCTTTCTCCTTTCTCTACAAGACGTTCAAAAACGCCAACAAGGCGTCGATGTCATCCGCGCTGAGCGCCAGCGGCCGGATGTGCTCGGACTTGCGCGGCGCGTAAACGTCAGGCGGCTCGGCAGGCGCCGGGTCCCGTCCCATGCCGGCGTTGTACATGCGCAGCAGACCCTTCAAATCCGTGAACAGGCCGTTGTGCATCCACGGCCCGGCTTGCGAGACATTGCGAAGGCTGGGTGTGCGGAATGTGCCAAGATCGGCAAGATCGCGCGTCACCTCAAACCGCCCCAGGTCCTGATTGCGCCGGCCGTAGAACGACAGCCCGATGTTATGGAATTGATGGTCCGTCAGCAGCGGGCCGTTGTGGCAGTTCATGCATCGGGCTTGGGTACGGAACAGATGCAGGCCCAACAGTTCGCGGTCGTCCAGGGCATCGCGCTGGCCATTCAGAAACGCATCGAAGCGCGTGGCTTGCGGACGGATCGTCGCGACGAACGCCGCCAGCGCGCGGGCGAGCCGATCCGCGTCGACCGCAGCAGCATCAACCGCCACACCGTCAACCGCCGCGTCCTTACTCACATCCCCCGACCCGAACGCCTTTAGAAACTGCGCGGGATACGGTGGCAAATTCCGAAGACGGGCGATCGCGTCCTTCAGATCGTGGTTCATCTCTCGGCTGTCCTGCACGGGTCCCAGCACCTGTGCTTTCAGCGACTCCGCGCGCCCATCCCAGAACAGGCGCGGTGCAAAGGGCGCAGCGAACAGCGGCGTTGAACGCCGCCGCCCCATCAGGCGGTCTTCACCCACGGCAAGCGGACTCCCGTCCGTGAAGGCGCGTTGCGGTTGATGACAGGACGCGCAGGACACCTGGCCCTTGCGAGACAAGTGCGCGTCGAAGAACAACATTTGCCCCAACGCCACGACGTCGGGCTTCTGAATGTCTTCTGCAAGCTGCGTTCGGC
>Ga0256780_1000317_pt1 | contig 11281 bp, 9 predicted proteins | sample MC6MC0931MT_FD_186051 | JGI IMG/M metagenome (GOLD analysis project Ga0256780, IMG submission 186051) | Metatranscriptome of enriched soil aggregate microbial communities from Iowa State University, Ames, United States - MC6-MC0931-MT... | ecosystem: Environmental > Terrestrial > Soil >... | reverse complement strand
GAACCACCAACGGCGGACTGTTGGGTGGCTTGCTGGGCGGCCTTTCGGCCAAGAAGTAATCGACTGACCAACGCTTGGGAGTAACACCATGCTTCAAGAAAACCTTCTACACCATGAGCATGTGACCGTGATGCCTGAATCTCGCACGAGTGAACTGCGGCCGGGAATGCTTGACGACATCGCCCTGATGTTGGGCCGTCAGTTCTCGGTGTACAACGCCGCATGCCAGTCCGCGCTGGCGGAAAAGCTGGGTATCCCCCTGGCCGACCTGAAAGCGCTGGAACTGGTGATGGAGTTCGATGCCCTGCCCACCGGGCAGCTTGCCCAGTTGATGGGCATCAGCTCAGGCGGCGCCACGGCCTTGATCAACCGGCTGGAGGCGGCGGGTTATGTGCAACGCGGCCGCCACCCGCTGGATCGCCGGATGATCGTGATCCGGCCGGTCGAGGAACGGTGCCAGCACCTGTCGCAGGAACGCCAGTGGGTCGCCGAGGCAGTGATGTTGATGGCGCGCCGCTACGACACCGCCGAGATGGAAACGGTTCATGCCTTCCTGGCGCAATGCGTGCGCACCTTGCGGCATGACACGCTGGTCTGGCTGGAGACGCGCAGCGCGCATCACGACGATCTCTGAGCCAGCCCCGCGCAAGTTTTACCCCAAAGCGTTTTACGCGCCCTGATCCCACCGGATCAGGGCGCGTTTTTTCATGAGCCAAACTGCAAGCGCGGCACCGCATCGAGCAAGCGGCGCGTGACCGCATGGCGCGGCGCGTGCAGCACCGTGTCCGCCGGGCCCAGGTCGACGATCTGCCCGCCATCCATGACCGCGATGCGGTCGGCCAGGTATTCCACCACGCCAAAGTTGTGGGTGATGAACAGGTAGGCAATGCCCAGCTCGTCTTGAAGTTCGCGCAGCAGATCCAGAATCTGCGCCTGGACGGAAACGTCGAGCGCGGACGTGGGTTCATCGCAAATCAGCACGCGAGGTTCAACCGCCAGCGCCCGCGCAATGGCGATGCGTTGGCGCTGGCCACCCGAAAACTCATGCGGATAGCGTGTCAGCGTATTGGCGGGCAGCCCGACGCGTTCGATCAACTGCGCGGCATGCGCGGCGCGCTCTTTCTGGCTCATGCCGCGGCGCAGAGACTCCAGGCCTTCGTCAAGAATATCGCCCACGCGCATGCGGGGATCGAGCGAGGCATAGGGGTCCTGGAAGACGATCTGAATGTCTTGGCGCAGGTCGCGCAAGGTGCGGCGGTCAGCCGTCAGCACATCCTTGCCTTGCAGCATGGCCCGGCCTGAAATCCGCGCGCCGTCGATCAAGCGCAGCAAGGCCTTGCCCGTGGTCGTCTTGCCGCAACCGGATTCACCCAGCAGCGCCAGGGTTTCACCGGCACGCAGCGAAAACGTGACCCCGTCAACGGCCTTGACCCACGACACAATCCGCCGCAACGGACCTTTGCGTATGGGGTAATGCACTTTCAGATCTTGCACATCCAGCACCACCTCGCCCGCCTCGCGCGGCTTGGCGCGACGGGGGGCGTCACGCGCAATGGCTTGACGGCCTTGTTCGGTGAGCGGCACGCCGCGCTTTTCGAAGGTGGGAATGGCTTCGAACAATTGGCGCGCGTAGGGGTGCTTGGGCGCGCGGAAAAATTCCTCGGCGCTGGCGCTTTCAACGATTTCGCCGCCGCGCATCAGCGCCACATGGTGCGCCACATTCTTCACCACGGCCAGGTCGTGCGTGATGAGCAGTACGGCCATGCCCATTTCCCGCTGGATGTCAGCCAGCAAATCCAGCACCTGCGCCTGCACGGTGACGTCCAGCGCGGTGGTGGGTTCGTCCGCGATCAGCAGCAAGGGTTCCGCCGCCAGCGCAATGGCGATCATGACGCGCTGCTTTTGTCCGCCCGAGAACTGGAACGGGTAATCATCCACGCGCCGCTCGGGCTCTGGAATACCCACGCGCCGCAGCCAGTCGATGGCGCGTGTGCGAGCGGCGGCGCCGCGCAAAGGCGTGTGCGCCGTCAGCGTTTCGATGATCTGGTCGCCCACCCGCATGACCGGGTTCAGGCTGGTGGACGGCTCTTGGAAGATGATGCCGATGCGGCCGCCGCGCACGCCACGCATGGCGCTTTCGGGCAGCCGGTTCAGGTCTTCGCCGTCCAGATCGATCTGCCCGCCGACAATGCGGCCCGCATCGGGCAGCAATCGCAGCAGCGCCAGTGCGGTAATGCTTTTACCGCAGCCGGATTCTCCGACCAGCGCAAAGGTCTCGCGCTGCGAAATGGCGAGTTCCAGGCGTTTGACGGCATGCGTCATGCCGCTTTCGCCGGCAATGTCCACTTCCAGGCCGCGGACGTCAAGCAACGGCGTCGGGGCGTTCATGGTGCGTCTCCGGACTTCGAGGCGCGCGGTTCGGCGCCAAGCGCCGGCGCCGAACGACGGCCGATCAGGCCGCCCCACCCGCCCAGCCGCGCCATCCGGCTGGGCTTATAGCGGCGGGTGCGCGGGTCAAAGGCGTCGCGCACGGCGTCCGCGAACAGGTTGGCCGCCAGCACCAGCGCCAGCATGAAAATGAAAGCAGTCATCAGGCTCCACCAGATCATCGGGTCGCGCGACATCTCAAGGCGGGCGCCGTTAATCATCGAACCGAACGAATTCATGCTGGGATCGACGCCAATGCCCAGGTACGACAGCACGGCTTCATAGAGCACCAGCCCCGAGAATTCCAGCACCACGGTAATCAGCACCAGATGCGCCACGTTGGGCAGCAGGTGGCGGGTCATGATGCGCCAGTGCGACACGCCAAATGCGCGCGCCGCCTGCACGTATTCCAGTTCGCGCAGCTTGAGCGTTTCAGCGCGCAACAGGCGGCACAGCCCCGCCCACCCCGTGAACCCCAGGATCATGCACAGCAGAAACAGACGCAAATCCGCGCGCGCCACCGAGGTGTCGAAAAGATCCGCGTGGTTGTCGATATACACCTGCATCATCAGCGCGCAGGCGGCCACGAGCAGCACGCCGGGAATCGACGTGATGGTCGTGTACAGATATTGAATGGCGTCGTCGACCTTGCCCTTGAAGTAGCCCGCCGCGATACCGAAGATGATGGCGGGCGGCAGCATGGCGATGGTGGTCAGGCTGCCGATGACCAGCGCCGTGCGGATGCTTTTGAGCGCCTGCCACAAGACGTCGTTGCCGATGCGGTCAGTGCCCAGCGCGTGGTAGCCGCTGGACAAGCCCGCCAGCGCGCCTGCGAACAGGCACAGCCCAGTGAAGGTGATCACCATGGCGCGCCATGGGATGTCGGACTGGCCAAGCAGCAAGGCATCGGCGGCGGCCGATGCCGACTTCTCGCGCCGCGCCAGGCCCGCAAACAGGATGGCCGCTCCCGCCACCGCCACGGCCAAGCCCCCCGCCAGCCCGAAGCCCAGCCGCGTGAGCACATCGCTTGTGCGTTCCTGCTTGGGATCGGTCAGGTGCGTGGCGGCGCCGCGCAAGCGCGGGAAGTCGCGCACCGGGTGGTCATTGACCAGCATGGTTTCCTTCAGGAACAGATAGGCCGCAAGCGGCTGTGAATAGTTCTTTTCAGGTTGGGTCAGCACGGTGCCGGTCAAGAGCCCGTCCAGCGCCGACTTGACGGCGGGCGCATAGACGGGCGGCGCGTCAGCGGCGGCGCCCGGCGCTGGAGGCAACAGCGGCCGGTAGTGCACCGAGTCCAGCAGGCCCACCACCGAAAAGGCAACGAGGATGACAGCGGAACACATCGCGGGCGTGTCGCGCGCCACGCGCGCCCAGGTGGCGCGCAGGTTCGGACTGCGGCGCACATGCCACAGGTAGGCCAGCGCGCTCAGCACCATCAGCCACAGCGCGACATCGGTCCACAGGAAGACGATCTTGGGCATGGCGGCTACTCGAATCGGACGCGGGGGTCAGCCAGCGTGTAGGAAATATCGGCCAGGATCAGGCCCACGATATAGAGCGCCGCGCCCAGAAACACCATGGCGCGCACCACCGAAAAGTCCTGCGCGTTGATGGCGTCGATCGTGTAGCTGCCCAGCCCGGGTATGCCGAAGAAGGATTCCGCGATCAGGCTGCCCATGAACAGCAGCGGCAAGGCGGCAACCGTGCTGGTCAGGATGGGCAGCATCGCGTTGCGCAGCACGTGGCGGAACAGCACCACGCGTTCGGCCAGGCCCTTGGCGCGCGCGGTGCGCACGTAGTCCTTGCCAATTTCCTCCAGGAACAGCGTGCGGTAAAAGCGCGCTTCAGGCCCCAAGCGCGACACAATCGCCACCAGCACCGGCAGCGCCAGGAACTTGACGACGTCCAACCCGCCCGAAAACCCCGAGAACGGCACCAGCCGCATCAGCTTGGCGAAGACCCACTGGCCCGCAATGATGTAGAACAGGCCGGAGATCGATAGCAGCAGCACGCAGACGACCACGCCCCAGAAGTCCAGCCGCGTCGCCCGAAAAAAACACCAGCGTCAACGAAAACACGATGCTGACGAACAGGCCCAGGATGAAGGTGGGCACCGCCAGCGCCAGGCTGGGGCCCATGCGCGTCTTGATCTCGCGGCTGATGTCGCGGCCGTTATCGGACGCCCCGAATTTCATGGCCAAAAGCGGCACCGAGCGCTGATAGAAGACGGTATCGGTCAGTTGCGACGCGCCCTCGGCTTTGGCATTGAAGAACAGCGGCTTGTCGTAGCCCCGTTCGGCCTTCCATTTTTCAACCGCGTCCTGGCTGGCGCGCTGGCCGCCAATGGCCAGCCGCGCCATATCGTCGGGCGTGTTGACTGCGAAGAACAGGATGAAGGTGAAGAGGTTCACGCCGATCAGAATCAGCACGCCATACAACAGCCGGCGGATCACATAGCCGATCATGATTGATGCTCCTTACGGACGGCGGGGCCAAACGCCGTCTGGCGTTCACGGCGCTTGAGCGCGAGGTACGACGGCCAGATCGCCAGCGCCAACAGCAGTATCAATACGCCGATCGGCCACCAGATCGGCGAGTTCCATTCGTCAATCTTCTGCTCGCGCAGCACGGGGTCCAGCTTCATGTACTGAAGCGTGTTGCGCACCATCTGCGTGGGCTTGGCATTGCCCACCCACTGCTGATACGCGCCCGCCGACATCGGGTAATAGCCGAACATCCAGGGCGCGTCGCGTTGCACCACGGCCACCATCTTGGCGATCAGCTGTTCTTTTTCGGGGCCGTCGTCCAGGAATTTCATCTGTTCGAACAGCTTGTCGAATTCCGGGCTGGCGTAGTTGGCGGCATTTTCACCGCCCGTCTTGGCCTTGGCGTTGGGGCCGTAAAGCAGGAACAGGAAATTCTCGGCGTCGGGGTAATCGGCCACCCAGCCCCACAGGAAAATCTGCGCCGCGCCGCGCCGCATCTTGTCCTGGAAGCGGTTGTAGTCGGTGGAGCGTAAATCCAGCTGCACGCCCAGCTTGTTCAGTTGCCGGCGCATCCAGTCGAACTGCGGGTTGGAGCCGCCGCCTTGCATGGCGTCGTAGTACAGCACCAGCGGCGCGCCGGTCTTGGCGTTGCGGCCGTCGGGGTAGCCCGCTTCGGCGAGCAGGCGCTTGGCCACGTCCAGCGATTTGCGCACCGGCTTGCCATCGACCAGGTCATAGACAACGGGGTTCACGCCTTCGGGCGGTTCGCGGTAGCCCAGCACGCCGGGCGGCACCGGCCCTTGCGCCACGGACGCCTGGCTGTTCTCGAACACCGCAACGTACTCTTCCCAGTCGAACACGATGCTGATGGCCTGACGCAGCTTGCGGTTCTTTTCTTCCTGCTCGGGCGTATCGCCCTTACCCACCACCGGGTCCTGCCAGTTGAAACCCATGTACCAGATCGAGGTTTCGACGGTGGTTGGCAGCCGGATGCCACGGTCGCGGTACAGGCGCGCCTTGTCCTCGCTGTCGCCCGCCGCCACCAGCATGGCCACGCCGTATTCGCCGCGTTCAATCTGCGGCACGTCGTAATAGCCCTGCATGAATTTGCCGCTGAGCGGGATGGCTTCCTTTTCCAGGCTGAACACCGCGCGGTCAATGAAGGGCGTGGGCTTGCCGCAGTCTTCCAAGAGGCCAGCCGCCTTGTCGCCGGGTTCACCTTCGCAGGGATAGGGTTCGCCGTGGAAGTTGGGGTTGCGGACCAGCACGTGGCGGCGGTTCGTCAACGACTCCGCCATCATGTACGGCCCCGTGCCCACCGGCCACGTGTTCAAGGACAAATCATGTTCGGCCATGCCCGGCTGGTTGTAGAAGCGGTCGGCCTCCCACGGCACGGGCGCGGTGAAGGTCATGGCCAGCCAGTATTTGAACTGCGGGTACTTGCCCTTGACGCGAACGCGCAGCGTATGGGGGTCCAGCGCCTGTACGCCGGTAAAGCCATCGGGTTCGCGCAAGTCGAGCCATGGCGGCGTGCTGCCGCCGGGCATGTCACGCCGCAGGGCCTGGTCGCGCTTGCGCAGGCGGTCGCCGTATTCCTGCATGCCTTCAACGTGGTCGGCCATGACGGAATAAATGGGCGAAGCCACGCGCGGGCTGGCCAGGCGGCGGAAGGCGTAGACGTAATCGTCTGCGGTCAGTTCACGCGTGCCGGTGCGCGGAAAATCGGGAATGTAGAACTTGTCGTCCAGCTCGCCGCTTGCCAGCGGGTAGTAGTCGTAGCTGCCATCTGTCTTGCGGGCAAAGGCTGGATGCGGCTGAAAGCGCACGCCGGGCCGGATCTTGATGTCGTACACGCTTTCGGCGATCTGGTCGCCCGGCGCGTCAGCGGGCAGTTCCTTGCCTTGCGCATCCAGATAGACCGGGGGATCAATGGACTGGGCCGCGCGCGGCACCAATTCGTACGGCCGCTTCAGATAGTGATAGCCGTACAGCGGTTCATAGATGTTGTAGGTATAAGGCGTTTCGTCGCCGGAATAAGAATTGGCCGGGTCCAGATACTTGGGCGAGCGCGACGCGAACGCTGAGAAAAACGTGTTCTGGCTTTCCGCGCCGGACGGATACGGGCTGTTGATGGGGCTTTCTTGCGAGCAGCCCGTCGTCGCCAGCAACAGCAGCATGGCCGTCGCCCAGAGCCGCTTCAGTGCACGCATGGAAACCTTCCCTTCAAATCGTTGCGACAGAGAATAGCAAACGCGGGACAGAGCCAGTACCCAGGCATCCCCCTACCGGCCGGGCTCATCCGCACTGGCGTTGGCGCCAGCAGTCGTAGCGCCATTTCCAGGGCTGCATGGCGTTTTGATCGACCCATAATCCGCGCTTGGCGTCCTTGGCCTGGCGTTGCAGGTCGGGCATGGCCTTGTCGCGCAGATAGTCGCCTTTTCTGGCCGTGTAGGCCCAGGCGGAGCCGGACTCTACTTGCAGGCGGTTGGCCGAACGGCCGTCGCCCAGGATCAGCGCGCACACGTCGCGGCCGTATTGGTCTTGTTCGTAGCATTGGGCAGTCAGCGTCTTGCCCGCCACCAGACTCGCCAGATTCTTGCGGGATGCCTCGGCATAGGGCTGGCCGGGCTGGTCAGCGCCATGGCCTTCTTCAGGGGCGTCGATGCTGTCCATGCGGATGCGGCGCTGGCCGTCGGGCGCGCGCAGCGTAACTGTGTCGCCGTCGGACACGTTGACGATGGGGCCCGTCAGCGTATAGCTGCCTTGGGGAATGCCGCCCGCCAACGCGGGGCCGGGGCGGTATGGGGATGGGGTTGGGGTTGGGGATAGGGATGGCGGCGAGGACCCTGCCGATGGGGGCCGTTGCGGATCGCGCCCGTCAGATTGCAGCCAATTGACGATGGCGCCCGCCGCCGCAAGGATCACGGCGACGATCAAGGCGGTCAGCTTGCTGCCGCCGCGAAAAGGGGGTTTGCCACGCACCGGCCACACTCCACGTTAGAAACGCAGGAAGTTTGCCACAGCCGGCCCCGTTTCCACCGGCGCGATGAGAGGAAAATGTCCCGCTTGGCCGGGGTGCGCCTACCCCGCGCCTGCGCCTACAGCCAGCCCGACTTGCGGAACCGCCAGTACAGCACCGAACAGATCGTTGCGATGACGCCCAGCGTAATCGGATACCCCCAGGGCGATTTCAGCTCGGGCATGAATTCGAAGTTCATGCCGTAGATGCCGGCAATGGCGGTGGGTACGGCCAGAATAGCGGCCCAGGATGCGAGCTTGCGGGTGGTGTCGTTCTGCGCCGCCTGCCCGATCATCAGGCTGGCTTCAAACGCGAAGGCCAGCGATTCCCGCAAGGCATTGAACAGTTCGTCCACGCGCAGCACCCGGTCGGCCACTTCGCCGAAGTACGGGCGTGCATGCTCATCCACCGCCGACATCTCGACGCGCGCCAGCCGGCGGCAGATCTCGGCCATCGGCGACACCACGGTGTGTATGCGCAGCAGGTCGCGGCGCTGCCGGTAGAGCCTGCGGATATCGGTATCTTTGGCGCCGCGGATCAAAAGCTTTTGCTCGGCGCCTTCGACCACGCTTTCGATCTTGCCGGCCGCGGCCACATAGCGGTCGACCAGCCAATCCAGCACCTCGGACGCCACGTAATCGCTGCCGCGCTTGAGCAGGTCGGGCGACGCTTCCAGCCGTTCACGCAAGGGGCTGTGCGCCGCCGTCGCCCCCCGGCGCACGGTGACGAGAAAGCCGTCGCCGATCAGCAGCTGGGTTTCGCCGAAGATGGGACGTTCGGCTTCGACCTCAACCGTGATGGTCACGATAAGGACCATGTTGCCGTAGTCGATGATCTTCGGCCGCCGGTGCGGCTCCAGCATTTCTTCCTGGTTCTTGCCGCAGGCGCCCAATTCGCCGGTAATCCGGGCCAGCAATTCCGGCGTGGGGTTGCGCAGACCTATCCACAACATGCCGGGCGGTTGGCCCTGGGGCTGGCTGTTGTACTGGGTGATGTGCCGCCCCACCTCGTCGATGGGAACTTCGCGGTCGCGGCGCCCATTTACATAGGCAATCGACGCGACCACCTCGCCCTTGTGGGCGTCGGCAAAACTATCTTCGGCGGACATGAACTTCCTTTGGCAACGCGATCCCTACCGGACAACTTATACGCATCGGCCGATGATAGCCCAGGCTACGAGAACAGGCTGCGCACCCGCTTGGTGACGTCGATGCTGGGCGCCTGGGGTTCCTTGGGCTGGCCGCCGCCGGGCAAATCCGGCAGTGCGGGCGGCTTGGGCAGATGGTCAAACAGCGGCAGCATCGCATTCGTGATGTAGCGCGTGCGCGACCCATACACATGGCGGTCGCCCATGCCCGTTTGCTGATGCACATAAAAGCGTTGCGGCACGATGAGTTGCAAGCGTTCTTTCGCGCGCGTCATGGCCACGTACAGCAGGCGGCGTTCTTCCTCGATTTCTTCGGCGGTGCCGGTGCTCATGTCGGACGGGATGCAGCCGTCGACCACGTTTAGCACGTACACGGCCTTCCATTCCTGGCCCTTGGCGGAATGGATGGTGGACAGGATCATGTAGTCCTCGTCGCGAGACGGCGCGCCGGACTCATCGCTGGTGGCGTCAGGCGGGTCCAGCGTCAGTTCGGTCAGGAAACGTTCGCGCGACGGATAGCCCGCCGCCAGGCGCACCAGCTGGTCGAGATCGGTCTTGCGCACACGGGCATCGTCATACAGGCGTTCCAGCTGGCCGGCATACCAGCGCAGCGCAAGATCGACATCCGCGGGCCAGCGCAGGCCGGGGTCGCACAATGCTGCGTAGGTGTCGGCAAACGCGCCCCACTCTTCTTGGGCGGCTGCGCCCGGCTTGAATTCGCGCAGGGCTTGCAACGGTTCGGCGGATGCGGACATGGCGTCCATCAGTTTGCCGGCCGTGGCGGGGCCAATGCCCGGCATCAGCTGCGCCACGCGAAAGCCCGCCATACGGCCACGCGGGTTCTCGGCCCACCGCAACAGCGACAACAAATCCTTCACGTGCGCGGCTTCCAGAAAACGCAGGCCGCCGAATTTCACGAAGGGGATGTTGCGGCGGGTCAGCTCAAGTTCCAGCGCGGCGCTATGGCTGGCCGTGCGAAACAACGCCGCCTGCGATTTCAGCGTGGCGCCGCCCTCGCGCTGCGCCAACACCTGATCGGCCACCCAACGCGCCTGGCCGGCTTCATCGCTGACGGTCACCAGTTCAGGCAATTGCGACGACGCGCGATCCGTCCAGAGGTCTTTGGCGTAGCGCTCGGTCGCCAGCCCGATCACCGCATTCGATGCGTTCAGGATGGGCTGCGTGGAACGGTAGTTGCGGTCCAGCGTGATGACGCGCGCGGGCTTGGGGAATTGCGTCGGGAAGTCCAGGATGTTGCGCACCGTGGCCGCGCGGAAGGAATAGATGGATTGGGCGTCGTCGCCCACCACCGTCAGCCCGCGCCCATCGGGCTTCATCGCCAGCAGAATGGCCGACTGCAAGCGGTTGGTGTCCTGGTATTCATCCACCAGCACGTGGTCGAACCGCGCCCCCACGTCGGCCGCGATGCCGGGGTCGGACATCATCTCGGCCCAGTAGAGCAGCAGGTCGTCGTAGTCCAGCACCTGCTGATCCTGCTTGGCGGCCACATAGCCGCGAAACAGATTCTTCAGTTCGTCTTCCCATTGGGCGCACCACGGGAATGACGTTTTCAGCACGTCGGCCACCGGCGTCTGGCTATTGACCACGCGCGAATAGATGGCCAGGCACGTGCCTTTCAAGGGAAAGCGGGATTTGGTGGACGACAGGCCTTGCTCATGCCGGACCATGCCCATCAGGTCTTCGGCATCGCCGCGGTCATGGATGGTGAAGGCTTCCGACAGGCCGATGCGCAGCGCGCAGTCGCGCAATAAGCGCGCACCGATGGCGTGGAACGTGCCGGCCCACGGCAGCGACGGCGCCTGTTGCGAGCCGCGCAGGTTCATCACCCGCTGCAACACCGAACCTACGCGGCGATCCATTTCCTGCGCGGCGCGGCGTGAAAAGGTCAGCAGCAACATGCGCTGCGGGTCTGCGCCATTCAGGATCAGGTGCGCGACACGATGCGCCAGCGTGTTGGTCTTGCCCGAACCCGCCCCCGCAATCACCAGCAAGGGGCCGTCATCGCCAGAAGCGCCCGCCACGCCGAATTCGGCAGCCTCGCGCTGCGCGGAATTCAAGTCGGCCAGGGGGTCGGGACGGCTGGGAGTAGAGGCGGAATTCTGTTCGGACATGACGCGTTGTGACGGCGCTGGAGACGGCTGGGCGGCAAAACCTGACCGGCAGGCTGGGCTGAATTGGCGG
>Ga0256780_1000308_pt1 | contig 11468 bp, 10 predicted proteins | sample MC6MC0931MT_FD_186051 | JGI IMG/M metagenome (GOLD analysis project Ga0256780, IMG submission 186051) | Metatranscriptome of enriched soil aggregate microbial communities from Iowa State University, Ames, United States - MC6-MC0931-MT... | ecosystem: Environmental > Terrestrial > Soil >... | reverse complement strand
GTTTTTGAAAATGAAATTATCAATTTCTCAGATCAGTCAAAATCTGATGAAAAAATAAAAAGATTTGCCAACGGAACGATTATTTTAAAGAAGGTAAAGTTTCCAAAAATTGCTCTGGGCGACAATATTTTTGTGAAACTGAAACAACAATCCAACGGTGACGCTTACGACAGAACCGGAACTGTATTTTTTATTCCTGAAGAAAAATCGCAGACATTTTTTGATGGTTTAGAAAAAGGAGCAAAAACACTTCCTGTATACGAAAATGGCAACGGAAAACAATATTACGGAGTTGTTTCCAATCAAAATTATCAACCGACGGTTGAATTGATGAGATTTTTTACCGCTTTCGGAATCAACAAGTTCAATCATATTGAGTTAAAGGATAAAACTTGGCAAACGGTAAGTCCATTTCGTCAGGACATTACCGAATTAAAACCTTCCCTTTCTGAAAAAGAACTTTGGATCGGAACTTTTATCGGTAACTACGACAAAGGCGGTCACAAAGTAAGTTTAGATATTACAATTCACAACAGCGAACAAATTGTTAATAAAAACAATAAGGTCATTCCGCTTTTCAACACGACTAATATTATGGAAATGGCGGGGCAGGATTATGCAACAATGTTTAATAATGATAAAGGACTTTTTGTGGAATTTAATTTAGAAAAAGATCTTAAAAATGCACAGTTAAGATACATTACAACCGGACATGGAGGTTGGGAAAATGGTGACGAATTTATCCCGAAAGCCAATTCAATTTATGTAGACGGAAAAATGGCATTTTCATTTACACCTTGGAGAACAGAATGCGGGTCTTACCGATTATTTAATCCGGCTTCCGGAAATTTCGCAGACGGACTTTCTTCTTCAGATTTAAGCAGATCAAACTGGTGTCCTGGAACGGTAACCAATCCAAACTTTATTTCTTTAGGTGATTTAAAAGCTGGAAAACATACAATTCAGGTGAAAATTCCGCAGGGAGAGCCCGAAGGAACGAGCTTCAGTGCATGGAATATTTCAGGCGTTTTACTAGGAAATGAGTAAAAACAAAACCTCCTTGCAATATTATTACAAGGAGGTAAAAACACAAATGATGAAAAAAAATTATTTCGAGCAACAAAGGTGAGAAAAATATTTGAATTACAAATAATAAATTAAAAAATATTTATATTAATTATTGTTTCTTTGTGAAACATAGTTGTTTTTCTATTGTGAAAAAAATTCTTTCAAGTACTAAAATTTAATTAATTTAATTAATTTTTTAAAGTAAAATTAAAAAAATAAGTTAAAAATATAAACTATTTGTAAATTTTTATTGCAATTTTTAAACCACATGCTTAGTTTTGTATCAAATAAATATAACATGTGTGGAATCGTTTGCTTATTTGACGCAAAACAGTCAACCGAAATACTAAGACCTCAGGTTCTTGAAATGTCTAAAAAAATCCGTCACCGTGGTCCCGATTGGAGTGGGGTTTTTCAAAGTGAAAAAGTCGTTTTTTCTCATGAAAGACTCGCTATCGTAGATCCCGCTTCCGGAAAACAACCTCTATTTTCAAAAGATGGAAAAATTGTACTTGCCGTAAACGGTGAAATTTATAACCACAGAGAATTAAAAAAAGAATTCCCTGATTATGAATTTCAAACCGAGTCTGACTGCGAAGTCATTATTGCTCTTTACCAGAAATACGGAAAAGATTTTATTGAAAAGCTAAACGGTATTTTTGCTTTTGCATTATACGACATTGAAAATAACACTTACCTCATTGCAAGAGATCATATGGGAATTTGCCCGCTTTATCAAGGTTGGGACAGAGAAGGAAATTATTACGTTGCTTCTGAATTGAAAGCTTTAGAAGGAATCTGCAAAAAAATTGAAACATTTTTACCAGGACATTATTTATATAGTATTGAAGGACACGAACTTCAGCAATGGTACAAAAGAGACTGGGAAAACTTCGATGCTGTAAAAGATAATGTTACAGATATTCAGGCTATCAGAAAAGGACTGGAAGATGCCGTTCACAGACAATTGATGAGTGATGTTCCTTATGGAGTTCTGCTTTCAGGAGGTTTAGACTCATCTATTATTTCTGCCGTTACTGCAAAATTTGCAAGACAAAGAATAGAAAGTGGCGATACTCAGGAAGCGTGGTATCCAAGATTGCACAGTTTTGCCGTTGGATTGGTTGGTTCTCCGGATTTGGCAGCAGCGAAAAAAGCCGCCGAACATATAGGTTCTATTCATCATGAAGTTAATTTTACCGTTCAGGAAGGCTTAGATGCGATCCGTGATGTGATTTATCATTTGGAAACTTATGATGTGACAACAATTCGAGCCTCCACTCCGATGTACCTTTTAGCAAGAGTTATAAAATCTATGGGAATCAAAATGGTACTTTCTGGTGAAGGTGCAGACGAATTATTTGGCGGATATTTGTATTTCCATAAAGCTCCGAACGCAAAAGAATTTCACGATGAAACTGTAAGAAAACTTAGCAAACTTCACTTATATGATTGTTTAAGAGCCAACAAAGCATTGATGAGTTGGGGAATTGAAGGCAGAGTTCCGTTTTTGGATAAAGAATTTATGGATATTGCGATGAATGTAAACCCGGAAGATAAAATGATTCGCAAAGAAGAAGGAAAAATTGAAAAATGGGTTTTAAGAAAAGCATTCGAAGATCTTTTACCCGAATCTATTGCATGGAGACAGAAAGAACAGTTTTCAGACGGCGTTGGTTATTCATGGATCGACACTTTAAAAGATATTGCCGAAAAATATGTTTCTGATGAAATGATGGCCAATGCGAAATTCAAATTTCCTTTAAACACACCGCAAAACAAAGAAGAATATCGCTACAGAACAATTTTTGAAGAGCATTTCCCAAGTGAAACTGCGGCTGCAACAGTTCCTTCGGTTCCTTCAGTTGCATGCTCCACTCCTATCGCATTAGAATGGGATGAAGCATTTAAAAAGATGAACGACCCAAGTGGAAGAGCCGTAAAAGTGCACGAAACTTCTTATTAAAATCTATGAAATTTATCAATCCTGTATTCGTACAGGATTTTTTATTCAATAAAATCAATAATATTTGCATAATTTAACTAAGTATTAAACTTATTATCTAATAAATAATTATATTTGGAAAATAAAAATAATCTCTGTTGTAAAATGAAAAGAAACATTACTATTTTTTTTGCTTTACTGTGTACAAGCTTAGCTTTCGGACAAGGTAAATACGGAAAAGTTCTCAATTCTAAAAAACTAGCTCTTTCTTATAAAACTGTAAAACCTGTTGATAAAGACGATTATTATCAGCAATATTATTGGTTGGTAAAAGCTGAACAGCTTAAAACATATCCTCACCTTGCTGATGTAAAACCTGTTGTTTTATACAACTTTGTGAAAAAAGTAAATCCTCAAAATCCTACAAAAAAATTGGACGACAGAGGAAAAGAGCTTAGACATACCGCAGAATTATCTCTAGACCAATATTTCAAAAACAAAAATTTCCAGAACAATGCAGTTTTGCTCTATAACCTGGAAACGTATGTAGATCCTTCACAGGGAGAGTATTTTACAAAAGTTGATGCTGAAAAAATCAAGCAATTGGTTCCTAAAGAATTTTTCGGATTTGCTTCTTTAAACAAAAAAACTAAAGAAGAAACCAATTACTATCTTTGGGTTGACAAGAAAAATGATAAATTTAAAATTGTTGACATCATTCCAAATGAAAAAGACAATGCTAAATTTTACGCTTCTGTAAAACAGTATCTTCCGAAGTATAAGTTTGAAAGAAAATATATGCCTACGGTAAAAAAAGGAAGCAAAGCTGACAAAACAGACAAAGATTTCTTTTACATTATGCCTTTTGAGCAAAATAAAGATAACATCGAATACAAAACAGAAGATTTTGAAACATTCATCCTAAGCCAGGTAAAAAGAGAAGGTGAAGCATGGATTGGAGTAGAAAAACCGAGAAAATAAAAAAGTTAATCTTTTAATAAAAGCCCCGAAAAACAATATTTTCGGGGCTTTTTCATTTATATTAGCGACAATAAAACTCACTTAAATATGAAAATAAAATCATACTTTTTCTCATTATTTTTATCCGGAATTTTCTCAGCTCAATCTTATAAAGCTGTTTATGATTTCAAATGGAAACCTCAGAAAAATGCAACCGAATATTTGCATGAAGATTTTGCTTTGCTAATCAATGAAAATAAATCATCAGATTTTCTTTCTTATATTAAATTCAAAAATGATTCTACAAAAACTAAAACTGTAAAAGACTTTAAAAAAATCGGACAGGGAAGCATGTCATTTAATTACAAATATGGAGAATCAAAATTCAACGATGTTGTTTCTAAAAATTATATCAATAAAGAGATTCTGTTTCAAAAGCAATTATATGACAAACTTTTTTTGGTGAAAAATGAATGCAAAATAAATTGGAAAATAAATTCTCAGAAAGATAAATTTTTAGGTTATTCCATTCAAAAAGCGACAACAGAGTTTGGTGGCAGAAAATGGATCGCCTGGTTTACTACTGAAATTCCGGTTCAGGATGGACCTTATAAATTCACTGGATTGCCTGGTTTAATTTTAAAAATCACAGATGCAGAAAATGAATTTATCTATGAAATGAAATCTATCACTAAAGAAATTAATGATATTTCTGAAAGAAATTATGGAGTTACAAACACCATTAAACTGAGTTCAGAAAAATATCAGAAAATTTGGGAAGACTATAAAAAGCAGCCTTCTTCTATTTTTAATTACCAAACTCAAACTAACAATGACGGATGGACTGCAAACTATACAATTGGTGGTGGAAATCCCAACGACAAAAAGTATCAGGAAAAATTTGATAAACAGCAACTGGAGTTTTTAAAAAATTTCGAAAATCCGATTGAGTTAAAAAATGATTGTCAGTGATTTATAATTCTATTAAGGATATAATTATTTTTAAAAACCGAAAATCTTCATTCTATATTTTTCAAATAAATAATAAGAAAATCCGCCCAAGAAATAGACTAGAACATCAAAAATATCACTTGTAAATCTTGGAGAAATGATTGGGCAAATTAACTCGAATAACAAAGAAATATAGATAAATGAGCTTAAATAAAACTGAAAATCTGGTTTCCAATGGTGATTCAAAATATCATTCATTATATATTTGATAACATAACTGTACAACGGAATCGTAATAAAATCTGTGAAATAATCATTGATTATAGGAATTATAATATTATTCTTTCGCAGAATAAAAATTCCCAGCCAAATAGCCAATCCTCCCAATAAAAAGTACGGAACTTTCATCATCACATGTGAAATATTGCCATAATGAAACCTAGAATGATCTGTAAAACCTTTACAATAATATTTTGTGCTTTTGCAGACATTTCAGAATTTCTATCTGGAGTATTTTCGTAATCAAAACTTTTTTTATTTTCCATTTTAAAAAATTTCTAATGCAAAGATATATAAAATTAGAACAAATGTTCTAATTTTACAAAACTTAATTATATTTGACTGATGAAAACCAAAGATAAAATCTTGCAAACCGCTTTGAATCTCTTTAACGAAAAAGGCTACAACAACGTCACTACAAGAGATATTGCTACTGAAATGAAAATCAGTGCGGGAAATCTGCATTATCATTTTAAACATTCAGAAGATTTAATTATCCATTTTTTTACTAATCTAAAATTAGACATGGATCATTTACTGGAAAACCTGAAAAATATTCAAAAAAAAGATCTTTCAGACCTTTATAATTATACTCAGTCATCTTGTGAAATTTTATACGCTTACCGATTTATTTTTCTGAATTTTGTAGACATTTTAAGAAAAATTCCAGCCATAGAGTCGCAATATGCTCAATTGAATATCATAAGAAAAGAAGAATTTCAATCTATTTTTAAAGATTTTCAGGAAGACAGAATTTTCAAAGAAAATATTCCAAATTTCATTTTAGAATCGTTGGTTACACAGATATTTATCATTGGAGACAATTGGATCACCTTTAACAGTCTTACTTTAAAATTAAACAAAGAAGAGTCGATAAAGCACTACTCAATTATTTTTTTAAATTTATTTTACCCATTTCTTACTGATGAGCAACAACATCTGTATGAACTCAATTACATTAAAAGTTAAATTAAAACTTCCTATCTTTGCAAAACAATGAAACACTTAAACCGCATTTTACGTTTACCGTTTTTCAGTACTTATTATTACCCGTTCTATCGTTCGGGAAGTTTTTCTATACCTAAAATTCAATAAAACTTAAATTAAAAATATTGATGAGCCCGAACAGATTTGTTCGGGCTTTTTTATGCTTAAAATTCAAAAAAAAATGATACACACATTAAAAGAAAATGTAGAAATTATTCTACCAGAAAACGGTTTGGAACAGAAACTAAAACAAGCCAAAGAAGAAAACAGAAAACTCATCATCAAACTTGGCTTTGATCCCACTGCTCCGGATTTACATTTGGGACATGCTGTTGTTTTGAAAAAACTGAAACAGTTTCAGGATTTGGGACATCAGATCATCATCATTGTAGGAAGTTTTACGGCAAGAATCGGTGATCCTACCGGGAAAAACAAAGCTCGAAAACCTTTGAACGCTGAAGAAGTTCAGCATAATGCAGAAACATACATCAACCAGCTTTCAAAAGTAATTGATGTAGAAAAAACGAAAATTGTTTTTAATTCTGATTGGTTAGATTCTCTGAATTTTTCAGAAGTTATTCAGTTGATGTCAAAAGTTACAGTGGCTCAACTGATGCATAGAAATGACTTCAACAAAAGATTTTCTGAAAACTCTCCGATTGCAATGCATGAATTGGTCTACCCACTTTTACAGGGATTTGATTCCGTAAAAATTGAATGTGATATTGAAATGGGCGGAACCGATCAGCTTTTTAATTGTACGATGGGAAGACAATTGCAGGAAGCACATCACATATCACCACAAATTGTGATGTGTATGCCTTTATTAAAAGGACTCGACGGAAAAGAAAAAATGAGCAAATCGCTCAACAATATTATCGGATTAACAGACGAACCCAACGAAATGTTTGGAAAAACAATGTCGATTCCTGATGCTCTGATTGATGAATTTATTGTTTTAACTACAGATCTTTCAAATGCAGAAAAGCAGAATTTAAAATTGAGAATTTCTGATGGTGAGAATCCGATGAACATTAAAAAAATCATTGCTAAAAATATTATTTCTCAATACCATAATGAAGAATCTGCTGAACTTGCCGAACAGTTTTTCATCAATCAATTTCAAAACAAAAATTTTGAAGAGAAAGTATTTGAACCAATTGCTATTGAATCTTTATTTCCAAACCAATCAAAAATCAGCTTAATTGAGCTTTGCCATCATTTGAAAAATAACGAAAGTAAATCTTTTATCAGAAGATTAATTGAAAGCGGCGGAATTCAAATTAATAATGTAAAAATCATTAATCCAAATGCAGAAATTAAGCTTTTAAAAGAGACGAAAATTAAAATTGGGAAAAGAGATTTTTTTGAATTGGTTTAAATCTTAGTAATACTATTGATTAATTTGAATCAAAAATACTTTTTAGGAGAACACATAAAGTTTGGCTAAAGCCAATGAGTTTTACGATTAGAAAAGCGGGCTAAAGCCCGCTCCTATTGATTATTTGCCATCGTCACATAAATAATTCTTCCGCTTTCTTCATTGGAAAGCAATATTTTTTTGCCTTCAGATAATTCAACCATTGAATTGGGCGGAATCTCTTTTTGCTCGGTTAAATCTTTCATTGAAGTCAAAGTTTGATTCACCAAAACCCATTTATCCTGATAAAAAGTAAAATATCCGACCGGTTTTTTATCTTCAAAAGTCAGACTTTCATTGCGGATTATTTTTCTTGAAACGTGCCATTTGAATAAATACTGATTATGATAGACCATTAATCGATGATTTTCAGGCTTCCAAACCTCATCATCATATTTAAAATACAAATCGAGGACAGGCAAACTTCCTTTGTGTGAAGTTCCGCAGAACGGACATCTCGGAGTTTGGGTATTATCAAAAACATACCATTTTTCACTGCATTCAGGATTATGACAAGGCTGAATTAAATCTACTGTTTTCAGTAAAGCCGTTTCCCATTCATTTGCCAAAGGTCTTTTTATTGGATCATGAAGCCCGTCAATAAAAGCTTTTCTAAACAATTCAGACAAATAAGGTCCGGTAACAGTGTAAGGAATTTTATTCGGATCACCCCAGAAAGCATCCCATTTTTTCAGATATTCAGTTCGTACTTTATTGGTCGAATCTGTTGGATGCTCTATAAAAAGAGCTTTTTCTCCCATTGATAATATCTCATCTTTTTCAGAATCCAGATCCCAAATTTTACCGCCTCTTAAAGGATGACGGCGAAGAAGATACATATAAATAAGAACTGCCAAAGCATGAAGATCGGTCTTCTGATTCGGAAGCTGTCTTCCGGGATCATGCAGGTGCAAATGTTTTGTTTTTAAAACTTCCGGAGCAATAAAATCTGCAGTCCCGATGACTTCTGGCGGAAACAATTTTGGAACCACCAAACCGTCAATATCAATGATACAGGCAGATTTCGTCACCGGATCTACCAAAATATTATTATAAGAAAGATCTGAATGTGCCAAACCCATCTGATGCAGTTTTTTAATTCCTCGAGTAATGTTGATAGCGATTTGAAAATAACTTAACCAATCTCCCAATTCAGATTTATCTAAGCGAAGCGGATAATGCTGGTTTCTAAACATCGGAGCCGTAAACCACTTCCCCACTTTATCTCCGCCTGCAATATTATCTGAACCAAAATATCCTTTCGCAAAAAAGAATTTTTGACTGTAAATAGGAACCACAATTCCCGTCAGATTATTTTTCTGAACAATATCATAAGGCCACCTGAAAACCTCATCCAGATAATATTCTGAAGCGTTTCCGTTTTGAATATTTACCAAATAGGTAGAAACAATTCTTTTGATTCTTTCTTTTTGTTCGTTCTCTAAAGGAGTTCTATAAAAAGCCACCACATATTCTCTGTCAGGCGAAAAATAAACATCTTTCACACCACCTTTTACAGGGTTTTCATCTACATATTCATAAGATTTTGCAGTATCTAAAATTGAGGAAACGGAGGTTGTTTTTTTCATGAAAGATTCTTATTTAACATTTTGACGATACAAAACTTTACCTATTTGATTTTGAAATATTATAAAAATTAAGCCCAACAACACTTTAACTGATTCTGTAATAATTTCATAATTTAAACCAACGTTATTAAAATTATCGCCTAAATGTTCGTTCATACTTTTCAGTTTGAAAAGAAGTGATAATTTATTTATGAGATTGGGTATGGAATCAAACAATATTAAGATTCCAATGGATAATATTGCAATTTGAAGTAAACTTTCGGAGTTTAATTTATCAAAACTAATCGTTTCTTCTAAAAAACTTTTAGGTTTTAGTTTATTAATAATAATATCCGGATTTATAATCAACAAGTAAAATACAGCTGTAATTAATAATAAAACCACTATAAAATAAATCCAGGTCTGCATTATTGAGCTATCTGGATCAAAAGGTAAAAAAGCTCCAGAACTACTTAAATATGCAATCGCAATTTGTTCAGGAAAAAATGTAAATGATAAATTGATAACTGTATAGAGACCAAAAATTCTAAAAATAATTCTTAATAAATCTTTTATTTTCATAGTTTCTTAATTGAGAATTAATAAATAATCGCCAAAGTTCTATCATCATGATTTCCTTTGCTCCAGAAATCCATCCATGAAAGTAATTGTTCATCAATGTTTTCATCGTTTTGAAAATCTACTTTCGCTTCATCATCATTTTTACCATCTAAATCTTCAAAAAAAGTTTTCCAGCTTTCGATGTCTTCCAGCTTATTTTCGGTGATAAATTTCGGGTCGTAAATTCCGTCGGTCATTAAAACCAATTTAGAAAAATCTTTGGCATGCGTAATTTTGAAACGTGAAGAAATATTTTCGTCAAAAATCTCATTCATCGTAATGAAACGAGTTCCGCCCCCAAATTCGCCGACGTCCATTGTGTTTAACAATTTTACCTCAGAAAAATCTTCATTAATTAGATTAATTGGGCAATCACCTACTCCAAAACTTAAAATAATATACCCATAATCAAACTTTTTAACCAAAGCAAATATTAAAGTGGAATGCAAATCCTTTAGCGTGACAAAATGTTCTTCTGCTTTATCTTTTAATGTCTTAAAAGTATCAGAAACTCCTTCGTAAAGAATTTTTATAATGTTTTGTTTCGCTTCAGAATTCTCATTTTCTAAATTGAAAATTTCATTAAGATGAATATCTAGCTTGGTTAAAACTTCTGTATTTTTAAAATAATCATTGATCGATTGCGTTGCCAATTCAGAGCCATATCTCGCCAATTGTGCCGAACCAGCGCCATCAGAAACCGAAATAACATTCCAGGAATTAGGTAAATCATTTACCGCAAAATCATCATCTCTGAATTTTCCTTCATGCGCATGAGAACGGCCTCGTTTTGAAGCCACCACAATCTTTTTATCTGAAAAATTTCCTTTAAACTTTGCTTCATCTGATTTGTGAAAAGGCGCTTCTTTATCGGAAGGAATGTTTTTCCACAAATCTTTTGGATCTGCATTCACAAAAAGCTGTGCTTTTTTAAATTCAGAATTTTGTTCGTCTTGAATATGGAAAAACTCGATCTTCAAATCGTAAGTATCGCTTTCAAAAGGTATTCCTTTAATCTTGTTTTCTTCAAAGCTTAAACCCGCCGATTCCAGACCGGAAATGTCTTTAATTCTGATATTCGGAAACTGTTCCATAGGAAAAATAAATTCATATTTCTTCTTGGAATGCGCATTGGTAATGGGAAAAAATGCGTCGGCAAATTCTTCTCTTTCTTTATAAATCATTGCTTCCTGCATAATTTTATTCTGAGCTTCTATAATCAGCTGTACATGAGTTTGAATTTCCGTTTGAGTCAACAGCTTTGAAACTACTTTGTCCAATATTTTACGGTCATGAATATCGTGATTTTTCAAAATCTGCCTGATTGTATTTTCCATTTAGCCTAAAGTTCGGTTGATGTCAAAACCTTCATTGCTGAATCCGTAATAATCTCCGGTTCCACACCAAGGACATTCATTGTAGCCTTCGCCTTTTAAACAGTGAATTCCACCACACGAACAGGTTGCCAAAGCAATCGGATTGGCACAATGCGGACAAGAAGGAGCACCATGAAGTTCTTCTACAGAAATTTTCTGACTGCTTTTCTGCGCCGAAGAAAGTCGGTAATACGAAGCATCGTCTATTCTGTACGTTCCTTCCAATCGGTAATATCGGGTTTGCATCCCTGCAATTCCGGAGTCGGTAAACGATTTTTTATATTTAATTAAAT
>Ga0256780_1000296_pt1 | contig 11585 bp, 13 predicted proteins | sample MC6MC0931MT_FD_186051 | JGI IMG/M metagenome (GOLD analysis project Ga0256780, IMG submission 186051) | Metatranscriptome of enriched soil aggregate microbial communities from Iowa State University, Ames, United States - MC6-MC0931-MT... | ecosystem: Environmental > Terrestrial > Soil >... | reverse complement strand
GTATCGTTCCCGGCAGCTAAGCCTAGACGATCCTGCCCGGTCCTCATAGGGTCAAGTGAATGTTACGTTAGGATAAGGCACCAATTCGACGTGATGACAGATCCCGTCCAGGTGCCCGATAAGGCTGATGAAATCGCCCCCGTGACCGATACCCCGAAAACATCATCCACAGGTCTGGAAGCCTTGATGCGCGATGCAGCGGCAAGCGGCGAGGCGGGCGCGCGTCCGGTCGAGAAATGGAACCCGCCCTACTGCGGCGATATCGGCATGAAGATCCGCCGCGACGGCACCTGGATGTATCAGGGCAGCCCGATCGGACGCATCGCGCTCGTCAAGCTCTTCGCCTCGATCCTGCGCAAAGACGACGACGGCAAAACCTATCTCGTCACGCCTGCCGAGAAGGTCGACGTCGAAGTCGAGGACGCGCCGTTCCTCGCTGTCGAGATGGCGGTATCGGGCGAAGGCCGCAACCAGACGCTGACCTTCCGCACCAACGTCGATGATGTCGTGACGGTCGATGCCGAGCACCCGCTGCGCTTCGAGCAGTCCGGCCCCGACGGCGGCCTGAAACCCTACGTCCTCGTGCGCGGAAGATTGGAAGCGCTCTGCACCCGCGCCGTGTACGCGGAGCTTGTGGAGCTAGCGGAGGCGGGCGAGGGCGACGAGGTCGGCGTGTGGAGTGGGGGAGAATGGTGGGGGATGGGTTGAAAATTGATCTGAAGGCGTTTCGCCGCTCCCCAAGTTTTTCGTGAATTGCTGTGGACTATTCACGCAAAAACTTGGGGAGGGCTTGAGCCGGGATTTCGCGCGATACGCGCAGATTGCCGGCCTACTTGGCATCATCCCAGAACTGTCCCCCCGGACCAGTTCTTGCCGTCGTACGTTCCGTCCGCTTCGACTTCCCGCCGGCACGATGAGCGATCGTAAGGTGGCTTATCGTTTATCGAATGGCATCCCCGGTTTGGGGGAGACTTCACTTACGGGATAAGCTGAAGGCGTATCGCTTGGGCGACGGCGTGGGCGTTATCGTTGACCCCGAGCTTGGCTTGCGCCTTCTTCAAATGACTCCGCACCGTTTCCTGTCCCAACCCGAGAAGGCTGGCGCTCTCTCGAATGCGCTTGCCGTTGGAAAGCAGCCTCAAAACAGCCAGTTCGCGCGGCGTTAGCAAAACGCCCTTTCCCAGTCGGCTTGGGTTGGGTGCGATCAATTTTTGAAGGCGAATTGCGGCGAAGGTCGCAGCGAGAAGCAGCAGCGCGCGTGTCTCGGCTCGAAGGCGCTGCGTGAGCGAATGTCGGGACCAATAGACGACAATCCAGCGGCCGCCGACGGGACACGTCAATCGATCCCGCATCCCATATTTTAATGCGAGTTCGAACGGCCAACGGTCAACGCCGATCGGCTCTAGCCGCTGCATGGTTTCAGACATCGTGTAAGGAGCAAGCGCGAGCCTTGCCAGCACCGCGCCGGCGCCGGGATTGATTTTCGTGAGCTCCATTTGCTCATCCCACCAGCCTTTGGGAGCACTCTTATGCAAAAATACCGTTTTTCCGATCTCGATCGCCTCGATGTCTCCCCATCGTAACGGGAGGAGCAAAGCTCCCAGGACGTTCAAGCCGCTGGCCTCATGTGTGGCGTCATGAAGGGCATTGAGGACATGATCCGGACTGTCGAATTCGTCGATGCGTTCGGTAAAGCGCAACAGCCGGGAAACGAGCTTCGATCGGTCTTGTTCGTTGGACGCCATCATCGCCTCGGATAAGAGCCAACCTCTCACGGTGGGCGATATCCTCGCCCACCGGCGCGTCGTCTACTGTCCCATCTTGTTCTTCAGCACCGTATCGATCTGCTTTTTCACGGCGTCCAAATTGAACGACGCAGGATCCTGCATCGGCGGATAATCGATCGCCGTCAGGGCAAGCTTCTTGACCTCGTCCTGTACACTGACGAAGCGCCAGAATTCGCGAGCGTAGAAGTCGTTCATGTATCCGCCGCCGAGATCGTTGAGACTCTGGCCACCAGTCGACGGCGTCCGCTCGAAGGGGTCTTGGCGAAGGTTGACCATGGTCGGCATGTCGGTCGTGACTTTCGCGCCGGGCCAGCCTCCGGGCTGCTGATAGAACTGGAACTTGAAGTCATCGATGCGGATCGCACCGAGCTGAGGACCGCCAAAGTAGAAGAATTCGTGACGGGTCGACGGCCCTTTTCCTTCCAGCAAGTCGAGCTGATTGTAGCCATCGAGATGGTTTTTGTAGGTGCGGTCGCCCAACGTCGCACCCTGCAGCAGTTGGTTGGTGATTTCGGCATTGCCGCCGGCGGCAACGAGCGTCGGGAACCAGTCGAGCGCCGAAAAGATACCGTTCTCGACTTTGCCCGGTTTGATATGGCCCGGCCAACGCGCGATGCAGGGAGCGCGGAAACCGCCTTCCATCACGGTCCCCTTTGTTCCTTTGAACGGCGTCATGCCACCGTCGGGCCACGTGAAGACTTCGGCGCCGTTGTCGGTCGTGAAGACAACGATGGTGTTGTCCGCTTCTCCAATGTCGTCGAGGTGCTTGAGGAGAGCACCGATATTATCGTCCATCTGCGCCATGCCGGCTTCTTCAAGCCCGTAGTTTGTCGTGCTGTTCATCTGTGCCTGGTACTCCGGCGACAGGAATGTCCAGACGTGCATGCGCGTTGTGTTGTGCCAGACAAAGAACGGCTTGCCGTCCTTCTTGGCCTTGTCCATGAAGTCGGAGGACGCTTTGACGAGGACCTCGTCGAACGTTCCCATGTCATATTTCGCCTTCGGCGTAATGTCGTGCATGTTCGGAACATTGGTCATATCGGGATAGGGCGCCAACGGGCCTTCGTCCTGGATTTTCTGTTTTCCGATTTTGCCCCATCGCGGCATTTCAGTCGGGTCGTCAACGTCCGTCGCCCACGTGTGCAGTAAATTTCGCGGCCCAACTTTGTCGCGATAAGCCTGATCGTTCGGGAACGAATACCAGTAGGGGTCCGACATCGCGTCGAGATGATACAGATAGCCGAAGAATTCATCGAAGCCGTGCAGCGTCGGCAGGTACTTGTTCAAATCGCCGAGATGGTTCTTTCCGAATTGCCCCGTGACGTAGCCTTGCGCCTTGAGAGCTGCGGCGATCGTCGCGGCCTTGTCGGGCATTCCGACGTCGGCGCCAGCCTGCCCCACGGTCGTTAGCCCGGTTCGCAGCGGAATTTCGCCAGTGATGAAACTCGCGCGTCCGGCCGTGCAACTCGCTTCGGCATAGTAATCCGTGAACATCATGCCTTCGGACGCGAGCTTGTCGAGGTTCGGGGTCTTTCCGGACATGATGCCCCGGTGGTAAGCGCCGATATTGAACCAGCCGACGTCGTCTCCCATGATGACGAGGATGTTCGGCTGCCCGCCACGCGGTGCCGCAGGCGCGGGTTGCGGTGTTTGCGTCTGAGCTTGAGCGGATGCTGCTCCCGTTGCGGCTAATGCGAGGAGCGAAGCACTGCTAAGCAGAACATTTCTGCGATCGAGTGCAATATCAATTGATGGATCTTGCGAGTCTTTGTCGTTGCTTGGCATGGCGGGGTCCTTTCTGGGCCATCGTCTGGTTCCCTCCAGGTGTGTACCCGTGACATCCGTTGTTGCCCCATGCGCCGGTGACGTGCGGAGTGATACGGTATTGCCGAGAAAATGAGCGTGACGTGCTTTCGAGTGTCGTTGGCTAAGGACGGCGCACGCGGAATGAAATCAGCGGGCGCTGGAAAATTGCTCGAATGTAGAAAAGGAAGCTAAAGTGCTGCACGCAATTTAAAAACGGAACTGCTTAAAACTTGCATTAAGCAGACCCTTGAAATTGCTCGCACGCGACATGGGCGTCAATGGATTTTCGCAGTTAATCGACGAAGCGAAAGCTGTGAGACGATATCTGTTTGGCGTTCAGCAATCTGGGCTTCGGTGCGGGCCTTAAATCTCAATCGGGCCGTTCGGGATTAACCGTTCCGCAAAACCAGCCCACCGAACCGGCTGCACACGTCTCCTTATCCCGTCGCGACTTGCAAGGCTCCCCGCAGGGTAGCGCGCGGTCGGGAGAACACCCCGGGTCGTAAAAATCTTCAAAGCCCTGTCGGAACGTCTGCCCGCCGTTCGTCTTGGGATTATACGACAAGCAAATTTCAAAAACTCGGAGCTTCGAAATGAAAAACTATCTCGCTATTTTCCTGGGCAAGCCGGAAGGGATGGAGGCATGGAAAGCGATGCCCGAAGCTGAGCGAAAAGAACGGGAAAAACGCGGACTTGAGGCGTGGCACAAATGGGTCGCGGACCATAAAGCCGTCGTCGGCGAAATGGGCTCGCCCCTCGGCAAAACGAAGCGCACCGACAAGAACGGCATCTCGGATACGCGCAACGAGTTGGGCGGCTGGATGGTCGTGAAAGCCAACTCTCAGGACGAGGCCGCGAAATTATTCCTCAATCACCCGCACTTCACGATCTTCCCCGGCGACCGGATCGAAGTCATGGAGTGTCTACCGATGCCTTCGGCGGCATAAACTCGCCGCGCGTGCGGCCGGCTCCCCTAAGGGGAGTCGCCCGCGCCAAATAAAGGAGCCGCGTCGAAGGCCGGGGATCACTCGCGCCGATTAACAACACCCAAAAGGATGTATTTTCTTCGTCCGTAATCTGATGGATTGTCTTGTCACTCCATTGGGGGCTCGGGCAAATATGAAGCGTTATCCAATTATAATCGCATCGTTTCTGATGTTATCGGGAAGCTGCAACGCAAATTCGCTGTGCAGCCCGAAAGATAACAATGCACGCATTCTCAGTGCGCCATCTCCCAATGCCATCGATCCACAATGGTCGAACGGGAGTAGTTTCGTCGGGACGGGCTGGTCGTTCTATATCAACGACACCGTCAAATCTCCCACGGGTTTATTTGCCAAAGGCAACCTCCACGGTAGCCGCGGCGGCATCACCCAAAGGGATGTTTACGTGTTGCTGTCGGAGTGGGATTGCGCCGAGGCGGGTGAAGAGGTCACCGAAGGAATAGAGCGCGTCGATGCTGATCCGGCGGAGGAAAGCACCAGTCCGGCCGCTGCCTCGACACCTGAGGAGAGCCTTCCGCAAACATTTTCCGTCGTCACTGAAAAAGGGCGCCACGTTCGGCTTCGAGTCACGCAGTACGGCCGGATGGTGATGACATCGAAACGGCTTCGCAACTTACGGGGCAAGGATTCCGCAAACGAGGATTTGCACGAGTACCGCATGACCTATCGTTTCGAGCCGGCGACCCGGCTGCCGAAGGAGGATGGCGCCGCCATCGGCTACGAATTCTTTGTGCCCAAGATTCATCGCGGCGATCGGCTCGTCGTCCATTATGAAACATCGCGCCCGCACGAAGTTTCCGAGGGTGGAACGGGCTGGGAAGATATCGACGCGCCTTGGGTGTTTACCTCGTCGTATTCAAACTCCATCCGGACGGCCTTTACCGAGTTCAACGGTCCTCAGAACACGGAACACCTTGGAGAATGGACGGCGGGTCTGGCCGTCAACGGGCAAGTTCTCGTTTCGCGAAAGTTCGAGCTGTTCGATCCGACGGGACGTGCCAAAGCGCCGGGAGTCGTGGATGTGCCGGAATCTGCCGCCCCCTTGGCCAATCTGACTGGAGTTTGGGCGCATTCCTCCGCAGACTGCAAATTGGCGAACAGTGGCGCGCTCGACAAGATGACTCGCTTCGACTCCAAGCAATATCAAGTCGTGGGAATTTGCGGCAACAATTTCGAATACATTCAGAGGGCTTTTTCTTGCGAGAGCTCTGACGTGAAAAAGACCGGTGATGTGCTGGATGTCGAGACCTCGTGCAGGCTCAAGGATTACGACCCCGAAAAGAAACGCATACATATTAAAGTCCGCAATGCGGATGCCGTGCAGTTTCTGGACAGCGACTTCGAGATCAACGGAGATTATGTGCGATGTTCAAACTCATATCTGTGTAATCAGAATTGAACTTCGAGCACCCGCATCCGACCGATCAATCCAGCGTCGTCGCAATGAACCGCGCCAGCATCGCGTTGATCTGATCGGGGACTTCGAGCTGGCAGAAGTGGCCGGAACAGACCGTTCTGCCGACATTCAGATGAGGAATAAGCACGTCGAGACGCGCCATGTCGGTTCGTGCGGAAGGTTCGTCGGCGGCGATATAGAGTGAGGGAACAGTTACGCGGTTCGGCGTCTTATCTGCGGCGTACTCCGCAAGCCGGCCATATGCGTCCGCCATCACATGCTGCGGCGTCTGCGCCATGAAATCCAGAATCCGAGCTTTTCGCTCAGGGTCGTCGCTCGGTATGAAGAAAACGGAGCCGACAAGGTCACGCATGGCGGTCGCGAAACCGGGGCTCCGAAGCCGTTTGACGAAGTCGGGAATGATGGCCCGCGCCGCCTCCGGCAGAACGACCGCTGCATCCAGTAACGCGATTGCCGATGGCAGGTCCGGATAGCGGGCCGCAATGTCGAATGCGATAATGCCGCCCATGCTGTGTCCGACGAAGACCGGCCGCTCGATTTTCAACGCGCCGCACATCCAGGCAAGGTCATCCGAAAAGACCTCGATTGGGTAAGGCTGCTCCGGTTTATCGCTGAGCCCGTGTCCGCGCAGATCGGGTAAAAGAATTTGATGTCCGAGCGCGGAGAAGTACTCGGCTTGCGGAGCAAAAAATGTCCGATCGCAACACCAGCCGTGAATGAAAACGATGGGTCGCCGGTTGCCGTCGATGCGTTCGAAATGGAGCGCGACACGATCTCTGTGAAGAAATGGCATGTGCGGAACAATCTGTGGGGAGGCGTGTGGCGCGCCCAGGAAAATTCTCCGGCAACGCTACGCCAAAGACGAATGCGCGTCTTTAACCTTCCGTCGAAAATACGAATTTGTTCCCTGCACCCCTTTTCTGCGAGCAACACAAGCTGCCGCCACAGGACCGCGCGTGCGGCCGGCTCCCCGGAGGGGAGTCGCACGCGCCATCAAGCGAGGCCGGCTCCCCGGAGGGGAGCCGGTCAAAACCTACTAAGCCTCGTCGTCGCCCTGCGGCTTCTCGATGACGTCGTCGGTCGTCGCGTCGGCATCATCGTCCTCGATGAGGATGTTCGGGGCATCGGTATCCTCGTCGGCCGTATCGTCGTTGTCGGACTCCGTCTCCGAACCAGACGCCGCTTCCTCGGCTTCTTCGGCCGGCTGCGCCGTCAATTTGTAGAACTTGCCGCGCGCTTTCTTGCCGGGCTCCATTTCGAATTGATGCCGCGGCATGACGTCCTCGACCAGTGTGACGCCGCAATAGGGGCAATCGAGCGGCGAGCGGTTGAGGTCGTAGAATCGCTTGCCGCATTCATCGTTGCCGCACGTATGTTTTGTGCCGCGCGCCGCATGAATCTCGGCGGTGCTCATAGCCATGCTCGTTGTTCCTTGCTTGGGTTAAGGGTGCTTCGAGCATCTGTAAAAGCGAGATGCGCACCGTGTGGGATCGTTCGTGCCATAGCGTCAGTCGAGACGCTTCGGGTATGTCAGGCTCGACGATGACTGCCGGACCGGAGTGCCGAATTGATCGTCGACGAATAAAGTCAACCGGCTGGACAGTGAGATCGCGCGGGCATAGGCAATGGCATGCGATTTGATCGCGAAGCCGAGCAGCAGGATGCCGCGCGGGCCACGCAGTACAGACCACTTGTTATCGCGCCGCTGCGTGACGCGGATGAACTCGCTAGCCACTGACAGATCCTGGTAAGCCTTGGCGCCGCGGCGCACAGGCGTGCAAAAAATCGATCAAATTCGTCGGTGATCGATGGCGAATGATGCGTCTTATATTGATGAAACCGGGATAATTCAGATGACGGCTTCGAAGCGGCGAACGACGATCGCCGCGATATACATGGGAATTAAGGGCGCTTTGCGCAACCTTCGGCATGGTGAGCCGAACCGTCAAACGCTTGAAATGACCCTAGAATATATTCGCTGCTAAAGCAAATTGAGCCATTACGGCGCGGAATATACCGCCGGCTGAATAATTCTGCCGCCGCCACACGGCTGCGCGTGCGGCCGGCTCCCCGCAAGGGAGTCGCACGCGCCATCAAGCTGAGCAATTCACACCATCGCCGCCACACGGCTGCGCTCGGCGGCCGGCTCCGCGCAGCGGAGTCGCCGAGCGCAACCAAAAAGAGTCGCACGCGCCACCCAAGAAGCAACCGAAATGAGAATATCCGCGTTAAGCCAGAATGAAGGCATGGGTCGGCAGATTGCACCGTTTCGCGCTGGCATCCCGATCGATACCGGTGGTCGTGCGCTATTTGATAACGATCTCGGTCGTCGTCCTGACGTCATTCCTTTGGGAGCGCGGCGGTGCGTACACCGAGGATCGCCCGTTCCTGATCTTTATTCCGATTATTTTTGCCGCCGGCGCATTTCTCGACCGTGGCAACGGCTTTCTGGCGACAGGTCTCAGTGCGCTGCTCATTGACTACGATATGCTTGCGCCGACGGGTTCGCTGGCCGTCGGCGATCCCGGTGACCGTATCGCGCTTGCATTGTTCGTCGTCGTCGGAGCGATCATCTCATTCGTGGTCGAGACGCTGCATGTCGGCCTCGTCGAACTGGCGATGGAGCACGACCGCGCGCGCTTGGCGCTGAAGGATCGTGAGCTTCTGCTCGAAGAGCTGTCGCATCGCACGCGGAACGATCTGGCGAATGTGATCACGCTGCTGAACCTGCAGGCACGCTCGGCGGACGGTGCTGCGAAGGATGCTCTCGTCTCCGCAGCCGATCGCGTGCAAACGATCGCCCGCATGCACCGGCGGCTGGAGATCTACAACAACCGCGTCGTGGTCGATACCAAGTCATACATCGGAGACCTTTGCGGCGACCTACGGATATCGCGTTTAGCCTCGCGGCCGATCGCACTGGAGTGTGAGGCGGAGAGCCATGCCATCGCGCTCGAAAAGGCGGTTCCGATCGGGTTGATCGTGAATGAATCCGTAACGAACGCCACGAAGCACGCATTTCGCGATCAGCGGCAGGGCATTATCAGCGTGCGGTTCGTACGCGAGGGAAACGTTTACAAACTCACGATCGCCGACAACGGCGTGGGCGGCGGCGAAGCGGCTGCAACTCATGAGGGCGGCATAGGTAGCCGCTTGATGCAAATGCTGGCGGCGCAACTCGGAAGTGAAATCAGCATCGAGCCGCGCACGCCGGGAACGGCAGTGGTGCTGACCATTGCCGTGAAGACGGCGAAATGACGAGCAAGTCCTAGTGGACGTTGAACTCGCTGCCGACCAGACGCAGCTCCGCCGGGCGAATGAGCTCCGAATGCGCAACCGTCACGCGGAACAGTTTGCCGTCGAGCTTCGCAATCCAGAAATCGAGAAACGATTTAAGCTTCGGAAAGCGCGGCGCGCAGTCGTATTCCTGCCAGATGTAGCTCTGCAGAAGTGACGGATGATCCGGAAGGCGATAGATAATTTCGGCAGTCGTCAGACTGAAGCCGGAAAGCTGTGCTTTGAATCCGGCATCGCAGGACGCATCCTTATTGGTCACTGAGCAATCTCCCTTTTAAGAAGAGTGATTGGCGTTCCCCCTAGACAAACGATGATCAGACGAGATTCGCTCCTTGTCCAGATGATCAGGAAAAGAGTTTTGCGTGTTAGTATCGTGCTTTAGTGAGTGCTTGCGCGCCGTGGTTTGGGCGTGCAGCGGATGCGGGAACGATGCTTGAAACGGCGCTGAAGAGTTTGACGACATTTTTCGCGACCATCGGGCCGATCGAAGCGGCAGTATTGTTCGCAACGCTCACCCCGAAGATGGCGCGTGCCGAACGGCAGGCGATCGCCGTACGCGCCACGTTGATCGCGTCGGCTATTCTCGCATTTTTCACACTGCTCGGCGGACCCATCCTTAATCAGCTCGGCGTCTCGATCGCCGCGCTGCAGACGGCGGGCGGCGTGATTTTGCTCGTGATCGCGCTCGACATGATTTTTGCGAGGCCGGGCGGCGCCATTAAACTGACGCCGCCGGAAGGTGCCGAGGCCCAGTCGCGCGAGGACGTTGCGGTGTTCCCGCTGGCGACGCCCTTGCTCGCCGGTCCCGGTGCGATGAGCGCCGGAATTCTGCTGGCCGCCAATGCCAGCAACGAGCCGTTCGGCGTTCTTGTTGTCACCGGCGCACTCGCCTGCATCATGATAGTCACGCTGGCGCTGCTGTTGATTGCGCAGGAGCTGAACCGCCTGCTTGGCATCACAGCGCAGCGCGTCCTGATCCGCGTCTTCGGAATTTTGCTCGCCGCCATTGCCGTCCAGGCGGTTTTCAACGGCATCCAGGCCTCGGGGCTGATTCCGTCTCATTGAGCCGCAACGCGCGCCAGCGGCGAGGCCTTCCGCCGATTTCTGAACGCTCGTTAGTGGCTCTTTAACGCCTCGATGTTTCAATCCGGCACAACAGTTCAGTTCGGTAGCGTTTTGTAGCGTTGAAGGCGTGGAAATGTTTGCGTTTGCTCGTGGCCGGTCGCCGGCCGCAGTCGCTCGTGCGGCGATCGTGCCACTACTTTTCGTAGCGGCAGCGTTGGGTCAGGCCGGATGTGCATCCGACCACAACGCGCAGTATGCAAATGCGCCAGCCGTCGCTGCTTATTCGCGGCAAGTCGCGTCCCAGGTTCAGGTCGAACACGACGGGCTGCCTTCGCAGCCGGCGCCCTCTGCGCACATCCGGCAAATGCCCGACGATCCATCGGAGCCCTTCAGCCGCAATTACGGCGGACCGAATCCGGCAGCAGTCGAGCCCAAGGAAATGAGCGACGGCGCGAACAAGACCGCGGCGCTGAAGCCGGAGATCCCGCCGGACCTGCCGCCCGCGTTTCGCACCAAACTCGCGCAGGCCGGTTATACCGTCGAGTAGAGAGCAGGCGCACAGCATCGCGACGTGATATCTGGATCGAATGCTCGCCCCGGTCTCCATCCGCCGCTATCTTGATGTTGAGCGCAATGCGAAGCTCAGCCGCGATCTCGACGCGATCTTCTTCGAAGCGAGCACGAGGAAATCGTTCGACGACGACGCTGCGCGGTCGGTGTTTCACGAGCGATGGCTCGGACGTTACCTGCGCGACGATCCCGAGTTCGCTTATCTTGCGATGACCGCGACGGCCGAGCTGATCGGATATCTCGTCGGGTCCGTCGATGATCCGCTATCGAGCGGCAAGTTCGCGGATATCGGCTATTTCAACACATTTGGCGATCTGACAGCGGACTATCCGGCGCACTTGCACGTCAATGTCAGGGCCGAATGTCGAGGCTTCGGTGTCGGAGTACGCTTGATCGGTGCATTTCTCGAAGATGCTCGCCGTGCTGCCGTGCGAGGCGTCCACGTCGTCACCAGCGCCGCATCCGATAACGTTCGTTTCTACAAGCGGAATGGATTTTTCGAAGCCGGACGCAGCACGGACGATGAGCTTGTTTTTCTGGCGCGGAAGCTGCTCTCCTGAAGGGGCCGGCCACCAATACACGATACGAACAGGTGGCCGGTGAGTTCAGGGGTCGTCTAGGGGTTCGAATTAGTTGGCG
>Ga0256780_1000259_pt1 | contig 12540 bp, 8 predicted proteins | sample MC6MC0931MT_FD_186051 | JGI IMG/M metagenome (GOLD analysis project Ga0256780, IMG submission 186051) | Metatranscriptome of enriched soil aggregate microbial communities from Iowa State University, Ames, United States - MC6-MC0931-MT... | ecosystem: Environmental > Terrestrial > Soil >... | reverse complement strand
GTCTATTGTTCCCCTACGGGAAGAAGCTGACCTGATGCTGACCATTATGCTGTATGCAGCAAAAGAGGAAGACATTTTTGTAGATGACCGCAAGGCACCCAAAATGCTGCATGTCGATTCGTTGAAAGGCCAGGGCAATGACACGAGTACTTTTGTCGGAACGGTTGGTAAGATATCCGGCTACATATATGAGCGGGACAAAACAGAAGGCATGCCCGGCGTAGCTATATTTCTGAAAGAGGAAGAGGAGGGGGCTGTAAGTGATGACAGCGGTCATTTTGAAATCCTCTTCAACGGCGACAAACAATCTCTGCATATATCTGCACTGGGTTATGAAGAGCTGGACACGCTTATTGCAGCAGGCACAACAGATCTGAAGATTTATCTGAAACCCATAGAAAAAGAACTGGGCGAAGTTATGGTACTGGCCAGGCGTAAGGGCCGCTACCGCAATAAAAACAACCCGGCTGTAATGCTCATCAGACAGGTCATTGATCATAAAGAACAGAACCGCATGCTGAACAATGAGGATGCAAAATTTGTCTCTTATGACAAAATGGTGTTCTATGCCAGTAATCTGCCGCGGTCGATCAAACGCAATTTTTTCTTCCGTAAGTTCCGCTTCCTGTTCCAGAATGAAGATACCACGATGATGAAAGGGCGCAAACTGTTGCCCCTGTTCGTCACTGAAAATATTGCAGACAATTACTGGAGTAAATCGCGCCAGAAAAAAGCGGTAGTCATGACCTCTGAAAAGCGCATGCGCTTTGGCTCCGGGCTGATAGAAAGCAATAACATTTCGTCCTTCCTGGACCGTCTGTATGACCAGGTAGATATTTATGATAATAAGATCAGGGTACTGAATAACTTCTTTCTCAGCCCCATTGCACCTGCGGCACCGCAACTGTATAAATATTACATTGTAGACACCACAGTTGTAGATGGCCATAAGGTTGTGCAGCTTGAGTTTGAGCCCCGCAATAAAAAAGACTTTTGTTTCATAGGCAGGATATTTGTAACCCTGGATCCGGACTATGCCGTGACTAAAATTCAGATGGGAATTCCTAAAGGGATAAACCTGAACTGGACCAATGACCTGCGCATAAATCTGGGATTTGAAAAACAGGCTTCTAATGGCAAATACTGGCAGACAGAAAGCAATTACTTTGTCAACTTTGGGCTGTTCAATTCTAAGCGGGGTGCTGTAGGGGTACGTAATATACGGCGCAGCGATTACCAGGCCAATGTTTCCATACCGGATACCGTATTTAAAGAGAAACAACAGTCATTAGAATACTTCGGAGATACCACACTCAAGCGTGACAATGCATTCTGGGATGATAACCGCCCGGACCCGCTTACTTATCATGAAGAGAAGGCCTACCGTAATGTGGACAGCCTCATTACCTTAAAGGCCTACAAGAATATGATGGAGTGGGGCTATGTACTGGCCACCGGCCATAAGAACCTGGGTGCTGTAGAAATCGGCAGCCTGTACGATCTCTATACCTACAACCAGTTAGAAGGCCATAAGCTAAGAGTAGGTGCCCGAACTAATATCAAAAAATGGCAACGATTCCTGGTAGAAGGTTATGTAGCATATGGCACCAGCGATGAACGTTTTAAATACTATATCGGCGGCAGCTATTCCCTGGCTAAAAAGTACATTTACGGCTTCCCTTCGAACTACATCAAGCTCAGCTATCAGAGTGATGTACGGGCACCCGGCCAGGCACTGGGCTTTGCCACCCAGGAGAAGGTTGCGGACATTGCCAAGCGTGGCGATGGCAACCGCTGGATCTATAATAAGCTCTTTACCGCTCAGTACACAAAGGAACTGCAAAACCATATGACCTTTACCCTCGGGTACAATAACTGGCAGCAGGAAGCAGCAGGCAATCTGTACTTTGCCCGGGCGGCTGACCAGATGGATACCGTGCGTAATATCAATACCAATGAATTCAGCCTTAACTGGCGCTGGTCTCCTAATGAGAAATTCTACCAGAACAAACGGTATCGCGGCTATATGAGTAATGGTGCCCTGGCACTTTCAATGAAGGCCACACTGGGTTTTAATGAGGGATATGGCGCCCAAACAATACCTTATCAGAGACTGGATGCCAATCTGACTAAAACATTTTTCCTGGCACCGCTTGGGGAGGCCCGCGTCACCCTGAATGCCGGATACCTCTGGGGCAATGTGCCTTATCCATTGCTGTTTATACCACAGGCCAATCAGACTTATCGTTTCAGTGTCGGTACTTACAACCTGATGAATTTCATGGAATTTGCCAGTGATAAATATGTCGGACTAACGATAGACTACCATATGAAAGGCTTTGTACTGAACCGTATACCGCTGGTCAACAAACTTAAGCTCAGAGAGGTATTTTGTTTCAAAGCATTATATGGCGGTATACGCAATGACAATCTGCCACAGTATAATAAATCATTGCTGCTGTTCCCTGCAGATGCCAATGGCAGGCCAATTGTCAACAGCCTGAGCACTGCGCCATATATAGAAGCCAGTGTAGGGGTAGAGAACATTCTGCAGATACTGCGTATCGATTTCGTAAAGCGATTTACATATACCAACCTGCCCAATGTATCTCCCACAGGTATCCGTTTCAGCTTCGGATTTGACTACTAGAAAATAGTCACAGTATTGTCACATAAAGTCTTGTCAAAATCGGCTTTCTGAAGCTTTTTGTTCTATATTTGCCCAAAACAAAAAATCATGAACACAGGACTATTACATGTACACAGCCTCTTACGCTATCTTATTGTGATCGTAGGTTTATGGGCTATTTTCAAAGCCGCTTCAGGTATGAGTGGAGGAAAGGCATATACCAAATCAGACCAGAGACCAGGTTTGTTTTACCTCATCTTTATGGATCTGCAACTGGTGGTGGGCCTTTTGTTATATGTAATGGGTGGTTTCGGCATCAAGCGTATCCAGGAAATGGGTATGGCTGAGGTGATGAAAGACCAGATCAGCCGCTTCTTCGTTATGGAACATACTTTGGGTATGCTGATCGCACTGATCCTGGTGCATATCGGTTATGCACAAACCAAAAAAGCAGCGCTGAGTGATCAGAAAAAATACTCCAAATCATTCTGGTTCTTCCTGATCTCCTTTATCATTATTCTGGCATCTGTGCCATGGCCTTTCAGAGAGCTGGGCAGAGGATGGATGCCGGGTATGTAATCATTTTAATTATATTGTATATTGCAGGGTATGAAGCACAACACTTCATACCCTTTTTATATAGGTAAACACAGCCTTTAAACCATGCGCTATCTCTATGTCATTTATGCACTGCTCACGTTTGTGATCGGTTTCCTGATTCGCCTGCCATTTATACTTCTGTTCAGTCTGTTTGGTATCCGCGGCCGCAAGGCTATCTGGAAGCTGGTACAGCTCTGGAGTATAGAGTGGTTTTTCCTGATCGGTATCCGCAGTCGCAGGATATTCGAAGCCCCTCTGGATCCGAAAAAGGGGCCATATATAGTTGTGGCCAATCATATTTCCTATATGGATATACCTATCCTGTTCCGGACATTACCCTTTTATGCCCGGCCGCTGGCCAAATTTGAGCTGGGGAAGATACCTTTGTTCGGTTTTTTATACAAGCAACTGACGGTAACAATAGACCGCTCCAGCGGCAAAAGCAAGCTTGCCGGCGTGCATAAGTTAAAAGATACTATAAATGAGGGGGGAAGTATACTTATTTTCCCTGAAGGAACGTTTAATGAAACAGGAGCACCTCTTAAATCGTTTTATGACGGTGCCTTCCGGGTGGCGATCGAAACACAGGCACCTATACTGCCGGTTGTCTTTTTAGATGCATTGTCGTTATGGCATTATAAAAGCTTCTGGTCACTGAAGCCGGGGATAAACAGAACCGTATTCCTGCCGGTAATTGATACTGCCCGATATGGAAAAGATATGCATCAGCTAAAGGATGATACGTTCAAAAGCATGGAACAGGCTATCTTGCAATATAAGTAAAATCAATTTTATTTTTTGTCAAAAAAATGTGACAAATTAACATACACACATTTAAGAAAAATAAGTAATTTTGTATTACAAATAGATGTTCAATTTTATGGAGTGCATTTAATGCCCCATATTAATTGTATTTATATTTTTTTGTTTTGTTTTTAGTTTAAGAAAAGGTAGTTGCCGTATATTTTTATACCAGTGACTACCTTTTTAATTTATTGAAAGACAGACGATTACCAGCCTTGCAGCATTTATTAATGTGTCTTGTTATCATTATAATTCATGATGACACCAAAATCATACCCCTTAAGCTGCTGGTTAATAACCAACCTTGAGGTACAGTAATGGTCCCGCCGATTTTTTTGCTGTGATAGTTGATGGTTTTTGGTGCAGCTACAGTCTCTACCGACTGATCATCGGTATGGCAGGCCACCGCACCCAAACACAAGCCAGTTAACAGTATCAGTTATCTTAAGAGGTAAATTTTGCATCAATTTAGCTTAAAAATGTTAAAATCATTATAGTATAAATACTGGTTATGCAAGCATTACATTTTTCATTGTATAAACATCGAAATAATTGTAACTTTGCAAACCTATGTCAGATGCAATTCACCACGAATGTGGTCTCGCTTATGTTAGGTTGCTCAAACCTATTTCATACTACTTCAAAAAGTATGGTACTGCATTTTACGGCTTGAACAAGCTGTACCTTTTAATGGAAAAACAACACAACCGTGGTCAGGACGGAGCCGGCATCGCTACATTAAAATTAAATGTAGAGCCGGGATACCAGTATATGCACCGTTTGCGTGTATCCGGACCAGGAGCCATTAAAGAGATTTTCAACCAGGTGAATAACGAGGTAGAGGAGCTGGAAAAAATGTATCCGGATCTGAAAACACATCCGGGTATGCTGAAAGGCTACCTGCGCTTCATGGGCGAAACAATGCTGGGTCACCTGAGATACGGTACACAAGGCCGTAACAATGTTGCCTTCTGTCACCCATTTGTAAAACCGGACATTAACCCGGCAAGAAACCTGACTATGGCAGGTAACTTCAACCTGGTGAATACCGATGAATTGTATAATGCACTGGACAGCCACCCGACACAGGAAGAGCGTACCAGTGACCTGGGTGCGATGATCGAAACCGTTCATCACTACCTTTGCCAGGAAGAAGCCCTTTCTCCGGAAAACCCGAATATCGCAAGAGTACTGCAGCAGGCAACCAGCAAATTTGACGGTGGCTTTGTTTGCGGCGGCCTGGTGGGTAACGGCAGCAGCTTTGTAATGAGAGATAAGAACGGTATCAGACCCGCATATTATTACCAGGATGAGGAAGTGATCGTAGTAGCCTCTGAAAGACCGGCTATTCAGACCACCTTCAACCTGCAGATCGAAGATATTAAAGAATTAGAGCCGGGTCATGCCGTGATTGTAGATGCTGATGGCACCTTCAATAATGTACGTATCCTGGAAGAATCTCCTAAAACGGCTTGTAGCTTCGAACGTATCTACTTCAGCCGCGGTAGCGATGCAGATATCTACAAAGAGCGTATTGCTTTAGGAGAGGCTTTATCTGCCGATGTACTGAAAGCGATCAACCACGATCTGAAAAACACAATTGTATCCTTCATCCCGAATACGGCCGAGATCGCCTTCTATGGCCTGATCAAAGGTCTGGAAACCTGGCTGAAAGATGTAGAGGTAGAGCGCATTATCAAGAACAAAGATACCATGAGCGATGAGGAGATCAGGGAACTGATACACCGTCGTGTAAGGATTGAGAAAATAGCCATTAAAGACGTGAAACTGCGCACCTTCATTACCGAAGACAGCAGCCGCGACGAAATGGTACAGCACGTATATGACATCACTTACGGAACTGTAAAACAAGGTGTAGATACCCTGGTGGTGATCGATGACAGTATCGTAAGAGGTACAACTTTACGCCAGAGCATCATTACCATGCTGGACCGCCTGAAGCCGAAACGCATCATTATCGTTTCTTCAGCACCACAGATCCGTTACCCGGATTGTTACGGTATCGACATGAGCCGTATGGGCGATTTCATTGCCTTCCAGGCTGCTGTTGATCTGTTGAAAGATCAGGGCAGGGAATCAGTAATGCAGGAAGCATACGAACTGATCAAAAATGCTACTGATGAGCAACTGATGGAAGAAAATTATGTACAACGAATCTATGCAGGCTTTACAGATCAGCAGGTAAGCGATAAAATCGCTGAATTGCTGAAACCGGAGCATGTAACGGCACAGGTAGATATCATTTACCAGACCGTAGAGGGTTTACATAAATCTTGTCCGCACAATACCGGTGACTGGTACTTTACCGGTAACTACCCAACCAAAGGCGGCAACCGCGTGGCGAACAAAGCATTCATGAACTATATGGAACGCAAAACAGGAAGAGGATATTAATCCCGGACTGTTACAATATAAATACCAATGGCTGAGCAATTGCTCAGCCATTGGTATTTTCTGACCATCATTTAGCGGCGCGCCATCTTAAAAGACGGCAGAAAAAAAGGCATCTCCTCTCTGAACACATATATTGGCATTGGCGTACACATCCGTAATATATACTCCCCATAACGTTTTAACAGAATCGTTATGGTATCCACAATATAATTGGATACATTTGAGTAAGGCAAACAGGCATGGCCCTGATCTGATCCGTTGCCTTTGTATGTTATGAATATAAAAATTACCGGTACGGGCTGTTTTATTCCGACAGAAACCGTTACCAATGCGCATTTTTCCGATCATTCCTTTTATATGGAGGACGGAAATCCGTTCCCGCATTCCAATACAATTATTACCCGAAAGTTTGTTGATATAACCGGTATCCGGGAGCGGAAGTATGTTTCTGAAAACCAGGCCAATTCTGATATTGCTTTTATTGCTGCAGACCTGGCAGTTAAAGATTCCGGCATAGATCCTGAGACGCTGGACTATATTATTGTAGCCCATAATTTCGGAAATGTTATTAACCAAACCGTACAGACTGACCTGGTGCCCAGCATTGCAGCGAGGGTCAAGCATCAGTTACGCATTAAGAATCCGAAATGCGTGGCCTATGATGTGATCTTTGGCTGTCCGGGCTGGATAGAAGGGGTGATACAGGCCCAGGCCTTTATTAAGGCCGGCATGGCCCGTAAATGCCTGGTGATTGGTTCCGAAACACTATCGCGGGTGGTTGACCACAATGACAGGGATTCGATGATCTATTCCGATGGTGCAGGAGCCACCGTTATAGAACTCATGCCGGAAACGGATGAGCCCGCGGGTATACTGGCTTTTGAAACGGCCAGCTTTACTTATGATGAAATAGGGTACCTGAACCTGGGGCCGTCTTATGACAAAGAGCGCGATCCCAATATCCGCTATATCAAAATGCAGGGAAGAAAAATATACGAATTTGCCTTGCAGCAAGTGCCGGCGGCCATGGCCAGCTGCCTGGAGCAGAGTGGTATTCCGATAGAACAGGTCTCCAAAGTACTGATACACCAGGCCAATGAAAAGATGGATGAAGCCATCCTGCAGCGCTTTTACAAACTATATAATATGGAGGTGCCTGAGGGTATTATGCCCATGAGTATTCAAACCCTGGGCAATTCCAGTGTGGCCACAATACCTACATTACTGGACCTGATCCTGAAAGGCAAACTAGAGGACCAGTCATTGTCTAAGGGAGATATTATCCTTTTCGCTTCTGTAGGGGCGGGGATGAATATCAATGCGATTGTGTACAGGTTGTAATCCTGATCTCTAAAAATTTCTGCAATAATAAAGGATGAGCCAATGCTCATCCTTTATTATTGCAGAAGGTATCAATCTGGAAATTCTATGCTTTCGTCATCTCGGACAAAGTATAGCGGGTACACCTGCTTTTTACGATTAAGAAAACAATTTCTTTACGACCTGTGTCTGATTATTTACCTTGTTTCCCCTTTAGATACTCCTCCACCAACTCCGGCGGACGGCCTACGATGGCCTTATCACCATCGATCAGGATAGGGCGTTCCAATAGGATAGGGTGCTCGACCAGCACTTCAAGCCATTGCTCGTTTGTCAGTTCTATATCGCCATACAGTGCTTTAAACAGGTCATCGCCGGTACGCACAATATCCTTTGCTTCCTTACCCAGCTTATGCAGCAGCTCAGTCAGTTCTTCCCTGCTCAAAGGATCGGCTACATAATCGCGTACGGTATACTCAGTAGTACTGTGTTGCATGTAATCCAACGCACAGCGGCTTTTGGAGCATTCATTCCTGTGTAATAAAGTCATCATTATCTTATTTATTTAAGTGGGCCAAACTGCCGCCCGGTGCAAAGAAACGGTCAACCTTAACCTCTACTTCAGGATCAGGAATCAGTGCCGGTGCATGATGCGGCTTTACGCGTGCATCGATAATCAGGTGATCGCAGCCCCAGTGTTTATGCTCATAAAAGGCATTGATGCCATGCATATCATGCGAAGGATTGCTGCGCGTAAAGGTTACCCAAAGAAAATTACTTAATGTTTTTGCGGTAAAGGCGGCATCATCGGCCAGTACAATCATGGGTATACCCTCCGGCAATTGCCCGTTCAGCGCGGCTTCCAGCGCATGCATCTCTGCACTCAGCTGACCATAGGACTGAAACTGTGGTGCCTGCAATACCACCACACCCGGCAGTGCCATAAATGCCGGACCAAAGTTCGGCAACTGTTGCAACACAGCTGGCACTTCTTTATCCAGGGTGCGTACAGAATCGCCACAGGCGGCAATAACCACCTTAGAACCGGTGTTCAATCCCGTACCGGAATAGTCCAGGGTATCGATGGTGGTATTGGTCTGGAAGTGTATATCCCGCTTCAGGTCTATACGGGAAAGGATATAAGTCAGGAAGTCTGCCTCTTTATGCGTACTTAACTCCTGCTGTTCCTGTGCGGCAATAAACAGGTATTTGGCCAGGCTCAGTTGCCCGGTACCCAATATGCGATTAGCCACGGTCAGGATCTCTGCCGGTCTTTTCACTTTCTGATATGGTGTATAGCGCTCATATCCGATCGCAAATAATAACGGATGCACTCCGGCTACATCTACAGCATGTACCTCTTTAACACCCGGTACTTCTTTAGGCATGGCTTCACCCGTAAGTTCATGGATCAGGTCGCCGAAGGCAGTATCTTCCTGCGGAGGACGGCCGACTACGGTAAACGGCCAGATCGCATTCTTGCGGGCATATACCTGCTTCACCTTCATGACCGGGAAAGGGTGGGTGAGGCTATAATAGCCCAGATGGTCTCCGAAAGGCCCTTCGGGCTTGGTCTCATCGGGATAAATATCTCCGGTAATCACAAAGTCGGCATCATGACTGATGCAATAACCATCTTCATAACTGTACCGGAAGCGTCTGCCGGATAGTAAACCCGCAAAGGTCAGTTCGCTCAGGCCCTCTGGTAGCGGCATGACCGCAGCAAGGGTATGGGCCGGCGGACCACCCACAAATATGCTCACCTTCAGCGGTTGTCCCTTACGGGCTGCTTTCTGCTGGTGTACCCCTATACCACGGTGTATCTGGTAATGCAGACCGATCTCTTCATCCTTGATATACTTATTGCCCGAAAGCTGTATGCGGTACATACCCAGGTTAGCGTTCATCACACCCGGCTTTTCAGGGTCCTCGCTGTATACCTGCGGCAGGGTGATAAAGGCACCACCATCCATAGGCCAGTGGTGGATTTGCGGCAGGTCGCTGATCCTGATGCGCTCAAAATTATTGGGCAGGTTACTATATTGTTTCGGCAAGGCATTCCAGGCTGCAAGACCTGTGCGTATATGTTTAAAAGGGGCTTTCAGCGCCTTCATAGGGTCATTCTTCAGCCGTATGATCTCTTCGGTTTTTGCTATGGTCTCGCGAAACAGGAATTTACTGCGGTCCAGGTTACCGAACAGATTTGATGCGGCACGGTATTTAGAGCCTTTTACCTTTTCAAACAAAAGGGCAGGTCCATGCTGTGCAAACACCCGCAGGTGCAGGGCAGCCATCTCCAGGTACGGATCAACTTCTTCTTTAATTCTGACTAATTGTCCTTCCTGTTCCAGGTCCAGGACACTCTCTTCTATACTTTTATGAATCATTATTTCGACGGAGTAAAACAGCTACAAATATACTCCGAAATGATGAGTCAGGGGCATAAAAAAAGGCCCCGGATGGCTTCCGGAACCTTAAGGCAAAAGTAAACAATATAGACTAGAAAGTATAGCGAAGGCCGATCTGCATGCCCCAAGTGCTGGAAGAGTTTACACTCTTCATAAATGCCTCTTTAGGGAATACAGTCTGGCCGTTTTCTTTAACGGTATAGATCCCAATTGCTCCGGGAACAATGGTATTCTGCTCATCCTTAACGGTTCCTCTGATACCCGATGTGGTTACCTGTGCACTGGCAACTATACCAGTAGCGATAAATGCTCCGGTCAACATTAACGCGTACTTGTGCTTCATAATTTACATTATTTAAAATATAAAACAAAAGTAGACCGCTAATATTATGGAATAATTACGGAATCGTTAATTGCAGACTAAGCCGAAAAAGCCCTGAAGTAAAACTCCAGGGCCTTAATACTATATACTATATTATTAACCTCTACTTTTTCAGGAACTCTTCCCAGTCTCTCAGCTGCGATCCTTTCAATACACGCGGGAATTTGTTCATCGCACCATATTTACCCATATGCTTCAGGTAATCAATAAAGCGCTCTTTCGGCAGGATCTCTACAAATACTTCTTTCAACGCAGATTCTCTTTCTACCGCATAGTCATCATTGATTTTACACAGGGTTTCATCAATGATCTTTTTGACCTGCTCTTTGTCAACATTCGGATCATCGCAGCCGATATACCATCTGTGTGCAAAACGGTTTTCGTAAGCAAAGCCGGTCACAGTAAATTCACCGATATGCAGGCCTGTCTCGCTCGCCAGTGCATCGATGGCTTTATTCATATTATCTACCGACATATGCTCGCCGCACAGGCTCAGGAACTGCTTGGTACGGCCTACGATAATAATCTCGTTATGTCGTACTGAAGTAAAGCGCACCACATCACCGATGATATAACGCCATGCACCGGAACAGGTCGACAGCATTACAGCATAATCAATACCCTTTTCTACCTCATGGATAAATTTGGTCTGTGCATTCGGTTTGATCTCACCATCTTCCGTAAAGTTCTCTTCCGTAAACGGAACGAACTCAAAGAAGATACCGGAGTTCAGCTCCAGCTGTATACCCGAAACTCCAGGTCTGGACTGGAAGCCAAAGGAACCCTCAGAAGCCATATAGGTTTCGATATAGGTAACCGGCTTGCCCATCAGGCGTTTCAGCGGCTCACGGTATGGTTCAAAAGCCACACCACCGTGAATGTATACGGCCAGGTTAGGCCACATTTCATGAATATTGTTCAGTTTATATTTTTTCACAATCTCCTCCAGCACAATCAGCGCCCAGGCAGGAACACCACAAAGCGTACCTACATTCCATTTCGGAGCACTTTCTACGATCAGTTTGATGCGCTCTTCCCAGTTAGGACTTTTAGAGATTTTCTTTCCCGGCTTGTATAGTAAGTTGGAGAATAATTTAGGCATATTCTTGGCACTGATGCCACTCATATCACCTTCATAATAATCTTCGCGCTCCAGCAGGGAAGTGGTACCGCCCAGCATCAGGATGCCTTTGGTAAATGTTGCCGGTGGAATGTCGAAGTTGGTCATGGAATAGAATTGCTTCAATCCCACTTTTTTAATAGACCGGATCATATCTGAAGTCACCGGGATGTGTTTGCTTGCTGACTCCGAAGTACCGGAACTCAGGGCGAAATATTTTACTTTACCCGGCCAGGCCACATCGCTTTCGCTTTTCAGACAGCGATGCCACCATTGCTCGTGCATGGAGTTGTAGTTATGTGCAGGAATGCCGTTTTTGAATACCGTCGGGAAGTCAACCGCCTCTGACAATATTTTTTCAAATCCGTAATGTTTTCCGAAGGAAGTGTATTGGGCTTTTTCCAACAACTTTTTCAAAGTCTTGCGTTGCAGATTCCAGTCGTTGTCCTTTTTCTTGCTGAAACGTTTACGAATCTTAAGGGAACGGGAAATGATTTCTCCTATTAAAGGCATAATAAATTGAGACAGTAATGTTTTCAGCTGCGAAGTTAACTATATTCATTGCGCATTAACAAATAAAGTATTTAAAAGATAACACAACAAACCGCCATATTAAGGTTAATTGGTGTAAATAGAGTAGGGTATAAGTGCATACTCATCTTAACAGCGCTGCTGTATGACTGCTAATAACTCATCTGGTGTATGCGCCATAGCAAGTGCGGCATCGCCCTGTATGACTCCGGCCACTTCAAATCCCCAGCTGACCCATACCGGCTTAATGCCCGCCTTATTACAAGCCGTAATGTCCCGCTGCTCATCGCAGACATAAAGGACCTCATCACTATGCAATTTCTGTTCCCGC
>Ga0256780_1000224_pt1 | contig 13350 bp, 15 predicted proteins | sample MC6MC0931MT_FD_186051 | JGI IMG/M metagenome (GOLD analysis project Ga0256780, IMG submission 186051) | Metatranscriptome of enriched soil aggregate microbial communities from Iowa State University, Ames, United States - MC6-MC0931-MT... | ecosystem: Environmental > Terrestrial > Soil >... | reverse complement strand
TTACCTTCCTGATGGTCTTTCTGATTCAGAATTCGCAAAACCGCGATAGTGCGGCCATCCAGGTCAAGCTCGACGAATTGATCAGTACAAGTTCCGCGAAAAACATATACGTCGGCATCGAGCATCTAACAGACGAAGAACTCGATGATTTGCGTCGCAAATGCGAAGAACGCGCGATCCGTCCGCCGAATGATAGTGAGGTCCGCGATTAACCGATGTTGGTGCGGCGTTCGACGGCAGCCGCGTGCAGAGGTCTTCGCTAGTTGGCCTCACTCTTCGTCGATCGATGTTCTTTTTTTGATGTGTGCTGCTTCGTCGACTTCTTCTTTTTCTTTCCCGTCTTTTTATGGGTCGGGCTGCTGGCAGCATCCGCCGTTTTTGCCTTGCTCGTGCCGCCGTTCTTGTTGGTTTTGGCATCGGCTTTCTTTTTGGCGGCGTGCTCGGTCTTCTTACTCTTGTGGGAGTGCTTGCTCTTTTTTTCAGCCTTGACCGCTTTGTTCGCCTTGCTCTTCTTCGCGTCCTTGTCAGCCTTATGCTTGTGAGCCTTTGAGCTTTTTTCCGCTTTATGTTTCTTTGTTGCTTTCTTCGCGGAGTCCTTCTTATGATCCCGCGCGGACTTCTCAGCTCTCTTTTCTTTTTTCTTCGTCGCCGTGGTCTTGTCGGCCTTTTTGCTCACGATGCCTGCTTCAGGGGCGCCCTTGGCGTTCTGCGGACCGGCTTCAGTCGCTCCCTTCTTCTTGGCATTATGACGCTCGACATCGGCCTTGGTGATCTCTCCAGCCTCGACCAGAGCAACAAGACAGGGCGCCGACAGCCCCTCGCCGACCTTCCGCATGCACTGACGAAGTTCATCGGTGCCGACCGAGAATTGGCTGCAATACTGATAATAGTCTGCTTTGCACGCTTGCCTTACCCGGGCATCGACCGCGTAGGCGCTGAAAGCTGGGATGAAGACAACGGCGAGTGCAATCGCGGCACACAGCCAACGTATCAGGGCTGCAGTTTCGACGCCGATGTCATACTGACGGGTCCGCTTACTTCGCAATCGATGACTCCAGCCCTGAGGACCGATGCTGCCGAAGTGCGGGAGCTTAATCGGTTTTGCATCGGCGGCAACGCGACTTCATGGCCAACAAATACAGGTAAAATGGCCGACCTACGCAGCCTGCTGTTGTGATTGCGGTTAACGGAGCGCCCCCCCGCCGCACCTTGATGCCACCTATGCTCTGGGCCAGGATAAACGTTGGCGATATACAAACGGGCATCGCGCGCGATAAAACGCCATTCACAACAACTCAGGAATCCTCTTCGTGACATGCTGGGCAATGAATAATCGCATTGGAAAGTTGGCAATCCTTTCGACCGCAACGCTCCTTGCGATCAGTACCGCAGCCGGCGCGTACTCCCGGAAGGTGAAGAATGCCTGTTCCGCGGACTACGCAAGCCTTTGCTCTCAATACAAACAAGGCAGCTCCCAACTTCGCAGGTGTTTCGAGAGCAACCGTAAAGTGCTTTCGAAGGAGTGCATCGACGCGCTTGTAGATGCCGGCGAGGTGCCCGCGAGATACCTACGACGGTAGCATCTCGCTGGGCCCCCCGCCGCGTCGGCTTTCGCAGTTCAATGCCGTTCGCTCGTCGGGCTTGTGACAGGACGCCGACCGTTACTGCACAAGGCGGGTTCGCAACCGATCATATTCGACCTGCGAAATCGCTCCGGTCGACTTCAGCTTGCCAAGTTTTTCGATTTCGTCGGCCGTGCTGTGCCCTACGATCTGACGAAGCTCGTTCTGCGCGTGCTTGATCTGCGCTTCCCGGCGTTCCGCCATGCCCCCCGACTGGGTGAGGATGTAAGCGAAAATTCCGATGTAGGGTAAGATGATGAGGGCGATGACCCAAATGACCTTGCCGAATGCCGAAATATCGCGGCGGCTGAATAGATCGCTGAATATCGTGATCAACAGCCATATCCATACCAGGAATATGAATATGGCGAACGCATCGACGAGAAAATTGGCGAACGTAAACCCACCTTCGAACAGCATGAGTGTCTCCGCGGCTATGGATTGTTTGGGATGCTATTGAGCAAACGACGGCGTCGAGCGCGCCGGCGTCTGCTCTCTTTGCTTATCGCTTAGTCGCGCTTAGCAACCCCGCCGCCAAACGCAGCGGCGGAAGCCTGGGCCACCCCATCCCCAGCGCCATGCACACGAACGTCTCACGGCGCGACAGCCGCCGCCAACCACGACGCCAACGCCTGGGCCCCACCACCGGCCTCCATACCAACGGCGTCCGCCGTACCAGCCGCGCCGCCATCCGCGCCGGTACCCCCCGCGATAGCCCCATCCGCGCCGGTGCCAGCCGCCGCCTCGACGCCATTGCACTTGAGAGACAACAGACTTTTGAACTGAAATTGAGTCTGAAACACCAATTGGAGCCGCTGTCGCCGGCCCAGATAACATCATAACTGAAACGATAGCGGCAGCGGCGGATGTCAAAGTGACGTATTTCATGACGCCTCCAGACTTTGCTAAGAGCGCGCCCCTGCGCCGAGCCTCGACAAATCTACACTCAAATCGGCACTCGTGTTGATCTTTCTCGAAACTATCGTTTCTAATCCAATATCTCAGATGCAATTTACCTTGTATCGCGTGGCGACCAATCCCTGCCGAATTCGCGTCAACGAAATGAGAATTGGCTATCGCGGAGCTTGTTAATTGGAGCGCCCAGAAAACCGCGCCCGGAAGTCGTTATATCCCTTCATGGATACAGGACGCCGGACGTCACTTGTTTTCAATCAATGGCACAGCAACATCCGTTCCTAGTGGCGCAATCGGCAACACCGCGTTCAATCGAGCGAATGTCGCCGATCGCGCTTTTCGTCAATCACATCGTTTTCAAAGCTGATGAATGCAGTTAGTTCGGGTTTTGCGTACCGGCACCTTGCTCAGGAACCCGGGTGGTCGTGTTGCCTGTCGCGGGGAGTTTGCCTTCGTCACCCATTCTGTGGCGCCCGTCGGTACCGCTGCTTTCGCCAGTGCCCGCGCCCATTTCTGGAACACGAGTTGTCGTACTATCGGTCGCCGGCAATTTTCCCTCGTCGCCCATTCTATGGCGCGCAGGATCATTTGCTGCCGGCTGATCGTCGGCAAATGCTGGCACCAATGCTGTGCCAAGCAGGAGCGCAGAAAAAACCGTCGCGATAGCAATTCTCATTTTTTGGACTCCTTGGTTGTCGGTAAGGTCGCTCCCAAAAGTGTCCCGTCCGGTGCCGTTGATAGCACGTAGATGCATCAAAATCATCAGCTTGTTTGCACGAAGTCGGCTGAAACGTCTGCTGCAATTCACCGTCCGCAAATATCAGAACTTTGATTTCAAACTTCCGCAAGTTTAAAGACAAACGTCAGCACGGTGTTCAATTGCAGTACGGGGAGAACCAATCGATCTACTCCGCCCCTTGGTAAACACTGGTCAACTAAGGAATAGCGAAACGTCAATTAGACGTTGACCCAGACGCTATCGAGCGCATCATCGCAATCTCCAGTTCATCATTTTCGGAATGGTCTCATGAATGCGAAAGTCGCCCCTGATGCACGACTGAACACGTTTCATTCCGTATTCATGCGATTGGGCCGGTCGCTGCGCACATCGCTGGTTCTGGGATTAGCGCTCGTCGGCTTTTGCGCAGCCAGCCATGCGCAAGACTACGAATTGTCCGCGCCGGGTACCGACGAGAGAGTGCCCGCTGTCCATCCGGCAAACAACCAGGTCACTCTTTTTCAGAACGTCCGAATTTTCGACGGTAAAGGTGCACAGCTCTCCGCACCCACCAATCTGCTCGTCGAAGGCAATATCATTCGGCAGATAACGACAGACCCTATCCCAACAGCCAGCTACCCCGACGCTCGCATCATAGATGGAAATGGTCGCGTGCTGATGCCGGGCCTCATTGACGCGCACTGGCATGCGTTCATGGCCGCCGCGTCCATGACAACGCTGATGACATCGGAGCTGTCATACGTTCATTTTCTGGCTGCACAACAGGCCAAAGCGACGTTGATGCGGGGCTTCACGACGATACGTGACCTGGGTGGCCCGGTGTTCGGTCTCAAACGGGCGATCGACGAGGGGGTAGTTACCGGTCCGCGCATCTACCCATCGGGTGCTTTCATTTCACAAACGTCAGGACACGGCGATTTTCGATTTTCCTTTGAGGTTCCACGATCGCCCGGCGGTCCGCTCAGCTACTCCGAGCGAGAGGGCATCGCAGCCATTGCCGACAGCCCGGACGAGGTTCGGCTGCGCGCCAGAGAACAATTGCGGAAGGGTGCGAGCCAAATCAAGCTCATGGGCGGCGGCGGAGTGAGTTCAGCGTACAATCCTATCGAGTCGACCCAATTCACCGAGCCGGAACTTCGTGCTGCGGTCGAAGCGGCGGATAACTGGGGTACCTATGTCGCCGTCCACGCCTATACGTCGCGTGCGATCCGGCAGGCGGTCGCCGCAGGCGTCAAATGCATCGAGCACGGCCAACTGATCGATGACGCGACCGCGAAGTTGCTCGCCGACAAGGGCATCTGGTGGAGCTTGCAGCCGCTGACGTACGACGCCGACGTGTTTGCGCGGATGAGCCCGGTCTCACAGAAAAAAGCATTAGAAGTGTTCGCCGGCACGGAGAATGCCTACAAGCTCGCGAAGAAATATAATGTCAAAACGGCGTGGGGCACGGATATCTTATTCGATGCGCACGCGGCGAGCCGGCAGGGATCGTATCTCGCGATGATGACGCGCTGGTACACACCGGCGGAAGCGCTCAAGATGGCGACCGCCGACAACGGCGAGTTGATGGCGCTTTCCGGATTCATAAATCCCTATCCCGGCAAGCTCGGAGTCGTGGAGGAAGGCGCGCTCGCCGATCTCTTGCTCGTCGACGGTGACCCTCTCCAGAATCTCGATCTCGTTAAAGACCCGGAAAAAAACTTTCTGGTGATCATGAAAGACGGCCATATTTATAAGGATACGCTGCCGAAGTGATTGATCATCGAAGCCGAAGTGCTTGCGGCCAGGTTGGCTTCCGAAGGAAAATTTGGCCGTCCGGCGATGTTTCGGATGATGCTCTCATTCGCAAGATACTTTTCTCTCGTGGCGGCACGAGCATGCGATAGATGATGCCGGGAGGAAGAATAAACTCCTTGTCGCCCAACTTCGCGGTGTAGTGCGGACCTTTTCGCGGAGACGTTCCGGCGTATCGGTAGATGCGGCCCCATTCGTCCTGGATCTCCGCATGAAAAGGGATACCGGAAAATTTTCCGATCTCGGGGCCGACGGGCCTCGTATGCCGAAGAATGAAGAACTCTTGGTACGGCGAGCTATATGTTCGGAAATCACACGGCATCTTTCACCTCCGAGACGAGATGAAATCGAATCTGATTTGAAACTTTTTTGAAAAGATCCACGGGGCCACCTCCAGTCGAGATGGGGCCGTCCCCTATGATCCATGCGCGCCGGTCGTCCGGCACTGACGGCATCTTACGCCAAGTTTGTTTTTGAGCAACCGTCCCGTCCGTGGCCCGAAGCCGCCGGGGCCTCCCTGGCTGACCACATTGGCGGCCCTCCTCGATTGTTGCTCCGGCCATTTCGAACCACGCGACATGGCACATTCGATCTGTATGAGTGTGTGTTCATTGTTGAGCCTCCGGCGAACGCTCCGACAGCACGTCCGCAACGATGTCGATCACAAGCGCCACAAGAATCGCCGCCGTGCCGATGAAAAAGAGGAGGCTGTAGTTCTCATCGCTCCATGCGAACAGAAATGAAAGCCCGTAAGCGGCGGCCGCCTGACTCAAAGCGAAGAAGACCGTCGCCGCCGTCCAGGCCGCCTTTTGCTGGGCCGGGAGATTCGGCAAAAGCTCTCCGATCCGGCCGAGGACGAGTGTAACGGTTCCGGTCAAGAACGCGCCGACACCGATGCTCGATGCAATAAGCCATGCCGGATCAGGTACGATCGCCGGGATCGCTACGGCGATTGCCTCGATCAGAAATGCCAGGCGAAGTGCCGTGCCGAAGCCGGCACGGTCAGCAAAATAGCCTGTCAGTATTGGCCCAACCGTCGCCCCAAGACCGAACACAACCCAATAGTGCGAACCGGCTGCAATTCCCCGGTGTAGATCGCGCGCGACAAAGTCCACGAGGAAGATCATGTGCGGAACCCAACCGACCGCATTCAATGCGTACTCGACATAGAGCGCGCGAAGCCGTCCTTGCTTTGGGATGCGGCTATCGCTGGGCGTCGCGGACGCGACCGACACCGACTCCCTCGGCCATCCTGTCCAGGCAATCGCCGTTATCAATAGAGAGGCCACTCCGAGGCCGATCCAAGTCTGCTGCAGACTTTCCCGCAACAGCATGGGAACAAGGGTTCCAGAGGCGGCGACCCCGACCCCAATTCCCATAAAGATAACGCCGCCGGCCAGCCCCCGACGCGACGGCGGCACATGCGCCAAGACCGCGGGTGCAGCGAGAACCATTAAAGCACCACCGGCGACCCCGGCGGCGAAGCGCCAGATGAAGAACCACGCGAAGTCTAACGGCCACGCGCACGCGAAGAAGGCCGCCGTCGCAATCAGCATCATCAGACGAAGCGTTACGTGCAATGACAACCGGCTCGATATCGCACGGCCCAAAAGCGCGCCCGCTAGATAGCCCGCGAGGTTTGCAGCTCCCAGATACGCGGCCGTTGCCGGGTCGAACCAGTGCGCGCCAATGACCGCCGGAAGAAGTGGCGTGTAGGCGAAGCGGGCCAATCCAATGCCGATCAGGCTGGCGCAAAATGCACAAAGAATGGACCGCCACATCGCAGGGGAAGCTGCCGAAAGGCCGTCGGAAGCGACGGCGCTGTCATCGGTCATTCACGTCGTCCTATTCCTTGCGCCCCGTCTCCAAGCACCGGGACCGCTGCCGACCACTCGTACGAAAACACGGCTGAAATGGCTCTGATCCACAAGGCCGCAGGCCAACGCGATTTCAAAAATCGGCAAGGACGATACCCGCAGCAACTCCTCCGCGTTGGTGGCGCGTGGAGCAAAATGGGAAGCCCGTCCGATTTCGTTTGCGCAGTGCCATCATTGAATGGAAAAATCAACGATGAGAAGACAGTGGCTTATGGAGACCTGCATGTTTATCCGCAGACCGCGCGTTTTGGCTTTCTCGACGGCAGCGCTTGTTGCCGCGGCTATCGCCCAAGTGTCCCTTGCACATGAAAACGGCGACGCCATCAAACCGGTTCTGAGCGAAAAACTACCGAACGTTCCAGGCAAAAGCATCTCGACGATCGTCGTCACGTATGCACCGGGCGGCACTTCAAAAGCGCACCGCCATGCGGGAAGCGTTCTTGCGTATGTGCTGTCCGGCGAAATTCGCTCAGAGAATTCCGCTACCGGACCGGCAAAAGTCTACAAGGCGGGCGAGGCATTTTTTGAACCTCCCGGCAGCGAGCATCTCATAAGCGAGAATGCAAGCAAGACAGAGCCGGCCAGTCTCCTCGCGATTTTCATCGCAGATGACGGCGCAAAGCTGACAACATTCGACAAGTGACGATGAAGGCCAACCAGATACATGCGTTTGGATCGCCCGCCGTGATCGCGTTCGAGGACGTCCCTGTTCCCGAACCCGGACACGGCGAAGCGCTGGTGCGCGTTGTGGCGAGCGGAGTCGGACCCTGGGATGGCTGGATCCGCTCAGGAAAGAGCGTCCTGCCACAGCCCCTGCCTCTGACACTTGGATCCGATTTCTCCGGAATTGTTTCGGCGGTCGGACCTGACGCGGGTGATTCCAAGATCGGCGATGAAGTTTTTGGCGTAACGAATGCGCAATTCACCGGCGCCAATGCGGAATATGCCGTCGTCAAAACGTCGATGATCGCGAAGAAGCCACGGCAGCTCGGACATATCGATGCCGCGTCGGTTCCAGTCATAGCTGTGACCGCGTGGCAAATGCTTTTCACACATGCGCACGTCTCGGCGGGACAATCCGTGTTGATCCTCGGTGCGGCGGGCAATGTCGGAGCCTTCGCGGTTCGGCTGGCGCGGCAGGCTCACGCGAATGTCATCGCTGTGGCGCCAAAGCGCGATACGCGCTTTTTGCAGGAAATCGCTGCAGATGAAATTATCGAGAGTTCGTTCTCGTCCGACGAACTCGATCCGGTCGATGTGGTCATCGACCTGGTCGGCGGCGAGATGCAACAAAGAGGACTCGCCACCCTGAAACAAGGAGGAATTCTGGTTTCTGCCGTTTCGCAGCCCAGCGCATCCGAAGCAGAGCGCCTGGACGTCCGCGCCGGCTTCATGCTGGTCGATGTTTCAACAGCGTGCCTTACGAAATTGGCGTCCATGTTCGATGCGGGAGAACTCGATACCAATATCGGCACAGTGCTTTCGCTTGCCGAAGCGCGAACCGCGCACGAAATGTTGGAAGGCAGCCGCCCGCGCCCGCGCGGAAAAATCGTGCTGCGGAGTGACTGACGTCCTGCCCGCGAGATGTCTCGCGAGCGCCTTGTCGCCGATCATCTCGCTCGCGCCTGGGCGAGGAAATGCAGCATGACAGTGCCCGCCTCTTGATCGAACGTGGCGCGATCTGGTGCTTCCTTGACCAATCCCCGTTTTCTGCGAGAAAGCACGCGGTAGCAGAGAGATAGTTCAAGGCATGCAAATCTATGTCGATGCGGACGCATGTCCCGTGAAGGCTGAGGTCGTGCGCGTGGCGGAGCGTCATGGCCTCACCGTTCATATGGTCTCGAACAGCTGGATGCGGCTTGACGAAAGTCCGTTGATCAACCGCGTTGTCGTGAACGATGGACCCGATGCCGCCGATGACTGGATCGCGGAGCGCGTGGGCGCCTCAGATATCGCGATAACGGCGGATATCCCGCTTGCCGCTCGGTGCCTGAAGGCAGGGGCCACGTGTATCGGGCCGACCGGCAAGCCTTTCAGCGACGCGAACATCGGAATGGCGCTTGCGATGCGGGACATGCAAAGGCACTTGCGCGAAACCGGGGAAAGCCGCGGGTTCAACCCGGCATTCACACCGCGCGACAGATCTCAATTCCTCCAGGCTCTGGAACACGCCATTCAGGCGAACAAGCGGAAAGGATAGCAATCAGCGCCAGCCAAATGCTCGTCAAGCGAGCGAAAAGTTGTATGATCTATTCCCTTGAACACGCAACGTGCCGCTGGCTATGATCGGCCATCACCGGGAAATCCGCCATGACCGCGCCAGGGACTCTCATTGCTGCAGTCGCAGGAGCCGACAGTGCAAGGGTGCAGGCTCTATTCAAAGAGGCCGTCGAACATTGGCGCGCGTCGGGGCTGAAAGTCGTCGGGCTGATCGAGGAGACACACGGTTTGACGGGGCGCGTCTGCAGCGCCGGTGTGCTTCGCGACATCACCTCAGGCGTACGCTTCCCCATCTTTCTCGAGACGCCGCCGTCCGGTACGAGCTGTCATGTTGACGGCGATGGTGCATTACGCGCGAGCGCATCTCTGACTGATCAAGTCCCGACAAGCGACGTGGTGGTGCTGAGCAAGTTCGGAAAGCTCGTGGCCGGAGGCGGCGGCCTCATCGGTGCGTTCGAAGCCGCGAAGTCGGCGCGCAAATGCTTATTGACGACGGTATCGGATAAGCACCGGGACGCATGGAACGCCTTTGCACCTGGCGCATCGGTTCTTCCGGCAACGACTCCGGCAATCGAAGCCTGGCTGGATACAGCGTACCGCCCCTGAACAAAGCCGCGTATGACGGCAAATGTTGAATTGCGTCGCCCCTTCTCTCGTGCAGAACGCTCGTGGCTGCACGCTTTGGAATTTCAGTGCATAGCAGACAAGCTTCTAGCGCGCGCGACGTCGCCTCGCGATCGGCATGCGGTCAATGCAAAAAAATCCGGCATGATCGAGATTTGTGTCGCCTGCGGATTGATGCGCAGTTTAGCCTTTCGCAAACCGCGCCGTGCAGGTTACGGTTATGGAATGCTCTTGCGGCTGCCTCGGGCTTTTCGCTGCATCGTGCTTGCGGTGCGTTTGGATTTTCGCTCCCAACAACGTGGAGAGTGGATGAAGGGTTCATTCGGACGGCTGTGGCTCCTGAACGCCATGTTTTTGTTCCTCCTGCTCGCCACCCCGGCGCATGCAGAAGCGGCCGCCTCGCACATCGACTTGACCCGACATCCCGCGGGCTATCTGGCACTGCTGATTTTCTTCGTCGCCTACGGATTCGTGGCGATCGAAAAAGCCATTCAAATGCGCAAGTCGAAGCCCGTCATGCTCGCCGCGGGCCTCATCTGGGCGCTTCTTGGCTTCGTCTACGCCCTGCATGGTCAGAGTCCGGCGCTCGAAGCCGCCGCCAAGCATGTGATCCTCGACTACGGCGAGTTGATGCTGTTCCTCGTCGTGGCGATCACTTACGTGAACACGATGCAGGAGCGGCGCGTCTTCGATGCGCTGAGGACCAGACTCGTCAATATGAATCTTTCCTATCGGCAGCTTTTCTGGCTGGTCGGGGGACTCGCATTTATTTTCGGCCCCATCATCGACAACCTGACCACGGCGCTCGTCATGGGCGCGGTGGTGGTCGCCGTTGGGGTCGGCAATTACCAATTCATCGTGATGGGCTGCATCGTCATCGTGGTGGCGGCCAACGCGGGTGGCGTCTTCTCGCCGTTCGGCGATATCACCTCTTTGATGGTCTGGCAGAAAGGAAAACTCGGATTCTTCGAGTTTTTTTATCTCTTCCTCCCGTCATTGGTGAACTTCCTTGTGCCGGCGACGCTCATGCATTTCGGTGTGCCGAAAGGCGTGCCGGAGCCTTGGGGAGAACCCAAGAAGCTCAAGCCCGGCGGGGCCGTCGTGATGTGGCTTTTCGTGGCGACGCTCGTGACCGCCGTCTGTTTCAAAAGCTTCTTCAGTCTGCCGCCCGCGCTCGGAATGATGCTGGGGCTCGGATACCTGCAAATGTACAGCTACTTTCTCCAGCGCGTCGGACGCCGCCGCAACGACAAGGACATGGCGTTCGACTCTCTGCGGGAAATGAGGCACGTGGAGTGGGACACGCTGCTGTTCTTTTTCGGCATCATCTTCGCCGTCGCCGGGCTCGGCGTCGCGGGATACCTCGCGTTGCTGTCGAATTATCTCTACGGCGATCTCGGGCCAACCTATGCCAACATCGCGATCGGCCTGTTGGGCGCGGCTTTCGACAACATCCCGCTGATGTTCGCGGTGCTCACCATGAACCCCGAGATGTCCAGCGGCCAGTGGATGCTCGTCACGCTCAGCACCGGGATCGGCGGCAGTCTGATTTCCATCGGCTCAGCGGCGGGCGTGGTGCTGATGGGCCTCGTTCGCAACCACTATACGTTTCTCAACCATCTGCGATGGTCCTGGGCCATCGCGCTTGGCTACGTCGCCAGCATTTTTACTCACCTATGGGTCAATGCCGCGCTCATGTAGCTTGCAGATTGCTCCGAAACCTAAATTCACCGAGCGCGTTTTGTTCAAGCACGCGCCCGGTGGCAACCGGCCGCAACAGGGATGATGGATGCAGTCGTTTTGCCGGTTTCTGACTGCAACACCAGCGCATTGGTACGCGCCGACGTCTAACCTGTTCCGTGCGCGTGCGCTTCTCTGATCGCACGGACCACAATGCAGCGGGTCGTTAGCCAGCCCAAAAGACGTGTTCGATACTTTCGTGGGGCGTCGTCAGCTTCACTCCGAAAAGCATGTTGTCAGCTTCCCGGAGCCGACGGCAGACTTCTCGACCCATGTTCATCTGAATGAGTGCAAACTGCTTCAGATCTTGCGCGTAGAGCCGGTAGAGGTTCGCCGCCGAAATTTGGATCGCGGAACAGTCTTCGACTGCACGGACGGAGGCGCTTCGCGGACAGTGATCGATCAATGCCATCTCTCCAAAACAGTCGCCTTCTCTCAGTGTTCGGAGCAGGTAATCCTCGCCTTCCCAGGATTTCAACACGGCGACCTTGCCGATTTCCAAGACGAACATCGAGTCGCCTTTATCGCCCTCGCGAAAAAGGCGACTCGTTCGTGGCAACGGGCACGATGGGACATAAGTCGAGCAAAAATTGGAGCACTTCGGTGCGAATTCCGCCGAAGACGGCCATTCGCTGCAAAAGCTCGATCCGCACTTCATTCATGGCGGACTCCTCGGCTGCACATGCCGCGCCGAGTTTAGCACGCTTATGCCGCTAAAACACGCGCATCGCCGTGCCGGCATGCCGAAGCACTTCCGAGACGGCGGAGACGTCGAGCAAAGAACTGGGTCTGATGGCTATTGATGCAATGCCCCGAGCAGAGCTTTGTGAAATGCGGCCGGGTCTTGAAGCTGCGGCGAATGACCGAGGTCCGGAAACTCGATCAGGCGCGCATGAGGAATGGCCGAAGCTGCCGCCTTGCCGAGTTCAGGGTAGTTGCCGAGTTTCGAGCGGACCGCAGGTGGCGCGGCGTTCTTCCCGATGGCCGTTTTATCCTTGTCTCCGATCATCAGGATCGTCGGCACGCTGATGTCCTTAAATTCGTACACGACAGGTTGCGTATAGATCATGTCGTAGGTGAGCGCGGAATTCCACGCGACGGCGTCTCGCCCAGGGCCGCGATACATGCCGGCCAGCATCTGAACCCATTTCTCGTATTCCGGCCGCCATTCTCCCGCGTAATAGATCTTCTTCTCATAGTTCCGGATCTGCTCGGCGGTCTTCTGGCGCTCCTGGGCGTACCACTCGTCCACGCTCAACGATGGAACGCCGCGCGCCTTCCAGTCTTCAAGGCCAATCGGATCGACCAGCACCAGCTGACTGACGCCCGCCGGATACATCAGCGCATAACGGATCGCGAGCATGCCGCCGGTGGAATGGCCAATCAGGACGGGCTTCGCGACGTCAAGCTGCGCAAGCAGATCATGCGTGTTCCTGGCGAGTTGTTGAAACGTGAATTGATAGCTATCGGGCTTGTCGGATTTGCAGAAGCCAATCTGATCCGGGATGACCACCCGGTAGCCTTGTTGGCTCAGGACCTTGGCTGTTCCCTCCCACGTTGCGCCGCAGAAGTTTTTGCCATGCAGAAGCACTGCCGTCCGGCCGTTCGACTTCTCCGGGCGGATGTCCATGTAGGCCATGTGCAGTGTCTGACGCTGCGATGAGAAACTGAAATTTTGAACCGGCCACGGATACGTAAATCCCTCGAGCTTTGCCCCATAAACCGGCTCCGGAGCATCCTGTGCGGCAAGGGAAACAAGCGGCGAAATGACTAGGAAACAGGATACAAATACCCAGCGGGTGAGAACCATCGCCAATCT
>Ga0256780_1000219_pt1 | contig 13388 bp, 10 predicted proteins | sample MC6MC0931MT_FD_186051 | JGI IMG/M metagenome (GOLD analysis project Ga0256780, IMG submission 186051) | Metatranscriptome of enriched soil aggregate microbial communities from Iowa State University, Ames, United States - MC6-MC0931-MT... | ecosystem: Environmental > Terrestrial > Soil >... | reverse complement strand
TATCCATCGGGAATAATTGAAAATGTTGAATTTTTGAAATTTCGTGAAGCAAATTTAGAGAAATGTGGGTATTTATCCAATGTTAATGGCTTATGTTTAGCCAGTTTTTTACTATTTTTGGGCAAATTGATGGTATATCTGCTGTTATACCGGATAAGCTTAAACAGATCAGATGAAGAAAATAACACCTTCTTATATATACTCCATCATCGGCGTAGCGCTGGTATTATTCCTGCTGGGCTCATTGGGCTGGCTGATGCTGAATGGCCGTGGCATGAACAAATTCCTGAAAGGAAATGTACAGATGCAGGTCATCATGCATGATAATACCCGCCAGGAAAAAGCAGACGAACTGCAGAAAATACTGGAAAAACAGGGTTTCGTATCCCAGGTCAAAATGATCACAAAGGAAGAAGCCGCTGCACAGTTTTCTAAAGAGTATGATGAGGACTTTACCGAACTGCTGGATTTTAACCCGCTGTATACCTCTCTTAATGTAAATCTGTATCCGGGCTATGTGAATACAGACAGCATGGAAAAAATCAAAAAGTTCATGTTGCAAAGCAATATTGTACGTGAAGTGGTATACCCCAAGCCGATCGTAAATACCCTCGATAGTACACTTAACCGGGTAAGCATTATCCTGGCAGTGGTTTCCCTGATATTACTGTTCAGTGTCATCTTCCTCATTGACAATACCGTTCGTTTATCCATGTTCAGCAGCCGTCATACCATTAAGACCATGCAGATGGTAGGCGCAACACATCGCTTTATTGCCCGTCCATTCGACAGATCAGCGGTCTTCAGCGGACTAATCAGTGCTGCGGTGGCAATATTGGCGATCCTGGGTTTAAAATCCTTTGTGCTGAGCCGTTTTCCGGAATTGAACGCATTCAGTGACAATACCCTGTTTATCGCTTTACTGGTACTGGTGCTGATACTGGGTGTACTGATCTCCCTGATCAGCACGCACCGTTCTGTATTAAAGTATCTTAAACTTAAAGTTGAGGATTTGTATTAAAAAATAATTTACTATTTTTGGCCTTCTAATATTCAATCAATGGCATTACCCAATAATAAAAGCAATTCACCAAAGACATTTCAGTTTAGCAAAGAAAACTATTACCTGATGTTTGCCGGACTGGCATTGATCATTATCGGCTTCATGCTGATGGCAGGAGGTAAAAGTGACGATCCTAATGTGTATTCAAAAGAGATTTTCAGTTTCAGAAGAATTACGCTGGCACCGATTGTGGTGATCCTGGGATTCATTGTAGAGATCGTAGCGATCATGCGTAAGCCAAAAACGAACGTAAAAGGATAATCTGTTTCTCCTTACCGACCTTATATAATTGCGCTTCAGGCTTCTGCCCGGAGCGCTTCTTTTTGTAATCCCCCGCGCCGCAGACATTTTCAGCACGATTCATTATGCCGTTCTATACCAGTCCATTTGATTTTAGCCTGAAGGTTAATTATAAGAATGAAATATTAGCCGGGCTTACCGTAGCCATGACCATGATTCCGGAATCGCTGTCTTTTGCGATCCTGGCGGGCCTTAGTCCGCTTACCGGACTGTATGCAGCATTCCTGATGGGATTGGTCACAGCCATCCTCGGAGGCCGTCCGGGAATGGTTTCCGGCGGTGCCGGTGCCACTATAGTGGTATTAATTGCCCTGGCCAGGGAGCATGGGGTAGAATACCTGTTTGCAGCAGTGTTGCTGGCCGGAGTATTACAATTCCTGGTCGGTGCACTGAAGCTGGCAAAGTTTGTACGCCTCATTCCACAGCCGGTAATGTATGGTTTCCTGAATGGCCTGGCAGTCATCATCTTTATGGCGCAGGTAGTACAGTTTAAAACTGCAGGAGGCACCCAGTGGTTGCAGGGTAACGCCCTGTATGTGATGCTGGGATTAACTTTGCTGACCATTGCCATTGTATATTTTTTTCCTAAAATGACCAAAGCCGTTCCTGCATCGCTTGTGGCTATACTAGTCGTATTTGCTATCGTTACAGGCTTTGGTATACAGACCAGAACAGTCGCCGATATTGCCCATATCAGCGGTAGTATGCCAGCATTTCATATTCCACTGGTACCGTTTTCACTGGATACCCTAAAGATCATTTTCCCCTTCTCTCTGGTGATGGCAGGCGTGGGCCTGATTGAGTCATTGATTACCTTGTCTATGGTTGACGAGATCACCGGCACAAAAGGTAATGCCAACAGAGAAGCTATGGCACAGGGTGCAGCCAATGTGACCAATGGCTTTTTCGGAGGCATGGGTGGCTGTGCCATGGTGGCACAAACCCTCGTGAATATTAATGCCGGTTCCCGCGCCAGACTGGCCGGTATTATCGCTTCTGTTACTATACTCATTATCATTCTGGTGGGTGCACCTTTTATAGAAAAGATACCTATGGCTGCATTGGTAGGGGTGATGATGATGGTGGCTATCGGGACCTTCCAGTGGGTATCGTTTCGTATCATCAACAAAATGCCTAAATCCGATATATTTGTAGGCATTACCGTTGCGGTCATTACCGTGCTATTGCATAACCTTGCGCTGGCCGTATTAGCCGGTGTGGTCATTGCCGCGCTGGTATTTGCCTGGGATAATGCCAAACGCATTCGTGCCCGCAAGTATGTCGATGAAAACGGGGTAATGCATTACGAGATTTACGGACCATTGTTCTTCGGCTCGGCCTCTGCTTTTGCAGAAAAATTTGATCCGATACATGATCCTGCCGAAGTGGTCATAGACTTTAAAGAAAGCCGTGTAGCCGATATGAGTGCTATCGACATGCTTCATAAACTGACAGAGCGCTATCAGCAGCAGGGTAAGGTATTGCGCCTGCGCCACCTGAGTGAAGACTGCCGCAAAATATTGCAAAATGCTGCTACTGTAATAGAGATAAATATTATGGAAGACCCGACTTATAAAGTAATGAGCCAGGAGTAAGCATTACAATTTGTACACCCGAAAAACAGATATAAAAACATGAAATCATTAGTCATTACCGCAATCATTCTGACCGCTGCCGGAATTATCACCACACTCGTCGGCGCTTTATTCAAGCTGGAACACCTGCCTGGTGCAGCGATGATGCTAGGCCTGGGCATATTGGGCGAAGTAGTAGGTGTAATATTACTGGCCATATACTTTATCCGCAGGGCTAAAAAATATCATCAATAAAAAAGGAAGCGCACATGCGCTCCCTTTTTTATTACAGAACAATATTCTGTAGTATTTCATTCTTTTCGGGATAGTCTGTGGTGTAGTGCAGGCCCCGGCTCTCTTTACGGAACTGAGCCCCTTTTACAATCAGGTAGCCGATAGTGATCAGGTTGCGCAGCTCGACCAGTTGCGGTGAGATCGTACTGGTTTCATAAAGGGCTTCCGTTTCATCATGCAGGAGGTCCAGGCGGCGCATGGCCCTTTGCAGGCGCACATCATTACGTACGATACCCACATAATCACTCATAATCGATTCCAGCTCTTTACGGGTCTGGGTGATCAGGATCATCTCTTTCGGCTCTCCAGTACCGTCCGCATTCCAGTCCGGAATATCGTCCCGGAAGGTGCTGTTCAGGTACAGTTCAGCAGCCCGGTCTGCACAGCGGTTACCGTATACGAGTGCCTCCAACAAGGAATTGCTCGCCAGGCGATTGGCACCATGCAGGCCCGTACTGCTGCATTCACCGCAGGCCAGTAAGTGCATGATCGAGGTCTGTCCGTGTGTATCCGTTTTAATACCTCCGCAGCAGTAATGCGCTGCCGGAGCTACCGGTATCATTTGTGTAAATACATCTATACCGATGCTTTTACACTTCTCATAAATGTTGGGGAAGTGATGCAGGAATTTTTCCTGATCCATATGACGGCAATCAAGGTATACGTGCGATGCACCCGTTACCTTCATTTCATTATCTATAGCGCGGGCTACAATGTCGCGGGGAGCCAGGTCTTTACGTTCATCATAGCGCGGCATAAATGCCTCTCCATGCACATTACGTAAGATGCCTCCGTCGCCACGTACCGCTTCCGTAATCAGGAAAGAAGGACTGACACCCACCTCATACAGGGCAGTTGGGTGGAACTGTATAAACTCCATATTTTCGATACGTCCCTTGGCACGGTATACCATAGCGATACCATCGCCGGTCGCGATCTTAGGGTTGGTCGTACTGCGGTATACCTGTCCGGCACCGCCGGTAGCCATAAGCGTGACCTTACCCAGGATCTTCTCTATATGATTGGTCTCCTTGTTAAGCACGTATACACCATAGCAGGTAATATCCGGCGTCGATTTGGTCACCAGGTGTCCCAGGTGGTGTTGCGTAATGATATCTACTACAAAATAGTTTTTGTAGATATGTATATTTGAAAAGCGCTTGACCTCTTCGAGCAGTGCACGCTCAATTTCCCAGCCGGTAATATCTTTATAATGCAGGATGCGAAAGTCGGAATGCCCGCCTTCTTTACCCCTCAGGTATTCGCCCTGCGCATCTTTATCGAAGCGGGTACCCCAGTCGATCATCTCCTGTACCATCTTCGGGCCTTCGGTAACAACAATTTTCACCACCTCTTCATTACACAATCCGTCACCGGCAATGAGGGTATCCTTTATGTGTTTATCAAAGCTATCACCGTCGGTATCTACTACCGCGATACCGCCCTGTGCATATTTAGTATTGGTTTCATTATCTTCCTGAGCCTTGGTCAGCAAAGTGATCCTGGCCTCAGGAAAGCGTTGTGCCGTTTTGATGGCGAAGGTGAGTCCGGCAATACCAGAACCTATGATTAGAAAGTCAGTCTGCAAATCGTACAATTATATTGGTGATGAAATATCGTAGGATCAGTTTTGTAAGTTTAAAACTACAGCAATACAATGAAATGACCATTCAGATAACAAATATTTTACAGGAGCAGCAGTCATTCAGTCTGTATATAATTGTAACGCCTGTTCATTTACGGCGTCATTTTCTTCGATAAACATTGCCAGACCAAAGCTCCGAAATATTCATCAATTTTATGTGCATTAAAACGGGACAGTAACTTTTTTTCGTTTTGTGGATTCTGTGTAATCACAGTTTTTCCGCTTAGGTCAGTCGTATCATTGGCCAGTAGCGTCCTATATCCTTTCACTTCAGCTATATGCATATAGAAATTGACTTGAGGAGAACAATCATTATCATAGATGACCAAAGTCTTCATCCGATCCTGATGTATCAATTTATCCTGAATATACCTGCTGATATTATATATCCGTTCTTGCGTATATTCTGCGTCGTTTTGCAATATGACATCCTTTATCATAGCACCGTAAGCAAGCATAAATAACAAAAGAAAAAGGTTGAGCGCATTCTTATAAAATCTTATGTTGATTTTCTTTGATAAAATAATTAGTTTGTGAACGGCAAATGCCGATACAATGGCCAGGTATGGATATATAGGTGCATCATACCAGCTTAACTTTGTCCTGGAGATTGAAATGGTGATTAAAAAGAAGACGCCCATCAGTCCTGAATAAATAGCTAACCTTCCTGAAACCTTATGCCGTTCTCTTATACCTAACCATATACCCAGCGGTATAAATATAAACCAGAAAATATAGTCTCTGCGAATCATCTGTACGAGGTAATAGTACCAGGGTCCACCATTTTTTTCTTTGACTTTCAGGAAGCGACCACCTAACTCATTATCCATTACCGTACGCAGGTATCCGAGATTAAAATGTTCGCGCATAAGGTATGGTAGCAATGCAATCAGTAAAAACAAGGTAGCAGCAAGATAGAAATGCCTGCTTTTTAGCAATGGGAATAGCTGTTTGGTCATGAATAAATAAATGCAGATTGCCGGAATGAATAATAAGCCGGCAACGCCTTTAGTAAACACACCCAATGCGAAAGCAATTGATGCGGTATACAGTGAGGATAATTTTCCAGCCTCAGAGTATTTCCAGAAACTCAATCCACCAATTGTCGTCCATAGAATTAGCAAGGCATCATAATCTCCGGTGCGGGTTACATGGAGGTCAATATACCCTTTAGTGGTGAACAATACTGCCACTGTAAACATGGCCTGGAGCGTTGATTTGGTTTGGCTTTTGACCAACCGGAATATAAAAATAAACGTTGCCAGGGCCGCCAGGGCAGCAGGCAGGCGTATGGCCCATTCATTGATGCCTATTAAATGCATAAAGCATACCTGTAACCAGATCATGAGCGGAGGTTTTGTATTCCACATATCTGGCACATGATAACAATAAGTGACCCAGATATTCCCGTTTTCGTACATCTGCGTGGCATTTTGGGCCAGGCGGGCTTCATCCCACATTCTGATGACCAATGCATCAAGATGATAAAACAGAGGAAAGCATACGAGCAGTATGCACAATGCGGGTTTTACATATTTTCCCATTTTCAAAAACAATAGATGTAGGTTTTAGGTATTATTTCAATACATCGGCATTTGTCCGGGTGATGGGAGCACCTTTTTGCCTTTTATTTTTCGTATAAGCTAATCAGAAGATCTGCCGGTTCAGTACGAATGTAACGACAAATTTTGCATGATAAATAGCCTGTATGATGCAGGCATTTCTGATGTAGCAGATAACACAGATATCAGAAACGGAGCGAAATCTGGCAATGTGTATGATGAAAATTTGATATATTAATGGTGGAAAATATCTACTTAAATAATAGTCAGCAGCGCGCTAAAAGGTGTTAGCAAAATGGGAGAAGGATATAATGCAATACCGAATTTCGTCATTACCTGAAATCTTAGATTTGAAATGGAAGTTTCCCTTAAGCCTTTAACATTTTGACAGTAAAATTGTGATACAACCAATATGCACCGGCCTGTTTTTGAAACATAAAGAAGGCTATCCCGACGGGATAGCCTTCTTATTAAATTGGAATCTTGAATTGTACTTATTTAGGAAACTTCAGGTTTTTAATGCCCATATTCCATAAAGTGAATGCCCATATATCTGCCGCCTCATCGATCACTTTAGTGGTAGGCTTACCGGCACCGTGTCCGGCTTTGGAGTCGATACGGATCAGATTTGGTTTATCACAGCCCTGGTTGTCCTGCAGGGTAGCGGCAAATTTGAAAGAGTGCGCCGGTACTACACGGTCATCGTGATCTGCAGTAGTGATCATAGTTGCAGGGTAGCAGGTGCCTTTTTTGACATTGTGCAAAGGCGAATACTTGATCAGGTAGTCGAACTGATCCTGATTATCGCTGCTGCCGTACTCTACAGCCCAGCCCCAGCCTACAGTGAATTTATGATAGCGCAGCATGTCCAGTACACCTACCTGAGGGATGGCTACTGCATACAGATCCGGGCGTTGCGTCAGGCAGGCACCGACCAGCAGGCCACCATTAGAACCACCGCGGATAGCGAGCTTGCTGCTGGATGTATATTTCTCTTTGATCAGGAATTCTGCACCGGAGATAAAGTCGTCAAATACATTTTGTTTATTAGACAACATACCACCTTTGTGCCATGCTTCACCAAACTCACCACCACCACGCAGATTGGCCAGGCAGTATACACCACCGCTTTCCAGGAATGGAATCAGTGCCATAGAGAATGATGGAGTCAGGCTGATGTTGAACCCACCGTATGCATACAGCATCGTAGGATTATTGCCATCCAGCTTCATCCCTTTTTTGTAGGTAATGAACATAGGTACTTTAGTGCCGTCTTTAGAAGGGTAGAAGACCTGTTTCGTCTCATACTCTTCCGGGTTGAATTTGGCACTGGACTTGCGGAACATGGTCGACTTTCCTGTGGCAATATCGTAATGATAAATCGTAGGAGGATTGATGAACGAAGTATAGGTATAATAGAAATCCTTATCGTCTTTATGCGCGCCAAAACCGCTGGCCGTACCTAATCCGGGTAGGGCAACACTGCGTTCTTTCTTTCCTTTGTAATCATATTGTTCTACCACGCTTACCGCATTTCTCAGGTAGTTGGCAAACAGTTTGCCACCTGCGGTACCCACACCCTCCAGTTTTTCTTTCTGCTCCGGGATAAGGGTTTGCCAGTTGGCAGCTGCCGGGTTTTTCGGATCCAGTAATACTACTTTATAATTCGGGGCACCATTATTGGTATTCAGTACGATTTTGTCGCCGATGTTATCTACCACAGAAGCGTTGGTTTCGAAGCCCGGTACAATGGTCGTAAAGCCTTTTGCAGCCGCATCTTTCAGGTCTTTGATCTTGATCTCGCTACCATCTGTACCTTCAGAAATGCCCAGCACAAGGAAGCGCTCATCTTCGGTCAGGTCTGCGCCTACATAACGTAATGGATGTTCCTTGTCTTCATACACCAGTATGTCTTCACTTTGTGCAGTACCTATTTTATGGAAGAATACTTTCTGGTATTCTGTTTTTGCCGAATATTTGGTGGCCTCATCTTTTGGTTTGGAATAACCGCTGTAATAAAAACCTTCTTCACCTTTCCAGGAGATACCGGTGAATTTTACATATTCAATTTTCTCAGAAAGCAGTTGCTTCGTTTTTACGTCTATCACATATATTTCCTGCCAGTCACTGCCGGAGGCAGATACCGCGTAAGCAAAGTATTTTTCTTTTTTGGAGAATGCTGTCGCCTGTAAGGCTACCGTTCCATCGCTGGACAATTTGTTCGGATCCAGCAGTACTTCAGGTTTGCCATTAATGCCAGTCTGAATATAAAGCACAGATTGGTTCTGTAAACCATCATTTTTGTAGAAAGTATAGTATTGCCCGTTTTTAAAAGGAGCAGAATATTTTTCATAATTCCATAACTGCGTCAGTCTTTCTCTGATGGCATCACGATAAGGAATCTGTTGCAGGTAAGCACTGGTAAACTGATTTTGGGTCTGTACCCATGCCTCCGTTTCTTTGGCCGTATCTTGTTCCAGCCATCGGTATGGATCGGTCACCTTCTGACCGAAATAATTATCGGCCTGATCTTCTTTACGGGTCTGAGGATAATTCATATGTTGTGCGTTTGACATCTGGCCCATAAGTAACAGAGAGGCCAGCGGCAGAAGAGATTTTTTCATATAAATGATTTATGCTGACCAAAAATAAACAATTTAGAAGATTGTAACACTTTAATCTGTAACTTGGAATCTATTCTCAACAGGCCGTCAGGCTATATTACTGATCATTTTTAATTATAATTATGAAAATAGGATTTCACGGGGCGGCCCGTACAGTAACTGGGTCCAAGCACCTCATTACCCTGGATAACGGGAAACAGGTACTGCTGGATTGCGGCATGTTTCAGGGTATGGGTAGCGAAACCATGGAGCTGAATGCTCATTTTGGTTTTAATCCTGCTACGGTAGATTATGTGGTGTTATCGCATGCGCATATCGACCATGTGGGTTTACTGCCCAAGCTGGTGCTGGAAGGCTTCAAGGGTAAGATATTCTGTACGGAAGCCACTGCAGCATTGGCGGGGCTATTACTGGCCGATTCTGCCCGGATACAGGAAAGTGAGGCCACTTATATCAATAAAAGAAGAAAGCGCCAGGGCAGGCCGTTAGTTGAGCCGCTGTATAAAGAAGAAGATGTAGACAAGGTAACGGTTTTAATGGAAGCTGCACCACTGGGCGAATGGTACCAGATCGACCCCCAGATCAGCGTGCTGCATACCGAAGCCGGACATATTATCGGCAGCACTTGTGTGCACCTGAAAATAGAAGAGGAGGGCGTTACCAAACATATCACCTTCAGCGGAGACGTGGGGCGTTATGACGATGCTATCCTGGATGCGCCGGCAACTTTCCCGCAGGCAGATATTATCCTCATGGAAAGCACTTACGGCGACCGGGAACATAATCGTGTACAGCCTTCTCTGGAGCGCTTCCTGGAGACTATTGTGGAAACCTGCATGGTCAGAAAAGGGAAACTGATCATACCTTCCTTTAGCGTGGGTCGTACACAGGAACTGCTGTATGCACTTAATGCGCTGTCTTTGCAAAAGCGTTTGCCACCAGTACCTTATTATGTAGACAGTCCTTTGTCTGTAGAAGCTACTGAATTGACTAAACGTTTCCCGGAATTATTCAATGATGCAGTGCAGGAAGTGATGAAACGTGATGATGATCCTTTTGCTTTTCCAGGGTTGACTATGATCAAAAATGTAGATGCTTCCAAAGCATTGAACCTGCGCAACGATCCTTGTGTCATCATCTCTTCTTCCGGTATGGCTGAAGCTGGAAGGGTAAAACATCATATTGCCAACAATGTAGAGAATACCCGCAATACAATATTGATCGTAGGATATTGTGAACCGAATTCATTAGGCGGAAAGCTGAAGTCCGGCCAGAAAGATGTCACTATTTTCGGTAAGGGTTATGAGGTGAATGCACGTGTAAAAGTGATTGAGAGTATGAGTGCTCATGGCGATTATAACGATCTCCTGCAATGGATTTCCTGTCAGGATGCTTCAAAAGTGCAACAGGTATTCCTGGTGCATGGAGAATATGAGCCGCAGCGTGCTTTCCGCGAACGATTGCTGGCTAAGGGTTTTGGGGTGGTACACATCCCGAGACTGCATCAGCAGGTAACGATATAAAATACGTTTTTAAAATACTGAGGCGCGGGCTTTGCCCGCGCCTCAGTATTTTAAAAACGTTCTTCCACGCCCAATGCAAATAAGGCATAATCATATTTCACCGGGTCTTCGGGATCGAATGCACGCAGGTGTTCTGTAAGCTGCAATGCTGTTTTCCAGTCGTTTTGTTTGCGCTCGATCAGTCCCAGTCTGCGGGATACATCTGCCACATGGGTATCTAATGGGCAGATGAGTTGTGCCGGAGTCAGGTAATTCCAGATACCCAGGTCTACCGGACTGTCTTTGCGGATCATCCAGCGCAGGAACATATTTAAACGCTTACAGGCAGAGCCCCGTTCAGGGCTGGCAATATGCTTACGGGTGCGTTCTGCAGCATCCGGTATGCTGAAGAAATAGTGATGGAAATGATTCAGTGATCGTTCTACATTTACCGCCTCAGTTCCCGGCGGGATAAAGGCACTTTGCAGCAGTTCGTATTTGCTGTAATGCACTTTGAAGAAGGCTATAAAATGCAACAGGTCTGTACCGTTAAACGTACGGTGTACAAAATGGAACAATGGTTTAAGATCATGTTCTTCATGCTGCAATACAAACTGGTAAGGAGCATTGTCCATCATCTCCAGCAGCCTGCGGCAATTATTCAGGATCATGGTACGATTACCCCATGCTAAAATTGCTGCAAAAAATGCAGCAATTTCGATATCTTGTATTTGGGAAAATAAATGTGGTATAGATACCGGATCTTTCTTGATGAAGGCCTCATTATGATAGGTCTCATATTTCAGATCCAGCAGTTTTTTTACGTTAGTATACATGTACGCTTTGTTAGTTTACCACCAGATGCCCAACCATTTTTTCTTGATTTTTACAGACTGAATGTGCTGGTCCTTATTCGGACGATCGGCCTGATTGCGGGGCTGGTTCACTATTTTCTCCACAACATCCATACCTTTAGTTACCTCACCGAAAACGGTGTAATTGCCATCCAGGAAGGGCGTACCACCTATAGTTTTATAGATTTTTCGCTGTGCATCCGGTATTTTTTTATTGTTGCGCTTTTCAATCTGGTCCAGCTCAGCATCGGTATATTTCTTGCCATCTACGATATAGAACTGGCATCCGGAAGATGCTTTCTCCGGATTGTTGTCCCGTGCTGCTGCTAAAGCACCTCTTTTATGAAAATACTCATAGCGGAACTCGGCAGGTACTTTATATCCTACATCACCATCACCCAGCATTTCGCCGGCTTTCGTCTTTTTAGAATTAGGATCTCCGGACTGGATCATGAAATCAGGAATAACACGGTGGAACAGTACGCCTTCGTAAAAGTGCGATTTAGCCAGCTTTACAAAGTTCTTGGTATGTTGCGGAGTATTGTTATACAGGAAAGCCTCGATTGTACCGGCATCGGTTTTAATAATGGCTTTATATTTCTGTGCAATCGCTGCAAATGTAGCCGAACTCATTAAAGCCGCTAATAATAAAATCCGTTTCATAATGGGTAATACTTTTTTAGATTCAGACAAAAATAAGGATAATTGCCGAGCCATGTACCCCCGTTTTTAACTGATCTTATTCCATTGTAAAGTATTGCTCTGGTTATTATGGTGCAATGCTTGGTAGAGCATTCTGTGATTGGGATGGGCGAGACCGGGATCTTCAGATAAGATCAGTTCAGCTGCCTTTTTTGTTTCTTCGACCAGCGCTGCATCCTGTATGATGTCGGCAATTTTGAAATCGAGTGCCCCGCTTTGGCGGGTACCGTATATATCTCCCGGGCCACGCATCTTCAGGTCTTCTTCCGCAATCAGGAAGCCATCATTGGTCTGCGTCATGATGCTCATGCGCTGACGGCTCTCTTTAGAGATCTCCTGCCCGGTAAGCAATATGCAATAAGATTTTTCGCTGCCACGACCCACACGGCCACGCAGCTGGTGTAGTTGAGACAGTCCGAAGCGTTCTGCACTTTCGATCAGCATTACCGATGCATTAGGTACATTTACCCCCACCTCGATTACGGTTGTGGATACCAGTATATGGGCCTCTCCGGAGACAAAGCGCTGCATATTCCGGTCCTTTTCATCGGCAGGCTGACGGCCATGAACCATAGCCACATTATACTTCGGATCGGGGAAGTATGTTTTGACCTGCTCGTAATTGGCAATCAGGCTCTCATAGTCCAGCTTATCACTCTCATCGATCAATGGGTATACAATATAGATCTGCCGCCCTTTTTCAATTTCATATTTGATGAATTCCATGATCTTGAACCGGTACACATCGAATCGGTGGGTGGTGTGAATCGGCTTACGTCCCGGAGGTAGCTCGTCAATAACAGATACGTCCAGGTCTCCGTACAGGGTCATGGCCAGTGTGCGGGGAATAGGGGTTGCCGTCATGACCAGCACATGCGGCGGAAGTGTATTTTTCTGCCACAGCTTAGCCCTTTGTGATACCCCGAAACGATGCTGTTCATCGATCACGGCCAGGCCCAGGTTCCGGAATGTAACCTTATCTTCTACCAGGGCATGGGTACCCACAACTATATGAATAGTGCCCTCTTTCAGCCCTTCCAGTATGCGGCGGCGCTCCTTTGTTTTTACAGATCCAGTGAGTATCGCTATGGATACCGGCATGTCTTTCAATAAATCGCTAATACCCTGAAAGTGCTGCTGGGCCAATATCTCGGTCGGTGCCATCATACAGCTCTGGTAGCCATTGTCCGCTGCGATAAGCATACTCAGCAAGGCCACCATTGTCTTTCCACTGCCTACATCTCCCTGTACCAGCCGGTTCATCTGCC
>Ga0256780_1000182_pt1 | contig 14516 bp, 17 predicted proteins | sample MC6MC0931MT_FD_186051 | JGI IMG/M metagenome (GOLD analysis project Ga0256780, IMG submission 186051) | Metatranscriptome of enriched soil aggregate microbial communities from Iowa State University, Ames, United States - MC6-MC0931-MT... | ecosystem: Environmental > Terrestrial > Soil >... | reverse complement strand
TTTAAAACTGTGTTATTATGTGTGTTTGCTATAGCAGTAAGAGGGACTTTACCAAGATATAGATTTGATCAAGCAACTCAATTAAATTGAAAACATTTTATTTATTTATGGTTTATATTTATATTATTTAATTTATTATATTTGGTAGTTTTTTTTTAAATTAAGAATTAATTTTTTTTTATTATTTTGTTCAAGTAGCTCAGTGGCAGAGCGTTAGGCTGAAAACCTCAAGGTCGTTGGTTCAAATCCAATCTTGAACAATAAATGTTATTAAATTTTTTTTTTTTTATTATTGTTTCTTTTTTTTTATATTTTTTTGATTTTTTAATCTTTTTTATAAATTTTAATTTGATTTATTTTATATTTATTCTTTTTTTTTTTAATTATTTTTTTTTAAAAATTATAAATATAAATTATAATTCTAATTTTGATTTATTTATTAAATATTTAAAATTTTTTACTAAACATTTTTTTAATTTATTAAATATGGTTTTTATTATTTTTAAAAAATTATATAATTTTGTATATATAAAATTTTTTGTATTTTTTAAATCTGTTTTTAATTTTTTTAATTCTTATTTAAACCATATTTTTATAATATGGAGACCTTTATTTAAAAAATGATCGTATTTTGGTTATTATAGAATTAATAGATCTAAATGAATTAAATAGGTTAAATATATTGTTTTATATTTTATGGTTTTTATAACAGATATTATTTACAAATAAAATAATTTTTTATTTTTATTATAATTTATTTTTTAAAAGATTGTTAAATAATTTTTTATTGTTAAAATTTAATTTTAAATATTTTAATATATTTTTATATAATAATTTTATTATTAATTTTAATAAAATTAATTTTTTTTTTTTTTACAAATTTTTTTTTTATTATTCAGATTTATTTTTTTTAAAAAAATTGAATATATTTAAACTTGATATTTTTAAAAATTTTAATTATTGAAAATTAGATAATTTTTTTTTAAAAATTTATTATTTTAATTTTTATTCAAAAAAATTAAATTTTTATTCAAAAAAATTAAATTTTTTTAAAAATTTCAAAATTATTAATATAAAAATAAATAAATTTATTTATTTTAAACAATTTTCAAATTTTTTTAATTTAAAAATTAATTTTTATTTAAAATGGTTTTATTTTAATTTTGTTTACTTATTTAACATGTTTTATATATTTAATTTCAATACTTATTTTTTTATTGAAAAAAAATTAAATAAAAAAATATTATGTTTAAATTTATTTAATAAAAGTTTATTTAATTATTTTTTTAATAATTTTTATTCATTAATTTTTTTTAAAAATATTCATATTTTAAATTTTTTTAAATTAGGTTTTTTGATTAATTACAGTGAACATTTTTCACATAATATAGTAAGTTATAATAATTTATACCCTATTTTTAGTAACGAGACAAAAAATTTTAAAACTAAATTTGTAAATAAATTTAAATTTAGTTTTGATAAATTTTTTAATATTTTTATTTTAAATTTTTATGAAAAAATGTTTAAATCTTTTTTTTTTATAAAATTAAATTTAAATAAAAATTTAAAAACATTTTATAAAAATTATTATAAAAGTTACCCTTTTTCCATGTTAGATAATCAACAAGATAATTACACTATAGATGAGATGTTTGAAATTTTTTGTTTTTCTTTTATAAACAGAGATATAACAATATTAAATAATTGAATTGTTAATAAAATGAATAAAATTAACTTCAGAAACCATAAAAAATTTTTGAATGTTATTCAACATTTTTTATTTCATTATAGGTATTTTTTTATTTTTATATTAAATATTGAAGGTTTTTTTTTAAAAGTTAGAGGTAAATTAAGTGTTGCCGGTAATGCAAAAAAAAAGGTTTTTTTTTATAAAATAGGTAAGGTTAATTTATCAAAAAAAATTAATAAAATTGAACATTCTCAAGGTTTAATAAAAAGTACTTATGGTGTTTTAGGTTTAAATATGTTTTTATCTTATTAATTTTTAGGATCTATAAATATTTATAATTTGTTTTTTTTTAAATAAAAGTACCTTTTCTACCTTTTCTTTTTATTACGTATTGTCTACTTTGTCTTAAACCTCTTAATGTATAAAAGTTAATTTTTCTTATATTTACTATTTTTTTAGATACTTCATTAACATTTTTTAAATTATTTGATTTTAAAATAAATTTATATTTGTTTATTTTTTTTATAAAAATATTTTTAATTAAAAATATGTTTATATGTGAAGATCCAAAAAAAAAATTCATTATATTTTTATTTTTATAGAACCCTATTTTAAAACCTTTACCTTTAAATTTTATTTTTACAAATTTATAAATATCCAACATTTTTAAAAACGAATTAATAGTTGAATTTATTAAATTTTGATTATTTATTAATTTTTTATGTTTTATTTTTAAAATATTATTTTCTTTATTAATATATATAAAACTGTTTTTGTTTTTTAAAAAAATATTAAATTTATAATTTGTATTATATAAATTTATTTTTATATTATGTTTGTTTTTTAATACAATAAAATTAAATTGAGGTGGCAAAATTAAATTTATATTTTTAACCATTATTAATTTTTAATAACATCATTCCTCCTAAATTTTTTTTAATAGCTTCAAAATTAGTTAAAATACCTTTATTAGTAGATATTAAAAAAATTCATTTTTTTTTTTATTGTTAATTTTTTAATTATTTCGTTTTTTAAAAATATTTTTTTGCTTGGTTTACATAAATTTTTAATAAAATTATGTTTTATTGAATTATTTAAATAAATATAAATATTTTTATTATTTTTTTTTATATATTTTATTATATTTAAAGTTATTAATATTTTTATAATATTTATATTTTTTTTTTTAAAATTATATTTTAATATTTTTTTTTTATAAATTAAATTTAGTTTTATTAAATTAATTAATCTATGATCCATTTATCAAGCATGTATGTTTATATTTTGTAAATTATTATTTATTAATAATTTTTTTGAAAAGTGTCTTGATATGTTTAAATTACTAAAAGTACCTTTTATTCTACCTGTTTTTATACAAATATTATTTTTTTGTTTAGATATATGATATTTATTTTTAATTTTCGATAAAAAATAACTAGCATTTGCTCTTATAATAGGTTTTGTTGTTTTATTTTGTAAAATACTTTTTAAAATGATTTTTTTTATTTCATTTTTTATTAATTTTTTTTTAAAAAATAAATTTTTATAAATTTTAATTTTATTTGTTTTTATTTTTCTCATTATATTGTAGTTTTTTTTAAAAATTATCTATCAATTTCTCCGAAAACAATATCGATAGTACCCATCAACGCTACTAAATCTGCTAAAAAATGACCTTTAGAAATTTTTGGTAAAACTTGTAAATGGTGATAAGCTGGTGATCTGACTTTACATTTATAAGGTATGTTAGTATTGTTTGAAATAATTGATACACCAAACTCACCTTTAGGTGATTCGACTGCTCTATAAGTTCAATTAGATTTTACTGGAAAACCCTCACTTCAATATTTAAAATGTTTAATTAATTGTTCCATAGAAATATATTCATTTTTATAATTATTTTGATTTATATGTTTTGGGTTTATAAATTTTAAAATTTGGTGTGGGTTAATATTTGTGGTTTTTTTTATTTGTTTTTTTTGTGTTTTATGTTTTGTTATTTTATTAATAACTTGGTTAATTATATTTAAACTTTCTGTCATTTCATTCATTCTTATTAAAAATCTATCATAAGAATCACCATTTTGTCCTACAAAACTTCTAAAATTTAAATAATAATAATTTGCATATGTTTCAAGTTTATCTAGTCTTAAATCACGTTTAATTCCTATTGATCTAGACATTACACCTGTTAAACCGTAATTTATACAAGTTTCGTGTGAATATGTACCAACATTTATTAATCTTTGTTTTCAAATTTTGTTATAAGTTAAAGTATTATGAATTTCATTTAATGTTGTAAAACAATTTTTACTAAAATCTAGTATATCTTCTAATAAGAATGAAGATATAGCTTTTAAATTAACTTCATTTGGTCTGTAGAATGCAGCATGCATTCTTGCACCTGAAACTCTTTCGTAAAATTCCATTAATTTTTCTCTTTCTTCAAATGCTCAAAAAATTGGAGACATACTACCAACATCTAAAGCATGACAAGCTATAGCTAATAAATGGTTTAAAATACGAGTTATTTCATCATATAATGTTCTAATTTGAACAAATGTAGCACTGTAATTTAATGTACCTAATAAAGATTCAATAGCTAAACAATAAGCATGTTCTTGTATTAACATAGATACATAATCAAATCTATCAAAATAAGGTAAAGAGTGTAAATAAATTTTATCTTCCATTAATTTTTCGGTACCTCTGTGTAATAAACCGATATGAGGATCAATTTTTTCTATAATTTCTCCATTTAATTGTACTATCAATCTCAAAACACCGTGTGCAGCTGGATGTTGTGGTCCAACATTTAAATTCATTGTTTTTAATTTTTTTAAAGTTGTTTCATCTTTAAAATTGTTAGGTTGTCATATTTGAAATATACTTCTATTCACATATATTATGTTTAATTTTTATTTTGAATTTTATAATGAATACACTTTTACCTTAATTTTTTTTAATATAATAACTTATATATTTATGTTAATAAATTTATTTTTAATTTTTTTTATTTTTGATATTAAATATTTTAAAACATTAAATGAGTTAAAATTTTTTGGTAATTTACCATTTTTATATTTATATGTGGTTATATTATTTTTATCTTTTGCTGGAATACCACCTTTTATTGGTTTTTTAGGTAAGTTTTTAACTTTTATTTATTTTTTTTCTAAAAATAATTTAATAATATTTTTATTTTTTATTTTTTCGAATTTTTTTATTATTTATTTTTATTTACAAAATTTAAGATTTTTAATATCTAAAAAATTATCTAATAAACTATTAATAAAAAATAATAAAGTTTTTTTTAATAATAATTGTGTATTTTATCTTAATTTATTAAATTTTTTTAATATAACCAGTATATTATATTTTGAGGATTTTTTAATTTTTTTAAATTATGTTAGTTCTAATTTTTATATTTAATATTTTTTTAATGTTTTTTAATTTTATTTTGTCAACATTTTTACAATTAAATAGGAAATTAAAAATAAAAAAAAAAGCTCATCATAGAGCAGCAGCTTTAAAAAACTGTCCTCAAGCAAAAGGTGCTGTAAAAAGAGCTAGAATTGTTACTCCAAGAAAACCTAATTCAGCAAGAAGACCGGCAGCTAAAATTATTTTAACTAATAATAGATGAGTTGTTGCACACTTACCTGGAGTCGGTCATAATATTAGAGCACATTCTTCAGTTTTGGTAAGAGGCGGGGGTTCTAGAGATTTACCTGGTGTAAGATATACTTGTATTAGGGGTGTGTACGATTTTGCTAGTCTTAATGGTAAGAAAAGAAGAAGATCTATTTACGGTGTTAAAAGACCTAATGATAAAATTAAAAAAGTAAGAAAAAAATTTAGATTTAATTAATTTTTTTTTTTTAAAAAAATTAAGTGCGAGTAGATTATTTAATTACACCTATAAATGCTGTGGTTTCTTGAGCTAGACAAGGTTCTTTTTGACCAATGACTTTTGGTTTAGCATGTTGTGCTGTTGAAATGATGCATACTACTGTTAGTAGATATGATTGAGATAGATTTGGTGTTATTTTTAGAGCAAGTCCTAGACAATCTGATTTAATGATAGTTGCTGGTACATTAACAAATAAAATGGCTCCTGCTATAAGAAGATTATATGAACAAATGTTAGACCCTAAATGAGTTTTATCTATGGGTAGTTGTGCGAACGGTGGTGGTTATTATTATTATTCATATTCAGTTGTAAGAGGTTGTAATAGGGTAATACCTGTAGATATTTATGTTCCTGGTTGCCCACCAACTGCTGAAGCTTTATTGTTTGGAGTTTTACATTTACAAAAAACTGTTTATAGACAAATAGATGAGGAGGAAAAATTGAATGAAAAAAAAATTAATAATGAGCAATTTGTTTGATAAAGTTAATAATTTAACTTTTAAAAAACGTTTTTTTCAAGAAAGTTCAAAATTAATGAAATATAAACGTTTTTATAATTTAAATTTGATTAGTAATCATAATTTTTATAATAATTTTTATTTTTTTTTAAAAAATTTAGAAAAAAATTTAATTATTTTTTATCTTTTAAGAAATAATTTAAATAAATTTAATATTGTACCAAATTTTTTATTTAATAAACAAATTTTTTTTGATTATAAAAATTTTACTAAATTTTCAAAAAAAAATAAAATAAATTTTTTATATTTAAATAATAAAAGTTTAAAAAATTTAAATTTGTACGGTAATAATTTTTTATTAATATCAAATAATTTAGATTTAAAAGAAGTTAATAATTTAAAAAATGATTTTAATATTGAAATTTTTAATAAAAATAACTATAATTTTATTAAAAAAAATGATTTTTTAGTTATTTCTTATTTTTTAAATTTTAATTTATTTTTAAGTAATATTGTTGAATTATATAAAATTATAATATTATTAAATTTTATTAATATTATTAAACACTAATAAATCTAATTAATAAATATATATACGTAAATATAAACCTTTTAATAATTCAACTAGAAATAAAAATAGAATTGTTAGTTTTTACACAAACACTAATAAATTTAAAAGATTGGTAATAGGTAATGTTTTTAGTTCAGGTAGAAATTTTTCTGGTAAAAAAGTTGTAGGTAATAAAAATTTTTTAAATAAAAGAAATTTGTCTATTATTGATTTTAATAGAAAATGATCTAGTAATATTGCTATGTGTTTAAATATATCAAAAGATTCTAATAGATCTTGTTATACAGCATTAATAAAATATTCTAATGGTTCTTATTCTTATATATTAGCATCCCATGAATTGAAACCAGGTAATTTTTTATTTTCTTCTATCAAACCTTTGAAGTTTATTTTTTTACAAAAAATTTGTTGTTCTGTTATTTTAAAGTATTTAAATTATTCTTCTATTTTTTTTAATATAGAACTTTATGAAAATACAGGTGGTAAATATGCACGTTCTGCAGGGACATTTTGTTCGTTATTAAATTTAAATTTTGAAAAAAATACTGCTAAAATTGTTTTACCTACTGGTAAAATTAAAACAATATCTATTTATTGTTTTGTTACTTTAGGTAGATCTTCTAATATTTTTCATAAACTAGAGTTTTATACTAAAGCCGGTTATTCTAGAAATAAAGGTTTTAAGTCTAATGTTAGAGGTGTTGCTATGAACCCTGTTGATCATCCACATGGGGGTAGAACTAAAACATCTTCACCAGAGTTCACTCCGTGAGGTAAAATAGCTAAACGAAACAAATAATAAATAAATGGCTCGATCTAAATGAAAATTAACTTATTTTGCTAATTCTATGTGAAGAAAAATAATACTTTTTAAAAAAAAAAAATTATTTAAAAAAAAAATAATTTTTTATGACAGATCTTCTTCAGTACCTAAATGTTTTTTATATAAAATGATTAGAGTTCATAAAGGTAAAAAATATAGACGTTTATTTATAAATGATTATAATGTTAATTTGAAATTAGGTGAGTTTTCTTTTACTAGAAAACCTTATCATTTTCCATTAAAAAAATCTTCAAAAAGAAAAAATATATTTTTTAAAAAATAAAATTATATTAAATATATTTAAATTAAATGGGTCAAATAAGTATACCAGCAGCTAACAAATCTGGTTATTCTATGTTTTGAAATTCTATGTGAGATTCAAAACATAATTATAGTGTATTTTTAAAACAAGACATTTTTATAAAATCTACTTTAATTTTATTTTTAAATGATTATTCGTCTGATAAATTGTTTTTTTATTTAAAATTAAAATCTAGATCTAATTTTAAAAAATATTTAGTTAATGGTTTGAAATTTAAAAAAAATATTAATTTTAATTCGTATTATAACTATATTAGAGAATTAAATAATAGCAATAATTTATTTTTTTCTAAATTATGATTATTAAGATACCAATCTTGGGTTATTTTAAATATTTCAGTTTTATCATTTTTAAAAAATGATATTCTTAAAAAAAATATTGATATTAGTTTTGATAATTGATTTTTTTTATATTATAAAAATTTATTTTATGTTTCGACAGATTTGAATAAAAAATTTATTTTTTAATTTTATTTTTTTGTTTTATAGGTATTTATTAAATAACAAATTAATTGATTTGGATGAAAAATTAAGTATATTTATATTAAATAATAATGGTTTTGGTAAAAAAACTTTATCTAAAATAGAAGATAGAATTGAAAATAATAGTGATGTTATTATAAAAGAACTTAATAAAAACGAATGAGAACATTTTTTAAAAATTTCTTATTCTGTAATACCTTATGGTTCTAGTTTTTTAAAAAAAAAAATATTAAATATTGCATTTTTAGATTTATTAACTACCTATAAAGGATGGAGACACGTTAAAGGTTTACCAGTTAGAGGTCAAAGAACTTGGACAAATGCTTGATCTGTTTACAAATCTAACAATACTTTAAGAAATTTTAAAGTTAAGATGGCAAAAAAGTTTTATGGTAACGTTCCAGTTAGAGAAGCTAATATTGCTTATTCTGCTGAATATGTAAATTTATTATGACGTGTTCAATGAGAACAAGAATGAATTTTAGCTAAAAATAATAGATTAAAATTTTCTGGTCATAAAAATACTATGAAAATTGATTTATATTCTATGGCTAATTATCAAGTTATGCATCCATTAAAATTAAAAAATTTATCTAAAAAACAAAAACAATCTTTTAAAAAAAATTATTTTTCTTTAGGTTTTGATCCAGGTTTTACCAAAATTTTAATTAAAACAATGTTTCATTCTAATGATTCTGGTTCTGAATCTGATCTTTTAGGATCTTCATTAATTTTAAGAGATGAGCGTTTAAATAGAAAAAAAAAAAGATAATGTATTTTTTTATTTTATGGTTTTTATATTTGATATTAATAAAAAATTTATATATTAATTTTTATTTATTTTTTTTAAAATTTAATTTGGTATTTTTCAATTTAATTAGTAATAAATATAAAAAACAATTAAAATTTTGTTTAAATTTTAGTTATCAATTTAAATATAGTTGAGTTAATTTTGAAAATGATTTGTTAAGAACCTTTGATACTAATTATAATGATTTTTTTAATTTAGAGTTTACTCAATTTTATAATAATTCTATTTTAAATTTGTCAAATAAAAATACAATATTAAATAATATTTTGTTATTAAAAAAACAATCTATTTTTTTTAAAAAAACAATCAATAAAAATTTATTTTTATTGAATTTTTTAGAAGTTTTTAAAAATGATGACCATGTTTTTATTGATGAGTTATTAATTAATAAATATGATAATAAAAGTTTATTTAAACACAATTTAAATAATATAAATTTAAAAAATTTTTTTATTAAAGATATTGATTATGTTAGTTTTGATTATAGATATAAAATAAATAAATATGTTAATGATAACAGAAAATTGATTTTATCTTTTTTTAAATTTAATTTAAAACGACAATTTAAAAAAAATAAATTTTTTAGTAAAATTACTAAATTACCATTTAATTATTATTTAAATAATTTTGAATTTGGCTTATCTAATATTTTATTACGTTCTTCATTTTTTTTTAATAATAGAGATATTATTTTTTTTTTAAACAATAATTATTTTTTTTTAAATGGTTCGTTATTAAAAAAATTTAATTATATTTTTAATATTAATGATATTTTTTTATTATCATTTAATAAATATTATTTTTTTTATTATAAATATACAATAAATAATATTTATAATAATAATAAAATATCTAATTATGTTTTTAAAAAAAATCAACAAAATAAATTTGATATTGTTCCTTTATGATTAATTAATACTACTCATGTAAAAGAAGATTTACCTAATTATTTAGAAGTCGATTTTTTAACTTTATCTTTTAAAATTATATATAAACCTTTTTTTTATAATGAGTATAATTTTATTTTTTTCAAATTATTAAATTTTTATCAAAAACGTTTATATAATTGGAAAAATGTAATTTAAATTAATTAAATTTTAATTTTTAAATAATATTTTAAATAATATTTATTGATTAAATTTTTTATTTTTTGTTAACAACAACATTGGTGATGAAGGAAATTTTTCATATATTAAAGACTTATTTTATTTCGTTCCAATATTTTAATAAATTTAAAATTAATTTTTTATTTATAATAATATTAGGGATGGTTTTTTATTTTGTAATTTTTTATTTTAATTTATTTTTTTTTAATTAAAAAAAAATAAATTAAAATAAAAAATAATTATTATATTTATATTTTAATCTATAAATTTTAATTTTTTAAAAAAATTAAAATTTATGGGTGTTTATAAAATATATAATCATGTTTTAAACAATGAATTAAAAAATTCCGATGAAATTTTAAATACTAATTTTATTTTTAATTCTAATTTTTCTGATAATTTCATTTCTAATAAATTAAATGTTTTAGATATTCAATCTAATTTTGTTTATCATAACAAAAATTGACTTTATTCGTTTTCAGAAAATTTATTTTCATATTCTTATGATTTAACTTCTTATGTTTTTTGAAATTATTTATATCAAGATTCTAGTAAATTAAATTATAAAGTAATGTGGTACAATTCTATTTTAAATAACCATCATAATTTATTTATTTCGGTTATTTTAGATCAATTATTTTTTATTGCTGCTTTTTCTTTACCATTTTTTAATGATTTTTTTCATCATTTAATGAATTCAGAAGAATTTAATAATTTTTTAATTATTCATCCTGAATATTATTTTATTTATAAAAATTATACTAATGATTTTTATCAAAACTATTTATCTAATATTTATTTATCTATGTATTTATTAACTATTAACGAATCTTTTATTTCTCCTATAATGATGATTACTCAATTTTTTTTTATTTTTTTTTTAGTGTTGTTATTTATAATTACTTATTTTTCTTATTTTAATAATTTAAATACTGAAGATAATATTGTTGATCATGATTATTTAGCTTTTAATGTTACAATTGAGGCTGAAGAAGAAATTGGTTCTATGGATGATATGTTATTGACTTCAGTAATTTTATTGTATGTATTTTTATGGTTTTTTTGAATTAATAGTTGGTCGTATTTAAGTATTACACCTCAATTAATTATGAGTATTTATTTATTTCCTTTTATTTATTTTATTATTTTATTTATGCCTATTTCATTATTGTATGATTATGGTTCTTATTTTTTAACATATTTAAATGGTGTTGGTAAATCTTCAGTTTTAATGTTAGAGTTGTTATTTGATTATATTGCTGTATCTATTTTTTTTTTAAGATTAATGGTTCAAAATGTTCGTTTAGTTTTTATGTTATTTACATATGGTGAATTACACGAATTGGTTGTTTTTTTTAATATTGATAGAAATTTAATTTTAATGAATGAGTCTTTTGTTGATGGTTGAAATAAATCAAAAACAAATTTCAATGTGTCTAATTGGTATTTATTATTAAAATTACCAGTTTTATTATTAAATTGATTATATGAGTTATTTCATACATTTTTTATGGTTATTTTTCAATTTATTGCTTTTTTTGCTATGATATTTTGATTATTTTTGTTTTTATATACAATGTTTGTTTTAGAAACCCAAGAAAATTATTATTCTTTTAAAAGATCTTTTAGAAAAAATTATTTTAACAAAATTATTAATTTTAAAAATTTAATTATACAAAAATAATTTATCAATTGTTTTTTTTTATAGATCCTTTTTTTTTTTATGTTGTACAATTTTTTTATTACTTTTAAATTTCATAGATTTTGTCAATCAGGTTTTTATTTTGATTTTTTTTATAAAAAATTTACTGAAGTTTTTGTAAGAAATGTGTTTGTTTACGGTGCTCAATTTTTTGCAGAAAAATATATGATTGAGGTTTTAACAAAAAAAATTATAGATAAAAATATTTTTTTTATTAATAAATACATTGGTTGGTCTAATTTAAATTATTTTAATTTTTTTTTTCAATTTTTATATGTTTTATTTTATTTAATTACTTTTTTAAATATTATTATTTTATTTATATAATTTTTATATAATTTATATGTTTATATGATTATAAATAATATAAATTGTTTTTTGATACAGTTAATTTAAGTAGATTTTAATATTGGTTAAAATTGAATAATAAAGAACCTTCTTTAAAACTAAAAATTTAAAAAATTTGATAGTGTATAAGTATTGTGAAAGAAAGGTGAAAAGAATTTTTATAAAAAATTTAAAAGATTCTGAAATTTAATGTTTTTATCAAATGAAATTTATTTATTTCATTGTACCTTTTGCATAATGAACTAGCAAGTTTATTGAAATAGCAAGCTTTTTTATATTTATTAAAATAAAAGCGTATTGAAAAAATTTATTAAGTTATTTTAATAAGACCCGAAACGAGGTGATCTAATTATGATCAGATTGAAAATATTTATTTTAATTTTTTAGTATTGGAAGATCGAACTCATAAATGTTGCAAAATTTTGAGATGAATTGTAATTAGGGGTGAAAGGCTAATCAAACTTCGTGATAGCTGGTTTTCCGCGAAACCTATTTAAGTAGGGAAAATATATTTTTAATATATAGGTTGAGTAATTTTAAATAATAATATTTTATTATTCTTTTTTAAAAATCTTCTAATTATTTATTAATATATATATTTATCAGACTATTGGTGCTAAGATCAATAGTCAAAAAGGAAACAGCCTAGATTATTTATTAAAGTTTGTAAATATTATTAAGTCTAAGAATTTAAAAATATTATTATTTTTGGGAGGTAGGTTTGGAAGCAGCCATCCTATAATGAAAGCGTAAAAGCTCACCAATTATTATAGTTAAATTGTATAATTAACTAATTATTTTTAGATCATAAATGTATAAGATAAGTAATATACTGAAATAATAAATTTAATTATTTATAATTAAATGGTAGCGGAATGTTTTGTATATTGTTGAAGATAAATTGTAAAATTTATTGAAGATATCAATTTTATAAATGCTAGTATAAGTAATAGATATAATGTGTGAATCATTATCGCTTTAAATCCACAGGTTGCTTTGTTTTGATTTTCTTACAAAGTGTGAATCGATACCTAAAACAAAAATGTTATTTGTAATATGTTTATGGAGTTGTAATTTTACAATTGAATTAAATAAATATTTTAATATATATTTTTTTTGATTAATTCATATTTAAAATTAAAATTTATTAAATAATTTTAATTTTTAATTTTTTTTAAAATCAGGAAAAAATTTAATTCTTAAAATCGTACTTATTCAAACACATGTGGATTAATTAATAAGTGAAAGCGTAGGAAGTAATAATTTTGAAGGAACTCGGCAAATTGACTCTGTAACTTCGGAATAAAGAGGATCTGTGCAAGATGTCATAAAATAGGGAGTAGCGACTGTTTAACAAAAACATAAGATTTTGCTAAATTGAAAAATGATGTATAAAATCTGACACCTGCCCAGTGCTGCAAGGTAAAAATATTAAGATGTAATGTTTTGGTAATAAACCCCAGTAAACTGCGGCCGTAACCCTGACGGTCCTAAGGGAGCGAAATTCCTTGGCGGGTAAGTTCCGTCCCGCATGAATGGTGTAACGACTGCTCCGCTGTCTCCAAAATTATTTCCATGAAATTGAATTACCCGTGAAGATGCGGTTAAGTACAGCTAGACGGAAAGACCCTATGCACCTTTACTTTAATCTTTTATTTAACAAATGTAATCTATATATAGAAATATGGGAGATTTTTTTTTTATCGTCTATGGAAAACCATTTATATTTTAGTTTTGTTTAATTTATAAAAATATATTGTTTATAAATTTTAAAAGATGGATAGTTTAGCTGGGGCGGCTGCCTTCTAAATAGTAACGAAGGTGTATACAAAACTATAGATAAAAAAATTTTTTAATTTTTTGAGTTATGGAAATAAATTTTAATAGTTTGATTAATGTACTTACTAGTATATTAAGGATGTATAGTCTATTATATTGACCCGGTATTTTTGTAAGGAAAATTTATCGATCATCGGATAAAAGGTACGCTAGGGATAAAAGGCTAATGAATCTTGAGAGTTCTTATTGATGGGTTTGTTTGGAACCTCGATGTAGACTCATCACATACTGGTGGTGAACAATCTACCAAGGGTTCGGCTGTTCGCGGATAAAAGTGATACGTGAGTTGGGTTAAGACCGTGGTGAGACAGTTTGGTCCCTAGCTACTGTACTAAAAAAATATAAAAAATAATTTACCTTAGTACGAGAGGACAGGGAAGAATTTACCTCTGGTTATCAATTACTAATATTAGTAGTATGTTGAAACGCTAAGTTAATAATTAGTTATAAT
>Ga0256780_1000164_pt1 | contig 15234 bp, 10 predicted proteins | sample MC6MC0931MT_FD_186051 | JGI IMG/M metagenome (GOLD analysis project Ga0256780, IMG submission 186051) | Metatranscriptome of enriched soil aggregate microbial communities from Iowa State University, Ames, United States - MC6-MC0931-MT... | ecosystem: Environmental > Terrestrial > Soil >... | reverse complement strand
CGACGGTAGTGGCCGGCCAGTTGACGATAAAGCGGCTCGCTCGCCGGCGAGACGTCCTTAAGCGCGAGGTCCGCGCGCTCGGACTGCTCGGACTGCATGACGGTATCCATGGGGGTGTCCGTTTGCATGTAGGTGGATCGGCTCATCAACCGATGGTGCGCACTGCGGCGGCGCCGCGACAGATACACGTTCCTTGCATTTCGACCGATACAGCGCGCCAAACCGCCGTCTTGTAGCGGTTCAGATTGCCGATAACTGCGGCTGTTTTCAAGGGCACCCGCTCAATATGCTGGATGGCATGCAAACGGTCTTAAGGAAACGGTCATGTCAACTCGCCCCAACGCCGATCTGTCCCGCCTCACTGTCGGTCAAGTCGCTCTGCAGGACGTGCGCGCAAGAAGCAGCGTCGTTGCCGTTGAGGGCGATCTGCAACTGGCGTTTCGCGATCATTCGCTTGCGTGGCTCGGCGATGCCGTTTCAATGACGTCCGTCACCTTGCACGAGGGCCAGTGCTTCGTCGTGCAGCAACACGGCATGATATCGATTAGTGCCGCGGATGCGCGGGCCGCTGCCTTCGTGGTGCAACCGACGCTTCCTGAAAACAGAGGCAGCAGCTCGACAGGTCGAACCCTGCTCTGGTTAGCCGCATTCCTGAAAGCGCCGCTGCGGCGCGCTGCTTAAGACGAAGCATGAGACGAAGATAAGACTAAACACGAGCGGTACCTGATTGACCCTCTCGAGAAGCCGCATCAGAAGCGCCCGCGCGCCTGAGTTCGCCAGCTACAATGCATGACCCCATCCGCTCTTCGAGGTGCCGGCCATGTCCTTCGTCCGCATGCTGTTCAGCGCGCGTTTGCGCCGCATGACCGCGTTATGCGCTGTCTTCGCGCTTACGATGAGCGGCTGCGCCGGATTCTTCGGCGATCCGTTGCGCGTGAGCGTCGCCGGCATCGAACCGATGGACAGCCAAGGCTTCGAGATGCGTTTTAACGTCAAACTGCGCGTGCAAAATCCGAACGATTCGGCGATCAGCTTCAATGGCGTGTCGCTCGATCTGGAACTGAACGGCAAGCCGTTCGCGAGCGGCGTCAGCGACCAGAGCGGCACCGTGCCGCGCTTCGGCGAAACCATTGTCAATGTGCCGTTGACGGTGCCCGCATTTTCCGCCGTTCGCCAGGCGTTCGCGTTCGCCGGTGTGATGCAGGGCAGCACCGCGCAGTCGGGCCAGATTCCGTACATTATGCGAGGCAAGCTCGCCGGCGGCCTGACCGGCACAACGCGCTTCGTCGATCAGGGCGCGTTGAGCCTGCCCTCGACGGGCATGGCTCTGCCCTGACCACGCGCTCTGCTGACCACGCCGTCAAGCGACTTCGAACAGCCCCGCCGCGCCCTGCCCGCCGCCGATACACATCGTCACCACCACGAGCTTCGCACCGCGCCGCTTGCCTTCGATCAGCGCATGCCCGGTGAGCCGCGCGCCCGACACGCCATACGGATGGCCGACCGCAATCGCGCCACCGTTGACATTCAGACGGTCATGCGGAATGCCGAGCTTGTCGGCGCAATACAGCACCTGCACGGCGAACGCTTCGTTCAGTTCCCACAGGTCGATGTCCTCGACCTTCAGCCCCGCTTGCTTGAGCAGCTTCGGCACGGCGAAAACAGGGCCGATGCCCATCTCGTCCGGTTCGCAGCCGGCCACCGCGAAACCCCGGAAAATGCCGAGCGGTTGCAGCCCTTCGCGCTCCGCGACTTTCGCGTTCATCACCACGCAAGCGGACGCACCGTCTGAGAACTGGCTCGCGTTACCCGCCGTGATGACGCCGCCCGGCAGCGCGGTGCGGATCTTCGATACGCCTTCGAGTGTCGTGTCCGCGCGAATGCCCTCGTCGCCGCTGACGGTCACTTCTTTCGTGTACAACCGGCCGGTCGCTTTGTCGGCGACGCCCGCGAGCACCGTCAACGGCACGATCTCGTCCTTGAACTTGCCGGCTTCCAGCGCCGCTGCGGCGCGCTGCTGCGAGCGCACGCCGTACTCGTCCTGACGCTCTTTCGAAATCGAATAGCGTTTCGCGACGTTCTCGGCGGTCTGCAACATCGACCAGTAGATTTCCGGCTTGTTCTTGCTGAGCCAACCGTCGGTCAACATGTGCTGGTTCATCTCGTTCTGCACGCACGAGATCGATTCGACGCCGCCCGCGACGAACACGTCGCCCTCGCCGGCCATCACGCGTTGTGCGGCCAGCGCGATGGTTTGCAATCCCGAAGAACAGAAACGGTTCACCGTCATGCCCGGCACGCTGACCGGCAAGCCGGCGCGCAGCGCGATCTGCCGCGCGATGTTCATGCCCGTCGCGCCTTCGGGGTTGGCGCAACCCATGATTACGTCCTCCACACGCGCCGGGTCCAGCTTCGCCCGTTCGACGGCGGCGTGCGTTACGTGCCCGCCGAGCGTCGCGCCATGCGTCATGTTGAAACCGCCGCGCCATGATTTGGCGAGCCCCGTGCGGGCGGTCGATACGATTACGGCGTCAGTCATGCGAGTCTCCTGCGAATAGATGGCGAGGGTGGCGCGTGCGTTCCGTGCGGGCGATATCGCCGCCGCGCCGCAATGACGCGCGCCACCGCTGTCGTTCGATATGAGCGGCGTGTGCCGTGCGCGGCGTCAGCCGTTAAAGCCCCGGCCTTGCGCCGCAAGTTCGGCGATGCTGGGCGCCAGCTGCCACGCGTCGCCATTCGGCTGCGATGCGTAGCGGCGAATTGCGCGCTCGACGTTGTAGAGGCCGACGGTGTCCGCGTACAGCATGGGGCCGCCGCGATACAGCGGGAAGCCATATCCGGTCAGATACACCATGTCGATGTCCGACGGCTTCGATGCAATCTCTTCTTCGAGAATCTTCGCGCCTTCATTGACGAGCGCGAATACGAGACGCTCGACGATCTCGTCGTCGCCGATCTTGCGGCGCTGCGTGTTCGTTTCGTTCGAGTAAGCAACGATCATGTCGTCGACCAGTTTCGACGGACGCGCGGTGCGATCGCCCGCCTTGTAGTCGTACCAACCGCCGCCGGTTTTCTGGCCGAAGCGCCCCGTCTCGCACAGACGGTCGGCGATCTTCGAATAATGCATCTCCGGATGTTCTTCATAGCGGCGCTTGCGGATCGCCCAGCCGATGTCATTGCCGGCCAGATCGCTCATGCGGAACGGTCCCATTGCAAAGCCGAACTTTTCAATGGCCCGATCGACTTGCGCGGGCAGCGCACCCTCTTCGAGCATGAACAGCGCCTGGCGGATGTACTGCTCGATCATCCGGTTGCCGATGAAGCCGTCGCACACGCCCGACACCACCGCCGTCTTCTTGATCTTTTTCGCAAGCCTCATGACGGTGGCGAGCACGTCTTTCGCGGTTTGCTTGCCGCGCACCACCTCGAGCAGCTTCATGACGTTGGCCGGGCTGAAGAAGTGCATGCCGACCACGTCTTGCGGCCGCCTGGTAAAGGCGGCGATCTTGTCCACGTCGAGCGTCGACGTGTTCGACGCCAGAATCGCGCCGGACTTCGCCACTTCGTCGAGACGCTTGAACACCTGCTCCTTGACGCCGAGTTCCTCGAACACCGCTTCGACGATCAGGTCCGCGTTCTTCAGGTCGTCGTACGAAAGCGTGGGCGTGATCAGCGCCATCCGCTCTTCGAGCGCTTCGGGCTTGAGCTTGCCCTTCTTCACCGTTGCTTCGTAGTTCTTGCGGATCGTGGCGAGGCCCCGGTCAAGCGCCTCCTGTTTCGTTTCGAGCAGCGTGACGGGAATGCCGGCGCTGATGAAATTCATCGCGATGCCGCCGCCCATCGTGCCCGCGCCGATCACCGCGACCTGGCGGATCTCGCGCACTGGCGTGTCGGCAGGCACGTCGGGAATCTTGCTCGCGGCGCGCTCGCCGAAGAACGCGTGACGCAGCGCACGGCTCTCGGGCGTTTGCACGAGCGCGACGAAGCATTCGCGCTCGACCGCGAGGCCTTTGTCGAAGCCGTTTTTCACGCCGGCTTCAACGGCGTCGATACATTTGAGCGGCGCGGGGAAATTCTTCGCGACGGTTGCGACACTATTGCGCGCGAACTGGATAAAGCCTTCGGCGTTCGGATGCTCGATCTTGCGCTCGCGCACTTTCGGATGCGGGCCTTCTTTTGCGCCGACCTTGCGCGCGAACGCGAGCGCCGCTTCGGCGAGATCGCCGTCCACGAGTTCGTCGAATAGACCCGATCGGGCGAGGTCCTGCGACATGACAGGCGCGCCGGAAACGATCATGTTGAGCGCAGTTTCGAGGCCGATCGCACGCGGCAGACGCTGAGTGCCTCCCGCGCCCGGCAAGATGCCGAGCTTGACTTCGGGCAACGCGATCTGCGCGCCGGGCGCGGCGATCCGGTAGTGCGCGCCTAGCGCGAGTTCGAGCCCGCCGCCCATCGCGACGCTGTGAATCGCGGCGACCACCGGTTTCGGGCTGCCTTCAACGGTCTTGATGACGGTGGCGAGCGTCGGCTCCTGCGTGGCTTTCGGCGTATTGAATTCGGTGATGTCGGCGCCGCCCGAAAAGGCTTTGCCCGCGCCCGTCAGCACAATGGCCTTGATGGCCGCATCGTTCTGCGCCCGCTCGATGCCCTCGACGATCCCCGCCCGGGTCGACAGGCCGAGGCCGTTGACGGGAGGATTGTTCAGCGTGATGACGGCCACGCCGTCATGGGTTGTGTAGTCCACTGCCATCTGCCTGCCTCCGTGCGATGCATCGCATCCTTGAGATGAGGCGGCGCAGCGCGCGCCGCCCGTCCGGGTCCACCAGACCACTGTGTCTGGCTTCAGTGCTCCAACCTTCGTCTCACGTTCAGGTCGGCCGTTCCGGTGTCAGCAGGCAGAATACACAAAAAAGCACGCTCGTTCAATTTATCGTCAGCCGGGGTTTCCCCTGGCGAGCGGGCAGTCTCCCTCGAACATCTGGGCTTCCAGCGCCGACGGCAGCACGTGATCGCGGAAGATTTCGCGCAGCTTCAGCTTTTGCAATTTGCCGGTGGCCGTGTGCGGCAGTTCGTCGACGAACACCACGTCGTCCGGGATCCACCATTTGGCGACCTTGCCGTTGTAGAACGCGAGCAGTTCTTCGCGCGTCACGTCGAAACCCGCGCGTTTGACCACGGCCAGCAGCGGACGCTCTGTCCATTTCGGATGAGCGCATGCGATGCAAGCCGCCTCCGCGACCGCCGGATGCGCAATCGCGACGTTCTCGACGTCGATCGAACTGATCCACTCGCCGCCCGACTTGATGACGTCCTTCGAGCGGTCCGTGATCTGCAAAAAGCCGTCACGGTCGATAGTCGCGACGTCGCCGGTCGGAAACCAGCCGTCCACGAGCGGCGAGTCGTCCTTGCGGAAATACCGGTCGATCACCCAAGGCCCACGCACATACAGATCGCCGAACGCGACGCCGTCCCACGGCAACTCCGTCCCGTCTTCGCCGACGATCTTCATATCGACGCCGTAAAGCGCATGTCCTTGCTTCTCAAGCAGTTTGCGCTGCTCAGCCAGGGGCCGCTGCGATTGCTCCCACGTGAGCTTCGCCAACGTGCCGAGCGGCGACATCTCAGTCATGCCCCATGCGTGAATGACCTGTATGCCGTAGTCGTCCTCGAAAGTGCGCAGCATTGCGGGCGGACACGCGGAGCCGCCGATCACCGTGCGCTCGAGCGACGAAAAGCGCACGCCGGCTTCGCGCAGATAGTTCAGCAGGCCGAGCCATACTGTCGGCACGCCAGCCGAATAAGTGACGCGCTCGCGCTCCATCAGTTCGAACAGCGATTTGCCGTCCAGGTCCTTGCCTGGAAACACGAGCTTTGCGCCGGTGAGCGGCGCGGCGTGAGGGATGCCCCAGGCGTTGACATGGAACATAGGGACGACGGGCAGCACGGAATCGCGCGCGGACAGGCTCATTGCGTCGGGCAGCGATGCGCCGAATGCATGCAGCACCGTCGATCGATGCGAGTACAGGGCGCCTTTCGGGTTGCCCGTGGTACCTGACGTATAGCAGAGATACGACGCCTGACGCTCGTCGATTGGCGGCCATTCGAAATTGCCGTCCTGTGCGTTCACGAGCGTTTCGTAACTCAGCACGGGCGTTTTCATCGCAGGCAAATGTGCTTCGTCGGCGAGAGCGATCCAGCCTCGCACTTTCGGGCATTGCGGCGCGAGGCCGTCGACTAGCGGCGCGAAGGTCGTGTCGAACAGCACGTAGGCATCGTCGGCATGATTGATGATGTACGCAATCTGATCGGGAAAAAGGCGCGGGTTGATCGTGTGACACACGGCGCCGAATCCGGTCGTGCCGTAATAGGTTTCGAGATGCCGGTAGCCGTTCCATGCCAGTGTCGCGACCCGCTCACCGGAATGAACCCCGAGCGCCATCAAGGCCTGCGCGAGCTGCTTTGCGCGCCGTTCGCAATCACGATAGGTGTAGCGATGAATGTCGCCTTCGATACGCCGCGACACGATCTCGGTGCTGCCGAAATGCCGCGCCGCGTGAGCGAGCAGCGAGGGCACGGTGAGGGGCACATCCATCATCTGGCCAAGTAGCGGCATCGTCATAAAGGGTCGTCTCCTGGCCTTTTTCTTTTCAGGGTTTGGACATTGAAGCGCCATTCGCGAGAAACCGGCGCGGCAGTGAAATTGCTGAAGCAAGCGACAGGCAAGTCACGCATCCGCCACCACTGGAATGTTCGTATCGGGCATACGTGGGCCATACGCGAAGCCATACACGGGCCAAATGCCGGGCCGCCAGCAGCGCCGCGGGTGCGGACTTACAATATCGGTTAATAGTGAGGCGCTCAACATGTCGTTTTCCCCAAGCATTGCAGGCCTGTCCGGGCCTCTGGCGGCACTTTCCGAACTTCTTACCAACCCCACCGAAAGCGCGTTCGCGCGGCTTGGCAGCACGTTTCTCACGCGCCTGCCAGCCACGCCGCTGAGCGCGCCGTACCTGGTCGGTTTTTCCGCCGACACCGCCGCGCTGCTCGGGTTAGAGCCGGGCCTCGAAAAAGATCCTGCGTTCGCCGAGCTGTTTTCCGGCAATAGCACCCGCGAATGGCCGGCCGAGGCGCTCCCGTATGCGTCGGTGTACTCGGGGCATCAGTTCGGCGTGTGGGCGGGACAGCTCGGCGACGGCCGCGCGCTCGGACTGGGCGAAGTCGAACATGCGGGTCAGCGGTTCGAGCTGCAATTAAAAGGCGCCGGGCGCACGCCGTATTCGCGCATGGGCGACGGTCGCGCGGTGCTGCGCTCGTCGATTCGCGAATTCCTCTGCTCAGAGGCCATGCATCACCTAGGCATTCCGACCACGCGCGCGCTGTGCGTGATCGGCTCAGACCAGCCGGTGCGGCGCGAAGAGATCGAAACCGCCGCCGTTGTCACGCGCGTCGCGCCGAGCTTCGTGCGCTTCGGCCACTTTGAGCACTTCTACTCGAACGATCGCACCGACGCGCTGCGCGCGCTCGCGGATCATGTGATCGAGCGCTTCTATCCGCATTGCCGCGAAGCCGACGATCCGTATCTCGCGTTGCTGAACGAGGCCGTGTTGTCCACGGCGGATCTGATGGTCGAATGGCAGGCCGTCGGCTTCTGCCACGGCGTGATGAACACGGACAACATGTCGATCCTGGGCCTGACCATCGACTATGGTCCGTTCGGCTTCATGGACGGCTTCGACGCGGGCTACATCTGCAATCACTCCGACTCGCAAGGTCGTTATGCGTATCGGATGCAACCGCAGATCGCGTACTGGAATCTCTTCTGCCTCGCGCAAGGACTGCTGCCGCTGCTCGGCGAACGCTACGAGCAAAGCGCGCGCAACGACAAAGCCATTGAAGACGCACAACGCGTGCTCGGCGGTTTCAAGGAGCGTTTCGGCCCGGCGCTCGAGCGGCGCATGGCGTCAAAGCTCGGGCTCGAAACCGTGCACGACGGCGACGCGCAACTGGTCAACCGCCTGTTCGACGTGATGCATGCGAACCGGGCGGATTTCACGCTGACTTTCCGCAACCTCGCCCGTATGTCGAAACACGACGCGAGCGGCGATGCGCCGGTGCGCGATCTGTTCCTCGACCGCGCTGCGTTCGATGCCTGGGCGAACGAGTATCGCGCGCGCCTGTCCCATGAAACACGCGACGACGCCGCGCGCGCCATTGCAATGAACCGTGTGAACCCCAAATTCATTCTTCGCAATCATCTGGCGGAAACGGCGATCCGTCACGCGAAAGAGAAGGACTTTTCCGAACTTGAGCGTCTGGCCGCGGTGCTGCGTCGTCCGTTCGACGAACAGCCCGAGCACGAAGCGTATGCGGGGTTGCCGCCCGACTGGGCAAGCTCGCTGGAAGTCAGTTGCTCGTCATGACCCGCAAGCTGCAAGCCGATCTCATTACAAGCCCGAGACAGGAACCGATATGAACAATCCCGACGACCTCAAGCACGACACCCCCGCGGTGCAGAAAGACGACACCGAGTGGCGCAAGCAGCTTTCCGACATCGAATATCAGGTGACGCGCCACGCGGCTACCGAGCGCCCGTTTACCGGCCGTTATCACGATCATTGGGAACGCGGCATTTATGACTGCGTCTGTTGCGGCACACCGCTGTTCGAATCGGATACCAAGTTCGACGCCGGCTGCGGCTGGCCGAGCTACTTCAAACCGATCAATGGTGAAGTGATTGCCGAGAAAACCGACCGGTCGCACGGCATGCTGCGCATCGAGGTGCAATGCAAGAATTGCGGCGCGCATCTCGGCCACGTGTTCGAAGACGGACCGGCGCCAACGGGTCTGCGCTACTGCATCAATTCGGCTGCGTTACAATTCGACCCCAAGTAACGCAGCGTCCGGGTTTGGCGCCCTCTGTGCCTGTGCTGGCGAATTGCGGTTGCGGTCGGCGAGTGCTCTGGCGTACGCCGACGCGGTAATGCGCCGAAGCAACCGTGAGCCGCCAGGCCTGGGCCACAAGCAGGCATGGATGGCACAGTCCGCCCCGAACCGCAGGTAGACGCAACCGGCAGCTACCTGCGGCATCGGAATGCGAACCGGGCGCCTGGCGCGGGGCATCGCGTCACGCTGGCAGCCCGGTTTCGCGTGGACTGCGACGGAAATCAGTTCGCCTCCTCCGGCGCCGCGCCTGGTTGTGTGCTGCATGCCGCGGGGTGCCTCGTGCATGACGCCGCGCACTCGCTCCTCCGACCCACTCTCCGAGTTCCCGTCAGATAAATGAAATTCCTGTTCGATCTGTTCCCGATCATCCTGTTCTTCGTCGCCTTCAAGGTGTGGGGCATCTTCACGGCGACCGCAGTGGCGATCGTTGCCACGCTGGTGCAGATCGCGTGGGTGGCCTTCCGGCACCGCAAGGTGGACCCGATGCTGTGGGTGAGCCTCGGCGTCGTCACCGTGTTCGGCGGCGCGACGCTCGTTCTGCACAACGACACCTTCATCAAGTGGAAGCCGACTGTGCTGTACTGGGCCTTCTCCGTCGTGCTGATCGTGTCGCAACTCGCGTTCAACAAGAACCTGATCGAAGCGATGATGGGTAAGCAGATCACGCTGCCGCATGCGATCTGGAGCAAGCTGAGCGTGATCTGGGCAATCTTTTTCGTGCTGCTCGGACTGCTCAATCTGTTCGTCGCGTACAACTACACGACCGACCAGTGGGTCAATTTCAAACTGTTCGGCGCGACAGGCTGTCTGGTGGTTTTTATCGTCGGACAGAGCTTGTGGCTGTCAAAATACATGAAGGAGGAATGACATGAGCGATATGTTCATGCACGCCACCACCGCCGAGCGTGCCGCGCTGATCGAAGCGCGCCTTACCGCCGCGCTCGCGCCCATCGCATCGATCCAGATCACCGACGACAGCGCGCAGCACGCCGGCCACGCCGGCGCTGCCGCCGGCGGTCATTTCAGTGTCACGATCGTGGCTGCCGCATTCGCCGGCAAGCCCCGCGTGGCGCGGCATCGCATGGTGTATGATGCGCTGGCCGATGCCATGCAGCGCGGCATTCATGCCCTTGCAATCACGGCTTACACGCCCGAAGAATTCGCTTTGTTGCCCCGCTAGGAAACTTCCGATGACCTTGAAGAAAACCCGTCTTTGGGTATTGCTGGCTGCGTTTGCGGCCGCACCTGCATTCGCACAGAACATCGCCGTGGTGAACGGCACGCCGATTCCGAAAGCACGCGCCGACGCGCTAATCGACCAACTGGTTCATCAAGGCCAGCAAAACACGCCGCAACTCCAAATGGCCGTGCGTGAAGAACTCGTGAACCGCGAGATCCTGATGCAGGAAGCGCTGCGCCGCGGCCTGCCGAATCGTCCGGATATCAAGGCGCAAATTGCTGTCGCTCAGCAAACCGTCGTGCTGCGCGCACTGATCGAAGACTTCGTGAAGAAGAACACGCCGAGCGACGCGGAAGTCACCGCTCGCTACAACGCACTGATCAAGGACGCAGGCGGCAAGGAATATCACCTGCATCACATTCTCGTGGACAACGAGCAGCAGGCGAAGGACCTGATCGCGAAAATCAAGGGTGGCGCGAGCTTCGAAGATCTGGCCAAGCAGTTCTCGAAGGACCCGGGATCGGGCAAGAACGGCGGCGACCTGGACTGGTCTGACCCGAAGGCTTACGTGCCGGAATTCGCGGAAGCGGCCACGCATTTGCAGAAGGGCCAGATGTCGGACACGCCGGTGCATACGCAATTCGGCTGGCACATCATTCGCGTTGACGACGTGCGCAGCATCACGCCGCCGCCGCTCGAACAGGTGCGCCCGCAGATCGTGCAGCAGATCCAGCAAGAAAAACTGCAGGCATTCGAAGAAGGTCTGCGCAAGAACGCGAAGATTCAGTAAGCGTTAATTCGCAATCTTCGATCTGGTTTGAAAAAGCCCCGTTCAGTTGATGACTGAACGGGGCTTTTTTTGTGCCGCGCTTCGGCGGGCTTAGCCGCCACGCTACTGTGCGATTTCGCTGAGTGCGCGCCGCGAGTACGCGCACCCACTACCTCGCTACCTCATTACCCCAGCCAGCGGCGTGCGTTCTGGAAGACGCGCATCCACGGGCTTGCGTCCGTGGCGCCCTCACCCCAGCTTCCCGGATGCCAGCTCATTTGCACCGCGCGATGCACGCGCTCCGTGTGCGGCATCACAACGGTGAAGCGGCCGTCGGGCGTGGTAACGGACGTGATGCCGTTCGGCGAACCGTTCGGATTGAACGGATACTGCTCGGTCGCCTGACCACGATGATCGACGTAACGCATCGCCACGGCGACCTTCGATACATCGCCTTGCTGCGAGAAGTCCGCATAGCCCTCGCCGTGCGCAACCGCGACCGGAATGCGCGAACCTTCCATGCCGGCGAAGAAGATCGACGGCGACGCCTCGACTTGCACGAGCGAAAAACGCGCCTCGAATTTCTCCGACTTGTTGCGCGTGAACTTCGGCCATGCTTCGGCGCCGGGAATCATCGACGCGAGGCTGCTCATCATCTGGCAGCCGTTGCAGATGCCGAGCGCAAACGTGTCGGTCCGGCCGAAAAACGCCGCGAACATATCGGCCAGTTGCGAGTTGAAGCGAATCGCCTTCGCCCAGCCTTCGCCGGCGCCGAGCGTGTCGCCGTATGAGAACCCGCCGCACGCCACCGCACCGGCGAAGTCCGCCAGGTTGGCGCGGCCCGCAAGCAGGTCGCTCATGTGCACGTCGTGCGCGTCGAAACCGGCGCGGTCGAATGCATACGCCGTTTCAAGGTGTGAGTTCACGCCCTGCTCGCGCAGAATCGCCACGCGCGGACGCGCGCTCTTGCCGACGTACGGCGCGGCCACGTCCTCAGTAGGGTCGAATGTCAGCACCGGGGTGATGCCCGGATCAGCGGCGTCGAGCAGCGCGTCGTATTCCGCGTCGGCGCAAGCCGGGTTGTCGCGCAAACGCGAAATGCGCCAACTCACTTCGCTCCACGTGCGATGCAGTTCGACACGCGGCGCTTCATAGACCTTCTTCGCGTCGCGATAAATTTCGATGGTATCGCGATCGTTGATCTTGCCGATCACATGCGAGCACGCCGACAGGCCATGCTCGCGCAACGCTGCCAGCACCGCGTCGCGGTCGGCCGCGCGCACCTGAATCACGGCGCCGAGTTCTTCGGTAAAGAGCGCGCGGATCGTGCGGTCTTCGCGGCGGCCGCTCGTCTGCTTTGCCCAGTCTTTCGCGTCGCCGTAATCCGACTCGTGATGCGGATCGAGCACGAGCATGTCCACATTCAACGACACGCCGACGTGACCCGCGAACGCCATTTCACAGACGGTCGCCCACAGGCCGCCGTCGGAGCGGTCGTGGTAAGCGAGCAGCTTGCCGTTCTGGTTCAGCGACTGGATTGCGTTGAAGAAGCGCTTCAGGTCTTCCGGATCGTCCACGTCAGGCACTGTATCGCCGATCTGCTGCGTGACCTGCGCGAGAATGCTGCCGCCCAGACGATGCTTGCCGCGGCCGAGGTCGATTGCGATCAGCACGGAGTCGCCTACGCCGTCCGAACCGCTTGCGCGACGCAGTTGCGGCGTGAGATGACGGCGCACGTCTTCGACCGGCGCGAACGCCGAGATGATGAGCGAAACCGGTGCGACGACTTCTTTAGCGACGCCGCGGTCTTCCCACTTGGTGCGCATGGACAGCGAATCCTTGCCGACCGGAATGCTGATGCCGAGTGCCGGGCACAGTTCCATACCGATCGCCTTGACCGTCTCATAGAGCGCCGCGTCTTCGCCCGGCGCGCCGCATGCAGCCATCCAGTTCGCCGACAGCTTGAGCTTGTCGAGCGACGCGATAGGCGCCGCCGCGATGTTGGTGATCGCCTCGCCGACCGCCATGCGGCCCGACGCGGGCGCGTTGATGACGGCGAGCGGCGTGCGCTCGGCCATTGTCATCGCTTCGCCGCGAAAGCCCGCGTAGTCCATGGTCGTGATCGCGACGTCCGCGACCGGAACCTGCCACGGGCCGACCATCTGGTCACGCGCCGTGGTGCCGCCCACTGAGCGGTCACCGATCGTGATGAGGAACGACTTGCTCGCGACCGTAGGATGGCGCAGCACGCTCACTGCGACTTCCGGGAGCGCGAGGCCGGTCACATCCACCGGCTGGACCTTCGGCTCGACGCGCGTGACGTCGCGATGCATGCGCGGCGCCTTGCCGAGCAGCACTTCCATTGGCATGTCGACCGGTTGATGCGCGTTCTCGTCCTTGAGTTCCGGATCGATCAGCTTCAGCTGACGTTCGGCCGTTGCCGTGCCGATCACGGCGAACGGGCAGCGTTCGCGCTCGCACATGGCCTGGAAAGCCGGGAGATCGGCGGGCGCGATGGCGAGCACGTAGCGCTCCTGCGCTTCGTTCGACCAGATCTCGCGCGGCGACAGGCCGCTTTCCTCGAGTTGAATTTTGCGCAGATTGAAAATCGCGCCCTTGCCTGCGCCGTCGACCACTTCCGGGAACGCGTTCGACAGGCCGCCCGCGCCCACGTCGTGAATGCTCAGGATCGGGTTCTTGTCGCCCAGTTGCCAGCACGCATTGATGACTTCCTGCGCGCGCCGCTCGATCTCCGGGTTGCCGCGCTGCACGGAGTCGAAGTCGAGTTCGGCGGTGTTCGTGCCGGTCGCCATCGAGCTTGCTGCGCCGCCGCCCATGCCGATGCGCATGCCCGGGCCGCCGATCTGAATCAGGAGCGACCCTTCCGGCAGGTCGTGCTTGTGCGTGTGCTGATCCGAAATATTGCCGATGCCGCCCGCGATCATGATCGGCTTGTGATACCCGCGCACGAGACCCGCCACGTTCTGCTCGTAGGCGCGGAAATAGCCGCCGAGATTCGGCCGGCCAAATTCGTTGTTGAATGCGGCGCCGCCGAGCGGGCCGTCGATCATGATTTGCAGCGGCGAAGCGATGCGGTCCGGGCGGCCATACGCCTCAAGCTTGTCGGCCGGATTGCGATGCGCGAGCGGCACGGCAACATCGCGTGCATTTTCCCAGGCTTCGACGCCGTCGGGCAATTCGAGGTTCGACACCGTGAAGCCCGCGAGCCCGGCCTTCGGCCGCGCGCCGCGGCCGGTCGCGCCTTCGTCGCGAATTTCACCGCCCGCGCCCGTCGCGGCGCCAGGGAACGGCGAGATCGCGGTTGGGTGGTTGTGCGTCTCGACCTTCATCAACGTGTGCGTGAGTTCGACGCTGCGGCGATAGTGCTCGGGCAGTTCGTTCTCACCAAGCTCCTCAGGCGTGCGCGGAAACCAGCGCTCCGCCATGCCGCCCGCCATGATCGCCGAGTTGTCCGAATAAGCGACGATCGTGCCTTGCGGATTGAGCTTCTCGGTATTGCGGATCATGTTGAAGAGCGAGATGTCCTGCTTCTCGCCGTCGATGGTCCATTCCGCGTTGAAAATCTTGTGACGGCAGTGCTCGCTGTTGGCCTGCGCGAACATCATCAGTTCGACGTCTGTCGGATTGCGGCCGAGTTTCGTGAATGCGTCGACGAGGTAGTCGATCTCGTCGTCGGCGAGCGCGAGGCCCAGTTCCGTGTTCGCTGCTTCCAGCGCGCGCCGGCTTTGGCCCAGCACGTCGACGGTTTGCAGCGGCTTGGCCGGCAGTTCGTCGAACAGATGCAGCGCATGGTCGCGCGACGGCGCGACGCTCTCGGTCATGCGGTCGTGCAACGCGGCGGCGACGGCTTCGCGCGCTTCGTCGGAAAGCGCCTTCTTGCCGCCCAGCAGGCCGCTTTTCAGCGTGACCGTGTACTCGACGCCGCGCTCGATCCGGCGCACCTGCGTGAGCCCGCACAGGTGCGCGATATCCGTTGCCTTGCTGGCCCACGGCGACACCGTACCGAAGCGCGGCACCACCAGAAACGTTTCGGCCGCGCCGCGCTCTCTGGTTTCTTCGAGCGGATGACCGTAGTGCATCAGCGCCTCGATCTTCGCGTTGTCTTCAGCGGAAAGCGGGGTCTGTGCGTTGACGAAGTGCAGATATTGCCCGCGCACGCCCGTGATATTCGGGTCGATGCGCGTAAGCGTTTCGAGCAGGCGGGTTTGACGGAAATCGGAAAGGGCCGAAGCGCCGGGGAAACACGAGAAGTGGGCCATGGACTTGACGTTGCGTCGCTCAATGATGCCGAAGAGTCGCGCGTGATGGCGACATGAGGCGG
>Ga0256780_1000146_pt1 | contig 16158 bp, 15 predicted proteins | sample MC6MC0931MT_FD_186051 | JGI IMG/M metagenome (GOLD analysis project Ga0256780, IMG submission 186051) | Metatranscriptome of enriched soil aggregate microbial communities from Iowa State University, Ames, United States - MC6-MC0931-MT... | ecosystem: Environmental > Terrestrial > Soil >... | reverse complement strand
TGTCCTAAAGCCCTGGTCGACTCCGAACGCATCCTGACCCAACTGCGCACCGAAGGGTACGAAGTCACGCCCGAGTACAACGACGCGGATGTCGTCGTCGTCAACACCTGTGGATTCATCGACAGCGCCAAGGCGGAGTCGCTGGAAGCCATTGGCGAAGCGCTGGCCGAGAACGGCAAGGTGATCGTCACCGGCTGTATGGGCGTTGAGGAATCGGTGATTCGCAAGGTGCACCCCAGCGTGCTCGCGGTGACCGGCCCCCAGCAGTACGAAGAAGTGGTGCGCGCCGTGCACGACGCCGCGCCGCCCAAGCAGGATCACAACCCCTATCTGGATCTGGTGCCGCCGCAAGGCGTGAAGCTCACGCCGCGCCACTACGCCTATCTGAAGATTTCGGAAGGCTGTAATCACCGCTGCAGCTTCTGCATCATTCCGTCGATGCGCGGCGACCTTGTCAGCCGTCCGGTGGGCGATGTCTTGAGCGAAGCTGAGCGCCTGGTCAAAGCCGGCGTGAAGGAAATGCTGGTGATCTCGCAAGACACCAGCGCCTACGGCGTGGATGTGAAGTACCGCAGCGGGTTCTGGAACGGCCGCCCGGTGAAGACGCGCATGACCGAGCTCTGTCTGGCCTTGTCCGAAATGGGCATCTGGACGCGCCTGCATTACGTGTACCCGTATCCGCACGTGGACGAAGTGATTCCGCTGATGGCGGAAGGCAAGATCCTGCCGTACCTGGACATTCCGTTCCAGCACGCCAGCCCGCGCATCCTGAAGGCCATGAAGCGCCCGGCGTTTGAAGACAAGACGCTGGCGCGCATCAAGCGCTGGCGCGAAATCTGCCCCGACCTGACCATCCGTTCGACGTTCATCGTGGGCTTTCCCGGCGAAACCGAGGAAGATTTCCAGTACCTGCTCGACTGGATGCAGGAAGCGCAGCTGGACCGCGTGGGCTGTTTCCAGTATTCGCCGGTGGAAGGCGCGCCCGCGAATCTGCTGGACAACCCCGTACCCGACGACGTGAAGCAAGACCGCTGGGAACGCTTCATGGAATTGCAGCAAGGCATCTCTACCGCGCGTCTGGCCCGCAAGGTCGGCCGCGAAATCGACGTGCTGATCGATGAGGTCGACGAAGACGGCGCCGTGGGCCGCAGCAGCGCCGACGCGCCCGAGATCGACGGCTGTGTCTACGTCAGTTCGGACAAGCCCTTGAAGGCGGGCGACATGGTGCGCGTGCGCGTCACGGATTCCGACGAATACGACCTGTGGGGCGACGTGATCTGATCACGCCCAGCAAGGCGCACAGCGCCTGCACCGCAAAACAAAACCCGGCCTCGCAAGGCCGGGTTTTTTTTACGTCTGCGCTGTCGCGCTTACGTCTTGGCCAGAAAGTCCGACATATCGTCGGCGTGCTCTTCTTCCACCGCCAGAATCTCTTCCAGCATGCGGCGCGTGGTGGAATCCTGTTCGCCGATGTATTCGATCATCTGGCGATAGCTATCGATGGCGATGCGTTCGGCGATCAAGTTTTCCTTGATCATGTCTTCCAGCGTATTGCCTTCGACATACTCGGAGTGGCTGCGATCCAGAATGCCCTTGGGCGACAGGTTGGGTTCACCGCCCAGTTGCACAATGCGTTCGGCCAGTTGGTCCGCGTGCTGCTGCTCTTGCGCCGCGTGCTCGGCGAATTCCGCGGCCACCGGTTCGGCGTTCAAACCCCGGGCCATGAAGTAATGGCGCTTATAGCGCAGCACACAGACGATCTCGGTGGCCAGCGCCTCGTTCAGCAGTTTCAACACGGTCTCGCGGTCTGCGCGGTAGCTGTCCGTGACGGCGCCAGATTCAATGTCCTGACGCGCCTTGGCGCGTATCGCCTTCACGTCCATGTCGAAGGGGCGGTGGTTTCGGGTTGCTTGTTCCATATCGTTAGCTCCTCTAGGTTAGTGAAAGCACGACGACGCTGGATATCCAGTCGTACCGAATGCTTGAGTCTACCGATCATGGCGGATCTTGCTGTGTCCAAACATTGCTCCTGCCCCCGTTTTGCGCCACCCCCAGCGCCGAAAACCCCTCGGGCAAACCTTGCGTAAACTATCGGCTTCCCGAAAAGCCAGTGACGCAATCTGTAACTGGCTCGGCAATCTGCAACTCTTTTATGACTCTGAAGAACATCTGCGTGTATTGCGGCTCGAACCCGGGCACGCGCCCCGACTACATCGAGCAAGCCCGCGTACTGGCCCGCGAGCTGGTCAAACGAGATCTGGGCCTGGTGTACGGCGGATCGGTCGTCGGCATCATGGGCGTGATCGCCAATGAAGTGTTGGCGGGCGGCGGCCGCGTGATTGGCGTGATCCCCGAGTTGCTGCAAAAGAAGGAACAGGCGCATCTCGGCCTGACCGAGCTGCACCTGGTGCAGAACATGCACGAACGCAAGGCGATGATGATCGACAAAGCCGACGGCTTCATCGCCCTGCCCGGCGGCGCCGGCACGCTTGAGGAATTCTTCGAAGTCTGGACCTGGGCGCAATTGAACATGCACCAAAAGCCCTGCGGCTTGCTGAACATTGCGGGGTACTACGATGCGCTGGTCCAGTTTGTGGATCACGCCGTCGACGAAGCCTTCATCCGTCCGCAGCATCGCGACATGCTGGTGGTGGAAGCAGACCCGGCCGTGCTGCTTGACCGCTACGCCATTTACGAGCCGCCTAACGTCTCGAAATGGTTCGATCCCATCAAGGCCGCCTGACACCTTTATCAAGACCATGACGGAAGCCCACGCAATGTCCTCTGATTCGTTGTCCCCTTCCAGCACCGAGTCCGTGTTGCGCGACTATTTTCACGCAAAGGACGAAAACCGCCCGCATTTCATGACGCGTGCGTTCGCCCCCGACGCCGTGCTGAAAATGGCGCTGCGCACGCAGGCCATTGCCTTCCCGCCCGAGTCGCACGGCGTTGCCGCGATTGCCGACACGCTGGTGCGCAAGTTCGGCCAGACCTACGAGAACGTGTACACGTTCTACCTGTCGCGCCCCGAGTCCGGCGCGCGCCTGCCCGATTACCAATGCGACTGGATCGTCGGCATGACGGAAAAGGCCACGGGCAACGTGCGCGTGGGCTGTGGCCGCTACGACTGGAAATTCCAGCCCGAACCATATCGCGCCACCGACCTGACCATCACCATCGAAACCATGGTGACGCTGCCGCCCGGCGACATGCCCGCCGTCTTTGGCTGGCTGCTGGGCCTGGACTACCCGTGGACCAATGCTGCCCGCGTCGTGGCCAGCGCGCCGCCCCTGGAAGCCCTGGCGCCGGTCGTCCACTATCTGCTTCACCCCAACGGCTAGTCGGCATTGCCGCCAGCCGCTATCGGATTGATTACTTGAAATACGACCTTGCTGCTTTTGATTTCGACGGAACCCTGGCGGACACCATGCCCTGGTTCAATTCCATCCTCAACACGGTGGCGGACAAGTATGGTTTTCGCAAAATCGACTTGTCGGAACGCGATCAGCTGCGCCACCGCGAAGCCTCCGAGATCCTGAAGTATCTGGGTATCCCGCTGTGGAAACTGCCGTCGATCATGACGCACGTGCGCACGCTGATGCAGGACATCGACCCCAGCGTGCATCTGTTCGACGGCATCCCTGCCGCGCTTGCGCAGCTGAAGGCCAGCGGCATGCGGCTGGCGATCGTCAGTTCGAACTCCATCGAAAACGTGCAGCGCGTGCTGGGCGCGGAAACGGCCGCGCTGTTTGACGACTATGAATGCGGCACCGACCTGTTCGGCAAGGCCGCCAAGATCGACCGCCTGATGCGCCGCCACACGATTGCCCCGGAACGCTTCTTGCTGGTCGGCGACGAAATGCGCGACATCGACGCCGCCCGCAAGGCCGGCGTGCGTGTCGGTTCCGTCGCTTGGGGCTATAACCACATGGACGCGCTGCGTGAACGCGGCCCGGACGAACAATTCCTTGCTGTTGAAGACCTTCCCGCCATCCTGGCCTGAACCGGAACCTTGCCATGCACACTGATCCCGCCCACCTCATCACCGACGCCGACGCCTTGCAGGCGCTTTATGGCGCGCCTGGCGAAGCGTCGTTGAAGAAAGAAGTGGATCACGTGCACCCGCACTATCGCGCCTTCATCGAGGCCGCGCCGTTTGCCGTGCTGGCTACCTCCGGCCCCGGCGGATTGGATGCGTCACCCCGCGGCGACCCCGCAGGCTTCGTGGTGGTCGAAGACGAAAAGACGTTGCTGCTGCCTGACCGCCGCGGCAACAACCGCGTCGACAGCCTGCAAAACGTGCTGGCCGATCCGCGCGTGGCGCTGTTGTTCCTGATACCCGGCGTGGGCGAGACCTTGCGCGTGAACGGTACGGCGCGCATCAGCGTTGACCCGGCCTTGCTGGCGCGTTTTGAAATGGATGGCAAGCTGCCGCGTTCCGTGCTGATCGTAGATGTGCAGACCGTGTACTTCCAGTGCTCGCGCGCGCTGCTGCGTTCACGGCTTTGGGACGCGTCCACCCAAGTGCCACGCAGCGCTTTGCCCAGCGTGGGCCGCGTGCTGTCGGACCTGACCGCCGGCACGTTTGATGGCGTTGCTTACGACCGCGACTTGCCCGCGCGCGTCGCCAGCACGCTGTACTGATCACAACGTAGAGGTGTCACGCATGGCCCGCAATGTGGAAATCAAGGCCCAGGTGGATAGCCTGGACGCCATCGAACCCTTGGCGGCCGCCTTGTCCGGCCAAGAACCGGTTGCCATCGCGCAAGACGACACCTTCTTCGCCTGCACCCACGGCCGGCTGAAACTGCGCGCGTTTGCGGATGGCACGGGCGAGCTGATTTTCTATCAACGCGCCGACGACAAAGGGCCGAAAGAAAGCTTCTACGTGATCTCGCCCACCGGCTCGCCCGACACCTTGCGCGAGGCGCTGACGCTGGCGTACGGCGCGATCGGCCGCGTGAAGAAGCAGCGCGTCGTGTTCATGGCCGGACGCACGCGCATCCACCTGGACCGCGTCGAAGGCCTGGGGGAATTCCTGGAATTGGAAGTGGTGCTGCGCGACGGCGAAAGCGCCAGCGATGGCATGGAAGAAGCCCGCACCTTGATGGCCGGGCTGGGGGTGTCGCCCAAGCAACTGCTGTCGGGCGCCTACCTGGACTTGCTGGCCAGCCGCGAGCCGTAAGAAACGCTGGCAGCGATCAGCCCGGCTGCCAGCCGCGCACGAACACATCCACCGGCTGGCGCTTGCCACCGGCTTTTTGCAGCTCCAGCAAGCGCAGCACGCCGCTGCCCGTGGCGATATCGATGCCTGATGCGTCGGCACGCAACACGCTGCCGGGCGCCCCGGTGGCGTCAGACGCAACCACCCGCGCGCGCCACACCTTTACCGGGTCGGCCAGGCCGGGCAAGCGGATGCTGGCGCCCGGCACAGGGTTGAAGGCACGCACGCGGCGTTCCAGCAATTCGGCCGGTTGCGTGCAGTCCAGCGCGGCTTCGGCCTTGTCCAGCTTGGCCGCGTAGGTCACGCCATCTTCAGGTTGCTTCACGGGCGTCAAACCGCCCTGGGCCAAGGCATTCAGGGCTTCAACAATGGCTTCGCCACCGGCCAGGGCCAGCGCGTCGTGCAGTTGCGCGGCGTTGGTGTCAGCGGTGATCGGCACCACGCGTTCCAGCAGCATGTCGCCCGTGTCCAGGCCTTGATCCATCTGCATGATGGTCACGCCCGTCTGCGCATCGCCCGCTTCAATGGCGCGCTGGATGGGCGCTGCGCCGCGCCAGCGCGGCAACAAGCTGGCGTGGATATTCAGGCAACCCAGGCGCGGCAGGTCCAGCACCCATTGCGGCAGGATCAGGCCATAGGCCGCCACCACCATCACGTCCGGCGCAATCTGCTCCAGCAACGCGCGGGCCTCGGCGGCCTCGTCGGGATAGCGGCCATCCAGGCGCAGGCTGCGCGGCTGAGCGACGGGAATGCCGGCATCCAGCGCGGCCTGTTTGACCGGGCTGGGCGTCAGCTTCAAACCACGGCCAGCCGGACGGTCGGGCTGGGTCATGACAAGCGGAATCTCGTGACCGGCGGCCCGCAAAGCGTCGAAAGCGATACGGGCGAATTCCGGCGTGCCGGCAAAAACTAGGCGCATGGGGTGTCAGACCAAAGAGTGGAAAACGGGAAGCAACCCGGGAATCAGTCGCGCAGCGCTTCGCGCTCGGCCTTCTTCAGCTTGGTCTTGATGCGGTTCTGCTTCAGGTTGGACAGGTATTCGACGAAGACCTTGCCTTCCAGGTGGTCAAGCTCGTGCTGCACGCACACCGCCAGCAGGCCATCGGCTTCGAACTCGAAGGGCTTGCCGTCAATGTCCAGCGCCTTGCAGCGGATACGCGAGGCGCGTTCGACCTCGTCGTAGATGCCCGGCACCGACAGACAGCCTTCTTCGTAGATCTTGTAGTCGTCGCTGTGCCAGGTGATCTCGGGGTTGATCAGGGTCAGCAGATCGTTGCTGTCTTCGGACACGTCGATCACGACCACGCGCTCATGCACATCGACCTGGGTTGCAGCCAGGCCCACGCCGGGCGCGTCGTACATGGTCTCGGCCATGTCGCGCACCAGTTGGCGGATGCGGTCGTCGACTTCGGCTACCGGCTTGGCCTTTTTGTGCAAGCGCGGGTCCGGGTAGCGAAGGATAGGAAGTAAAGCCATTGAAGGGGAATCGCCAAAATAAGGTTTGGGTAAGAGTTTAATTCATTAGAGTCTTGATTTCTAATAGTTTTCGGCTAAGTCAGGCATTGCGCCATTGATGCCGGCACGGTTGCGTCCCTGCTTTTTCAGACGCGTTTCTAACTTGGCTGCGGTGATGGTTTTGTCGCGACGTGGCCCGCCCCCTTCGCCCCCGCATGCGACACTGCCAGACCCTTAACGCCTGACTCGCCCTACCCCGCCGTCCTGCTCATGCCGCTTACGCATTCTTCCGACGAACTGTCCGCCTGGTTGCGCTTATCGCTCGAGCCCAACATCGGCTCTGCCACCGCCTGTACGCTGTTGAGCGCGCTGGGCCTGCCCGAGCAGATCTACGCGCAACGCGCCACGGCGCTCTCCCGCCACATTCCGGAAGCGCTGGCGCGGCAACTGGCCGCCCCGATGCCGGCCGATATGGCGGCGCTGGTGGACAGTGCGCTGGAATGGGTCAGCGGCCCCGGCCGCCACATCGTGACGCTGGCCGACCCGACCTATCCGCAAAGCCTGCTGACCATCGCCGACCCGCCCATCCTGCTGTATGTGGCGGGCGACCCGGCGTTTCTGCAAGGCCCGTCGCTGGCGGTGGTGGGCGCCCGCAACGCCACGCCCGGCGGCCAGGAAAACGCACGCGCCTTCGCCCGCCATCTGGCCACACACGGCTGGCGCGTCGTCAGCGGCTTGGCGCTGGGCATTGATGCAGCCGCGCACGAAGGCGCGCTGGACGCCGGCCGCGATGGCGCGGGCACGGTCGCCGTCATGGGTACCGGCATTGACCGCATCTATCCCGCCCGCCATCGCGACTTGGCGCACCGCATCGCGGCGCACGGCGCGCTGGTCTCGGAATTTCCATTGGGCACAGGCGCGCTGCCGCCCCATTTTCCCAAGCGCAACCGCATCGTGGCGGGCTTGGCGCGCGGCGTGCTGGTGGTGGAAGCCGCCAAGCAAAGCGGCTCGCTCATCACGGCCCGGCTGGCTGGCGAAAGCGGGCGCGAGGTGTTCGCCATTCCCGGGTCCATTCATTCGCCGCTGTCGCGCGGCTGCCATGCGCTGATCCGCCAGGGCGCCAAGCTCGTCGAAACCGCTGCGGACATTACCGACGAACTCGGTGGCGGCCCCACCCCGGCCGCGCGCCGCACGCGCGAGGCCGAAGCGCCGTTACCGGATCATCCCGTGCTGAACGCTCTGGGCTATGACCCGCTGCATCTGGACGCCATCCAGGCGCGCTCGGGGCTGGATATTGCCGACTTGCAGGCGCAGCTGGTCGAGCTGGAATTGCAGGGCCGCATCGCCCGCCTGGACGACGGCCGATACCAGCGTCTGAAGTAGGGACTTTTTGCGCCGGCATCCATCCGAAGCCTCCGTCCGATGGATCAAACAGCGCGTCATGCGATGGCGCTACTATTGCCGATAGCGCCGCCGCGTTGCGCGCGGCGCCATCCAATACCGAACCAGGAAGAGACATGGCTTTGCCCTCCCGCGTGAAGATCGTCGAGGTGTCGCCTCGCGACGGTCTGCAGAATGAAAAGGAATTCGTGCCCACCGACATCAAGGTGGAACTGATCAACCGGCTGTCCGCCGCGGGCTTCCCCAACGTGGAAGCCGCGTCGTTCGTGTCGCCCAAGTGGGTGCCGCAAATGGCCGACGGCGCCGACGTGATGGCGCGCATCGAGCGCCGCCCCGGCACGATCTACTCGGTGCTGACGCCCAACATGAAGGGCTTTGAAGGCGCACTGGCCGCGGGCGCTGACGAAATCGTGATCTTCGGCGCCGCCAGCGAAGCGTTTTCGCAAAAGAACATCAACTGCTCCATCGCCGAATCAATCGCCCGCTTCGAACCCGTGGTGCAAGCCGCGCGCGAAGCCGGCATCCGCGTGCGCGGCAGCATCAGCTGCGCGCTGGGCTGTCCCTACCAAGGCGAAGTCCCCGTGGAAGCCGTGGTTGATGTCGCGCAGCGCTATCTGGCCATGCAGGTCGATGAGATCGATGTCGCCGACACCATCGGCGTCGGCACCCCGCAGCGCGTGCGCGACGTCATGACGGCCGTCACGCGCGTGGTGGACCCCGCCCGCGTATCCGGCCACTTCCATGACACCTACGGCCAGGCGCTGGCCAACATCCTGGCCGCGCTGGAAACGGGCATCTCGATTTTCCACACCTCGGTCGCCGGTCTGGGCGGTTGCCCCTACGCCAAGGGCGCCACGGGCAACGTCGCCACCGAAGACGTGCTGTACATGCTGCGCGGGCTGGACATCGACACCGGCGTGGACTTTGACGCCGTGGTCGATATTGGCCAATGGATGTCGGCGAATCTGAACCGCAAGGGTTCCAGCCGCGCCGGCAACGCCATTGCCGCCAAACGCGCCGCGTAAACGGGCCGCATGACGACGCCTGCCCCTGCCCCGTCCACCGAAGACCGCGCGGCGCTGCTGCGCGAAATCGGCCCGCTGCCGCTGTCGGGCCAGGCCTGGCCCGACTGGGTGCGCATCCTGGCCTGGGTGATTCTGGCCGTGCTGGGTGTGCAGGTTGTCACCACCGCCATCCGTGCGCCCGCGCAGCCTTTCGACACCGTGCTGGCCGTGGTGGTGGTGCTGTGTTTCGTGGGGCTGCTGTTTGTGTCGTGGCACATGCAGACGTCGATCACCACGATTGATGAAAAGGGCCTGCGCCAGACCTGGTTCACGCGCCGCGAAGTGGCGTGGGAAGACGTACGCGCCGCGCGCTTCGTACCGTTGCTGTTCTCAAAGCGGCTGGTGATCTTCACGCATCGGGGCAAGCCCGTGATCATTCAGGGCGGCACGCGGGAACTGCGTGTGGCCTTTGTGAAAATTGCGCAGCTGTACCGGCGGGGATGATGGAGGGCGCGCGATGGATGCCCATCGCGCGCACCCCATCCTGACCATCAACGAATCGGCAACGCGTACATCAAACCGCCTTGGGTCCACTGCGCATTCAATCCGCGCTTGATCTTCAGCGGGCTGCCCTCGCCCACGTTGCGGTCAAAACTTTCGCCGTAGTTGCCCACCTGCTTGACGATGTTGTAGGCCCACTTTTCGTCCAGCCCCAGGTTCGCGCCGCTGCCCGGCGTGACGCCCAGGATGCGCTTGATGTTGGGGTTGGCGCTTTTCAACTGTTCGTCCACGTTCTTGGACGTGACGCCGTATTCTTCGGCTTCAATCATGGCCGACAACGACCAGCGCACGATGTTCAGCCACGTATCATCGCCCTGGCGCACGAAGGGGCCCAGCGGCTCCTTCGAGATGATTTCCGGCAGCACGACGTAATCGTCCGGGTTTTGCAGCTTGGAAATGCGGATCGAGGCCAGGCCCGAGGCGTCGGTCGAGAACACATCGCAGCGGCCTGCGGCAAAGGCGTTGACCACTTCGTTGAAGGTCTCGATCACCACCGGCTTGTACGTCACGTTGTTGGCGCGCGCCCAATCGGCCAGCGTGTTCTCGTTGGACGTGCCGGTTTGCAGGCAGATCGTGGCGCCGTTGATGTCTTTGGCGCTTTTGACGCCCAGCGACTTCGGCACCAGGAAGCCCTGGCCGTCGTAGAAGTTGATGCCCGCGTGGATGATGCCCAACGCGGTGTCGCGCTGCTGGGTGACGGTGGTGTTGCGCGTGAGCACGTCCACTTCGCCCGATTGCAGCGCGGTGAAGCGCTGCTGCGAATTCAGCGGCACCACCTTGATCTTGTTGGCGTCACCGAACACCGCCGCCGCAATAGCGCGGCACAAGTCCACGTCCAGACCCTGCCACTTACCTTGCGCATCGGGCGCCGAGAAACCGGCAAAGCCCGTGGTCGTGCCGCAAGCCACGGCGCCGCGCTGGCGCACGACGTCTACCGTTGCCGCCTGCGCGCCTTGCGCGGCCGCCATCAATAGCGCCGCACCCACCAACCCTTTTGCAATGTTCATGACCTGGATTCCTGTTAAGCCGGGCGCGGGGACGCGCCGAGGCGAGAAGCTTATAGACACGAAGCGCCTGCGCCAAATAACAAGCGCTTATTTAGGTATGACCGCCTGCGCCCGTCGGGTAACGGGCGCAGGCCGGCAGGCACAGCATAGCTAACTCAGGAAAACCGGCCTTGTCCGGCATCAGGCCACCCCTCAGGCGGCCAGCGAAATCGACACCGGCTCGTTGGCTTGGCAAGCATCCAGCGCGCGGCCCAGGCGCACCATGCCTTGCGCGATTTCGGCTTCGTTCATGGTGGCGAACGACATGCGCATGGCGAAGAGATCAGCCTCTTCAGCGTTGGCGTAGAAGGCCTTGCCCGGCACATAGACCACTTCGTGTTCGATGGCGTAGGGCAAGAGACGCGTGGCGTCGATGTCGCCCGTCAGCCGCGCCCAGAAGAACATGCCGCCTTCGGGCTTGCGGAACGTGACGCGGCCGTTCAGTTCGCGGGCCAGCGCGTCGGCCATGGCGTCGCAGCGCAGGCCATAAGCGGCGCGGATGCGCGGCACGTGTTCTTCGTAGCGGCCGTTGGCCAGATACTGCGCCACCACTTCCTGAATCCACGCCGAAGACGCCATGTCGTCGGCGGCTTTGGCGCTGACGCAACGGCGGCGGATTTCGGGCGGGGCCACCAGCCAGCCGATGCGCAGCGCGGGCGCCATGGTCTTGGACATGCTGGCCAGGTACACGGCCCAGTGGCGCGCTTCGCCTTCGGCCAGCGCCGCAATCGGCGGCACCGCTTCGCCCGCAAAGCGCAGTTCGCTGTAGGGGTCGTCTTCAACGATCAGGAAGCGATGCTTGACCGCCAGTTCCAGCAAACGCAAGCGGCGCTGGCGCGTGATGGTCGCGCCGCAGGGGTTCGAGAACGACGCCACCACGCACACCATCTTGGGCTTGATGCGGGCGGCCAATTCATCCAGCGCATCCACGTCAATGCCGTCCGGACCCGAAGGCACGGTGTGTACGGTCGCGCCCGTGTAGCGCAGCGCTTGCACGGAGTTCGGGAAGGCGGGAGATTCAATGATGGCGTGATCGCCGGGTTGCAGCATGACGCGCGTCAGCAGCGCCAGCGCCTGCTGCGAGCCGCCCGTCACGACCAGTTCGGTATCCGCGTTGCAGTTCAGGCCGCGCGCGGCCGACAAGCGGGCCAGTTCGTGGCGCAGGCTGGCCTGGCCGTCGATGTTGGAATATTGCAGGCATGCGCCCAGGCGGGACATGACTTGCGTGGATGCGATCGACAGGCCCTCGACATCGAACAGCGCCTGCGCAGGGTAGCCACCGGCCAGCGAAATCGTGCCCGGACGCAAAGCGTACGGCATGAGCGAGCGGATGGGGGACGCGGGGGGATTCAGGAAAGGCGTGGCAAAGGCGTATTCTGGCGCTGCGCTGGACATGGCGGGGGACTGGAGGAAGAGGGACGGCCCTGGGGCGGCGCCGGAGGGCTTAGAACATTGAAATATAAACAAATCTCCGCAAATTCTAAGCCTGCCAATTACACAGGGTCAACGACGCACGGGGGCAGTGTGGCGAAACGATCATCCAGAGTCCTACACTATGGGACATCCTGTTCCTGCAAGAGAGCTGCATGACCGTCGAAGACACCATGGCCGGGCGTATCGCCCAAATCCAGCAACGCATTGCCGGCGCCTGCGCGCGTGCCGGCCGCGCCCCTGACAGCGTGGTCCTGCTGCCCGTCAGCAAGACCTTCGACGTGGACGCCATCCGGGAAGCCATGGCGCTGGGCCTGACGCGCTTTGGCGAAAACAAGACGCAGGAAATCCGGCAGAAGTCTGCCGCGCTGGCGGGCCAGGGTTTGCAATGGGTGCTGATCGGCCACTTGCAAACCAATAAAGCCCGCGATGCCGCCCGCGACGCAACGGAAGTGCAGTCGCTGGACCGCGCCGACCTGGCCGAAGCCCTGCACCGCCGGCTGGTTAACGAGGGCCGGACGCTGGACGTGCTGATCCAGGTGAAAACGTCCCCCGAACCCAGCAAGTTCGGCATGGCGCCCGAAGATGTGCCCGCCTTCCTGCGCTTGATTGCCGCGGACTTCCCCACGTTGCACGTGAAAGGCTTGATGACGCTGGCCGTGAACTCGCCCGACACCGAGGCCGTGCGCGCGTGCTTTCGCGCGCTGCGCGAGTTGCGCGACCGGCTGCAAGGCGAGCCCATCGCGGGCGTCTCGCTGGACCGCTTGTCGATGGGCATGAGCGGCGACTTTGAACTGGCCATTGAGGAAGGTTCGACCGAGGTGCGCATCGGCACGGCGATCTTCGGCGCACGCACCTATCCCGACCCGCAGTAATCCGTCTGACCGATGCGGGAAAACAGGGGGCCCGTGCGGCCCCCTTTTCACGTCGAACGCGAGCATAATAGCGGCGCAAAAATGGCGGCGCAAAAAATAGCAGCGCCCCTTACGACCGACAACAAGACGCAGCGCGCACCGCGCGCGAACTTGACCCCGCACGAGGAGACACTTCATGCATACCCCCGCACGGCGCCTGTTGGCGCTGGCCGCCCTGTCGCTGGCCGCCGCCACGGCGTCCGCCCAATCCTGGCCCACGCAACCGATCCGCTGGATCGTGCCCTACCCGGCCGGCGGCGGCACCGACGTGGTTGCGCGCACCGTCGCCAGCGGCCTGGAAAAGCCGCTGGGCCAGACCATCGTGGTGGAAAACCGCCCCGGCGCCGCCACCATCATCGGCGCCACCGCCATCGCGCAGGCCGAACCCACCGGCTACATGATCGGCACGGCCGACTCCGGCACACTGGCGTTCAACTCGTCGCTGTACGCCAAGCTGTCTTACGACCCGGCCAAGTTCACCTACATCGGCGGCATCGCCAAGTTCCCGCTGCTGTTGGCCGTGAACGTCAATTCGCCGTACAAGACGGTGGACGACGTGCTGGCGGCCGCCAAGAAGGAACCGGGCAAGCTGACCGCGGCATCCGCCGGCGCCGGTTCGCCGCACCATCTGGCGCTGGAACTCTTCAAGCAGCGCACGGGCGCCAACCTGTTGCACGTGCCGTACAAGGGCGCCGCCCCGGCCATTCAGGATCTGCTGGGCGGACAGGTGGACGTGATGTTCATCGACCTGGCCTCGGGCCTGCCAAACGTGAAGGCTGGCAAGCTGCGCGTGCTGGCCGCCGCCACGCCGGAGCGCGTGTCGGTGCTGCCTGACACCCCGACGATGGCCGAGCAAGGCGTGGCCAATTTCACGGCCTACGCCTGGCAAGGCCTGGTCGGCCCGGCCGGCGTGCCGGACGCGGTGGTGAAGAAGCTGTCGGCCGACCTGGACGCCACGCTCAAGACCCCGGCCGTGTCGCAGAAGATGCTGGACATGGGTGTCGTCCCGATGCCGATGTCGGCGCAAGACTTCAAGGCCTACGCCGAACAAGAACGTGCCGCCTGGGCGGACGTGATCAAGAAGGCGAACATCAAGCTGGAGTGATCCGGCAAGACGATAAAAAACCCGCGTTCAGCGATGAACGCGGGTTTTTTTTGGGGTGATGACCGCTTGCGTGCGACGCCGTCACATCCGTGACGGCCGCTGCGCATGGGCTTACACCAGCACGCGTTCGATGCCGCCTGCGTTGGCGCGCTTCACGTAGTCTTCCATCCAGCCTTCGCCCAAAATGTGGCGGGCCATTTCGACCACGATGTAGTCCGCTTCCATCTTCGTGTCGCCTTCATAGCGCGACAGCCCTTGCAAGCACGACGGGCACGACGTCAGCACCTTCACGTCGCCGGTGAAGCCGTCGTCGCGCAAGGCGGCGTCGCCCTTCAACAGCTCTTCCTGCTTGCGGAAACGCACCTGCGTGGAGATGTCCGGACGGCTGACCGCCAACGTGCCCGACTCGCCGCAGCAGCGGTCGCTCTTGATGGCCTCGTCGCCCACCAGGGCGCGCACGGTCTTCATCGGCTCTTGCAGCTTCATCGGCGTGTGGCAGGGGTCGTGGTACATGTAGCGCACGCCCTTGGCGCCTTCCAGCTTGATGCCCTTTTCCAGCAGGTATTCGTGGATGTCGATCAGGCGGCAACCCGGGAAGATCTTGTCGAATTCATAGCCCGACAGCTGGTCATAGCAGGTGCCGCAGCTGACCACGACCGTCTTGATATCCAGGTAGTTCAGCGTGTTGGCGACGCGGTGGAACAGCACCCGGTTGTCGGTGATGATCTGCTCGGCCTTGTCCGTCATGCCGTTGCCGCGCTGGGGATAGCCGCAGCACAAGTAGCCCGGCGGCAGCACCGTCTGCACGCCCGCATGCCACAGCATGGCTTGCGTCGCCAGACCCACTTGCGAGAACAGGCGCTCCGAGCCGCAGCCCGGGAAATAGAACACGGCTTCGGTGTCGGCGGTCGTGGCCTTGGGGTCACGAATGATCGGCACGTAGTTCGCGTCTTCGATGTCCAGCAGCTTGCGCGCGGCCTGCTTGGGCAGCCCGCCCGGCATCTTCTTGTTCACGAAGTGAATGACCTGCTCGCGCAGCGGCGGTTTGCCCACCGTGGCAGGCGGCTTGGCCGTCTGCTTCTTCACCAGGCCCGAGAACAAGTCATGCGCCGCGCGCTGCACCTTGTAGCCCACGCCCACCATCGCTTTGCGCGTGGCGTTGATGGTGGCCGGGTCTTTCGCGTTCAAAAAGAACATGGCGCTGGCCGTGCCCGGGTTGAACGACTTGCGGCCCATGCGGCGCAACACGGCGCGCATGTTCATCGACACGTCGCCGAAATCGATATCCACGGGGCAAGGGTTGTAGCACTTGTGGCAAACCGTGCAGTGGTCGGCCACGTCTTCGAATTCTTCCCAGTGCTTCAGGCTGACGCCGCGGCGCGTCTGCTCTTCATACAGGAAGGCTTCGACCAGCAGCGACGTCGCCAGAATCTTGTTGCGGGGCGAATACAGCAGGTTCGCGCGCGGCACGTGGGTGGCGCACACGGGCTTGCACTTGCCGCAACGCAGGCAGTCCTTGATGGATTCCGAAATGGCGCCGATGTCGCTTTGCTGCATGATCAGCGACTCATGGCCCATCAGGTTGAAGCTGGGCGTCCAGGCGTGGCGCAGGTCGGCGCCCGGCATCAGCTTGCCGGCGTTGAAGTGGCCGTTGGGATCGACGCGGCGCTTGTAGTCCTGGAACGGCGCCAGTTCGGCTTCGGTCAGGAATTCGTACTTGGTCAGGCCGATGCCGTGTTCGCCGGAAATCACGCCGTCCAGATCGCGGGCAATCTGCATGATGCGGTCAACGGCCTGATGGGCCTCGCGCAGCATTTCGTAGTCGTCCGAGTTGACCGGGATGTTCGTGTGCACGTTGCCATCGCCCGCGTGCATGTGCAGCGCCACGAACACGCGGCTTTTCAGCACGCGGCCGTGAATGGCGATGAGCTCGTCGACGATCTTCTTGTACGACGCGCCCGAGAACGTGCGCTGCAAGCCTGCCAGCACTTCGGTCTTCCAGGACACGCGAATGGTG
>Ga0256780_1000111_pt1 | contig 17937 bp, 15 predicted proteins | sample MC6MC0931MT_FD_186051 | JGI IMG/M metagenome (GOLD analysis project Ga0256780, IMG submission 186051) | Metatranscriptome of enriched soil aggregate microbial communities from Iowa State University, Ames, United States - MC6-MC0931-MT... | ecosystem: Environmental > Terrestrial > Soil >... | reverse complement strand
GCTGCTTCCGGGCGTCGCGTGGTGCGATGGCGCCAACGAGGCTGCCGACGGCGCCGATATTCTCGTCATCCTGACGGAATGGAACGAGTTTCGCGCCCTCGACCTTGAGACGATCAAGGCGCGAATGGTTGGAAACACCATCGTCGATCTCCGCAATGTGCTCGAGCCCGACGTCGTCAGCAGCGTCGGCATCGGCTATTCCGGCGTCGGACGGCGCACGCCGCCCAGTACAAATAGATAAATAACAACACTAAATCTGCCGTCGGGAGTCGTGGCCACCGCTGCTTCCTCCAGCATTAACTCTCTCCTCACGTGAGTTCTTCTTTACAGCAAGCAAATGAACGTTGAGAGCATTGAAACTACTTCGCTGAGCATTGATCCGCGGGCCGAGAGAATTTACGTGAGGCGCAATCCAGCAACTAAAGGCGAATGGCTTTCAAGTCGCCACATCTCGCCAGGTGGTTCCTGACCGGAGTCGGCTAGCCGTTTGGATTTTGGCGGATCGTGCTTTCCAGAAGACCTTTCGGTGGTCACGTGTACGGCGCGTGAAGCTAAAATCGATAGGATTGATCTTCGGCAGTTAGGTTTTTGGAGGCCGTGCTAATGCACGACCCGCAGATTCCATCATCGGAGTAGGCCGCTCATCAAGCCCGCCGCGATTGATCGCAAGGAAAAAACCGGATAGCAATTGCGTTCCCCCTGCTCGGCGCACAAAGATTGGCCGCTGCTATTCTGAGCGCTATATTTCATGGCTGACTGCAAGTTTGGGTTCAAAGAGCGCGACCTCCCTGACTTGTGTTTCTCAAAAGCCGAAGTCGAGGAGGGCGATGGCCTCAGCTGGTGAAGAAAGTCCTATGAACGCTTCAGACAAAACAGACACGATAGATAGCGATCGTTTGATCCCTGCAAGCCTGCTCTCAGCGTTCTTGCGTCCCGACTATTTGGAACGCTCCGCATGGCTGGAACACATCCCCTTCGCGTTTTGGCTCATAGGCGCACATCAACCCGAAACGCTCGTTGAGCTGGGCACGCACTACGGCTCATCGTACTTTGCTTTTTGTCAAGGCGTCGCACGCTTGGGACTGAGGACTCGTTGCTATGCAGTTGATACATGGAAGGGCGACGAACACGCAGGACTGTACGGCGAAGAGGTCTTTCGGAGTGTAAATGCCTATAACAGCTCCCGTTATTCTGGCTTTTCTCGTTTAGTTCGCAGCACGTTTGATGAAGCTCTGAACCATTTTAGCGATGGCAGCATCGACCTCCTTCACATCGACGGCCTACATACGCGCGGTGCAGTGAGCCACGACCTTGAAAGTTGGCTACCGAAGCTGTCGGATCGAGGAATCGTACTTTTTCACGATAGCAATGTCCGAGAGCGAGGCTTCGGAGTCTTCAAGGTAATCGAAGAGCTACGTAAGTCTTATCCGTGTTTCGAGTTTACCCACGGCCACGGCTTAGCTGTCGTGGGCATTGGGCAAAAACGAACGGATCTAATCACCCGTCTTTTTCAGGCTGAAAAGAGTCCTTCCTCTCAGCGCGCCATCCAGGAAATCTTTAGTCGGCTAGGCGGCGCATGCACAGACACTTATGCAATTAGCGAGAATGAGGTGCGCGTCCGTGACCTTCAAGATTCTGTCGACTCTATGGGGAAAGAAACGGCTCAAATTCGACAATCGCTAGTGACTTCTAGGGCAGAATTGATGCGCTCTGATAAAAAGCACGATGACGCTGCCAGAGAATTGGCGATCGCACAGGAAAAGATCGAGCAGTGTATGGTCGAGCGCGACGAAGCACGCCTGAGCCTCGCGTCCACGAAAGATCAGCTCCAAAGTTGCACCAAGGAGCGCGATGACGCACTCGACGCCCTCGCGTTCACAAAAGATAAGCTCGAATTTCGCACCACGGAGCGAGACGAGGCACTAAGGGCTCTCATGTCCGCAAAGACCAAAGCCGATCCTCGAGAAAGTCCACAATCGCTTTTGAAGTGGTCTCGCTCATGGCGCATCCCCGCGCCACCATCATTTGCAAACAACTCGCTTCATAATGCGCTATCATCAATTGTCTTCCATTCCGAAAAGGCCGATGGGCGCCGGCCCCGTAAGTGGGCGCGCGTGGTTTTGGTAAAAAAAGATGGCCGCGCCCGCAGAATATTTGGCCGTCCGTTGATTCCACTAAAAGCACCTCCCGTCAGAAGCCGACTAATCTCTGCGGAGACCTTTGACGCATCATGGTATTTGGAAGCCTATCCGGATGTTCGCGCAGCGGGTGTCGACCCTTGGCAGCACTATGTAAAATATGGACGCGCCGAAGGTCGTCAAACTACATCATGGGAATCAGTTGATCAGCGCGGGATCAAAAAACCAGCCTTTGGCGATAGTTCAATCCGCTCCCAAGGACGGACGCTCCGCGAGACCTTATCATCGATCGTCTTTCATTCGAAAAAGTCCAACGGACGCCGCCCCCGCAAGTGGGCGCGCTTAGTTTTGATAAGAAAAGATGGCCGCCCCCGCAGAATATTCCGCCGCCCGTTGATTTCACTTGAAGCACCCCTGGTCGGAAATCACTCGGTGTCTTCAGAGAGCTTTGATGCGTCATGGTATCTGGAAGCGTATCCAGATGTTCGCACAGCGGGTGTCGATCCTTGGCTCCATTACGTAACGTATGGACGTTCCGAGGGGCGTCGGCCGACGTCATCGGAACTTGGTACCGAGTGTCAGCACACTCGATTTGGGGTGCCCGAATACGGAGCAACTGGGCCTGCCATAAAATTTGATGCGGAGCCAGAATTGCCGCCAGACTTCGGCTTAACTATCGCTGTACATCTCCACCTTTACTACCCAGATCTGATCCAAGAGTTCTGCAGATATCTGCGTAACATCCCGGTCAACTTTGCGCTGTTTGTGTCCGTGCCCGAAGGCCGCGGTGACCTAGAATACATACGAACAATGCTCGACGAGCGTGTACCTCACGCTACGACGATTATTGTCCGCCCAGTGGTTAATCGCGGTAGAGACATAGCTCCCTTTGTTGTCGAATTCGGCAAGGACCTCCTTATCTACGACTTGATTTTACACCTGCATTCTAAGAAATCGCCCCACAACCCGGAAATAACCACATGGCGGCGTTTCCTGCTTCACTATGTTCTCGGGGACGCGTCAGTAGTTTCGCAGATTCTCTCTGCGTTCCATTCCGACCGTCGCCTTGGTGCATTCTTTCCGCCATATCATCCCGCCGTGCGCGGTCAACCTCTTTGGGCAGCCAATCGCCAACGTGTCGAAGATCTTCTTTCACGCTGGGGCCACCGCTTGGAAGAGGATCTCTGTCCGGATTTTCCAGCCGGGTCATTTTTCTGGGCGAGAAGCGACGCCCTGCGGCCCCTTCTCGATGGTCATTTGAAGTTGGCTGACTTTGAGCAGGAGCCGCTTCAAAATGACGGCGCTACTCCGCACGCAATTGAGCGACTGCTTGGCCTGGTTCCGCGCCTGCGTAACTTTACTACGACCATGCGGTATATCGACATCGCCCATAACCTGACACACTATTTCGGTCCGGGCCGCGCTTTTCCGGAGTTCGACCGCGACAGAACATTAGATATCATCGCATACCAAGATGCTGTCCGGAATCGCCCGCCTAACAGGCTCCGGGTTGCTCTTGTCACGGCTGTAATCGGTCCGTTTGATTCGCTCTTGCTGCCAGAGTCTTTGGAGCAAGACGTCGATTATTTCTGCTTTAGCGATTCGATTGATGACGGATACGGCGTGTTTCGGATTCTCCCTCCGCCGTATGTCGATGCCGATCCAAGACGGACGGCGCGATACATAAAAACCAACTTGCCTAAGCTGTTTCCAGATTATGATTTTGTGGTGTGGGCAGATGCGAACGTCCTCATCCGCAGTAGCGCACTTGCGTTTGTCGCGGCGAGCAACGCGGCCGATTGTGGCGTTGGTGCCATCCCGCATCCGGTTCGTGAAACGTATTTTGAGGAGGCGCAAGAAGTTAAGGCACTTGCTTTAGATGATGAGAGCGTTATTGACGCCCAGATTGATCGCTATCGAAGCCTTCCAGAGCTTGCAGAGGAACAGCTTATCGAAACAAACTTCATGGTCCTTGACGTCCGCAGGCCTGAGGTTCACCAATTTTGCCGACTGTGGTGGAATGAAATAAACAGCTACAGCAAACGCGATCAGCTAAGCATCAACTACGCTCTGCTGAAAGCCGGTGTACAATGGCATCCGCTGCTGGAAGAACGGAAATCTACACGAGACGCCGAGGAATTTGCATTATTCCGACACGGCTTAAATCAATGGTGGCGCACGTCGTCCATCTACGCTTCGTGGTATATTTCAGATTCATTGGACGGCCATCTACTTCCACTGCCAAACATCGGCAAGCCTGTAAGATCAAAAACTGGCCTCGACCTCGATGTGGTCGTATGCGTCCATAACGCTCTCGATGATGTTCGTGCCTGCCTCGCTTCGGTAGTTGAAGCTTTGAGTGGCCGCGGCCGTATCGTGATTGTGGATGACGCATCAGAGGAGGAGACTCAGCAATTTCTCGAGCAATTTGCAGAGGGCAGCGGCGCTCAACTGGTTCGGCACTCCAAAAGCCAAGGATATACCCGGGCAGCCAATAGGGGCCTACGAGCAAGCACGTCGACCCATATTTTGCTGCTCAACAGTGATACGATTGTTCCGCGTCGCGCACTCGACAAACTCGTGCAAGCGCTAGAGGACGATCCCAATCTCGGCATCGTTGGGCCACTATCGAACGCCGCAAGCTGGCAGTCCGTACCGTCCAATGTTGGCAACTCTACGCAGACCGCGATCAATGGCATGCCTCCTGGAATGACCATTGAGGAGATAGATCAATTCTACGAACGACGCTGGAACGGAGAGATTGTGCGAACTCCGTTGGTTCATGGCTTTTGCTTTTGCATCAAGCGCGACGTTATTGATAAAGTGGGATACTTCGACGAAAAGAGCTTTCCGCGTGGATACGGGGAAGAAAACGACTTCTGCTTCCGTGCAGCTGATGCAGGATTTGACCTCGGCGTACTCTCAAGCACTTACGTTTATCACTCCAAGTCTAAAAGCTATAAGGACGAAGAACGCACGAAATTGATGAGTGAAGGTGGAAAAGCCTTAGCTCTGAAGGTAACAAAGTCTCGCATCGATCACTCGGTCAATTCGATGCGAATGAGCCCAGCGTTCGAAAAATCTCGCAATGCTTTAATCCCCCTATTTCATCGTGAGCTTGCCGGTCCGCGAAAAAGAGGGCGTCTATTCCTCTTGCCCTCACTTCGGGATGATAACCGTCCTGCGGGATCTGGCTATGTTCGGGTGCTTTTGCCTTACAAAACGGAAGCGATCACTAAGGAATGGGATGTGGTGGAACTACACCGCCCTGCGTTGCCGGAATTGAGAGCCAATGACGCTGTCGTTGTACAACGTGATTTCAATTCTCTTGAATCCGACGCTTTGCAGGACTGGATCGCTCGTGTGCGCCTTACTGGCGCGCGCCTGATTTATGATCTCGATGACGATCTGTTGGATTCAGTAGCGCTTCAGAAGCGTGGCTATCGGGGAGACGTCAAGGACTTGGCAGCTCGCGTGCGTTTCCTTGCAGCTGCAGCAGATATTATGACGGTCTCATCGTCCGCCCTTGTCGAGCGGTTAGGTGAGTTTAATCCGAACATTGCGATGATCCCCAACGCACTCGACTCCGATCTGTGGAAATTGCGTTCGGACGACGTTAGCCCTCTTAAAATCGAAAAAACAACGAAACGACAACGTATTACAATTGGCTATGTCGGCACCCCGACTCACGGAGATGATCTCGCCATTATCAGAAATTCCGCACTTCATCTCCAAAATCTACATGGCGCGAAAATCGATTTTCAGATTGTTGGCGGTTTTCAGACGCAGTCTGATCATTTCGGCACCCACGTGGCGTTGCCGAAGAAGAACGATTATCCGAGCTTCGTTCGTTGGCTAAAATCCAATTTCCATTGGGATATAGCCCTAGTACCTCTCGTTGACGAAGAATTTAATATTGCCAAGAGCTATCTTAAATTTCTTGAATGCGCGGCGCTCGGAGCCGCAATCATTTGCTCGAATACTAAGGAGTATTCGTCTGTGGTGAGTCACGGGCAGAATGGGTTACTGGTTGATAACACGAGTGACAGTTGGAAAGATGCGATCAATCAACTCGTATCTAGCCAAGTTGATAGGATCAGGCTGGCAAAAAACGCGTTTTACGACGTAAAAACTCAGCACACATTGGATCGAATTGCAGATGCTCGGCTGAAAGTACTTCGCGGAGAATTGACTTCAGACCTTTCCGTCATTTGAGCGAGAGCCCATCAATCTTAGGGCGGCAGACCGCAAAACGGACTAAAGCGAAGGGTAAATTAGGCGTCTTTCTCTCTTTCTCGCGACCTTAACGCATTTCGTTGCGCGGCAGAGCTACGATCTCAACAAACCTGGGGAATGCATTTCCCCGAGATCTGTCGAGGCATTGAGCATCGCAGCTGACCGCCGCGCCACAACTTGGTCATCAAGGCGTCTGGTTGCGTTCTTTGGTACCCGTTTCAGAGGTAGGAAAGAAAGCGGTCGATGTCCCCGTCAACGACAACACTGAAATTCCACCCTCATTGGCCCAGCCTAGCAATACTAAGCCGAAGTCGGTTGACGCAATCTGGACGGATTTTTTATCTCCTAGAAATTCCGACACAGGCCCAACTTCAAACGGAATACTGGCGTAGCTCACTGCCACGGTTTGGTTTGAACCCAAGACTTTGTTGATATTGGCTTCTGCCAACGATCGAACGTCCATGCGCATCATTATCTCAAAATTTCCTTGGATGTCGCGGGTCAGGCATCGGATTGCGATTCACAACTTCGCTTCTGCTAACCTACTAACGTCATAGAAGTCGGTAAGCGTCGACGCGACTCGGAGTTCACGTTTCACTGTCCGGAGGATTGCTAGGTCGACAGGTAACTTTCCTCGCCGGTATGCCGCGATCTTTGTCTCGCCGTCGCACCGTCGTCTATTCGGCCAAACGCCCTAGTACTACGTCGCTCGGCGTTCTGCTTGAAACGCCAGTGTATCGGTCGCGTCCGCGGTACCTCAGTCAGGTGGTGCGAAGCACAATGAAGAGAAATTCCTCAAAACACGCTAATCAACGAAGGCGATAGCGCGGCCGTTTTGAGCCGATAGAACATTGATTGCGATATTCGCCTCCTCGGACGTCGCGATGCGTTCTTAGATCTATGACGCTAAGAATAGGAGCATCAGCATCAAACGACATCCGGGCTTACGAAATCCGCGTATCTTAGCCCAGCTATTAGCTAGTGACGCGGTGGCTCGCCGATCGACCAGAGGCTATCATCTGCGTTGACGGCAGGACTTGGAAGATCCCGATATTGCTGAAAAGAATGGATCAATCTGTAGATTCTCAGAAGACGATACCAAGCCTGCACTCCGGCATACCTGACGCCCGCCAAGCCGCCCGTAAAGTGACGACGTATTATGTAGTACTTGAAAAAGTGCATCGGGAATTCGGTCAGCAGCCGAGGCATCAGCTGAATGGGTGACGACGCAGCGGTGTACTGAATAGAGATCCACATGCGATTGTCGAGTTTGCGCCTCATGTCATTGAAGGAGCGGATTGAAAAATGGTGGAGCGGAGCTCCTAAGCTTCCGACTTCGTAGCCATCGGTAACGACCGAGTCGTGAATAGCTGAGTCTCGGAATCGCACCACTGTGCGATCGTAAAGTCGAACGCACCAGTGATCTCGAGCGAAGCTGCGCGGCTTCTCTGCGCCCGGATAGACAAGCCGGATAGGCATGCCATAAGCCACAAGAGGCGGAGTTCTGTTGACGAAGAGCCCCTCGATCTGTGCCCGCAACTCCGGCGTTACAACCTCATCCGCGTCGATATTCAGAGTCCACTTGTGCCGGCAATGATTTTCGGCGAACCGCTTCTGTTGACCGAAACCGGGCCACGCATTGCTAACGACACGCGCGCCTTCCCGCTGTGACACGGCAATCGTTGCGTCCGTGCTGCCGCCATCGACCACCAGAACGTCGTCAACCCATTCGATTACAGAACAGATGCTCCGGCTAATGCGGTCGGCTTCGTTCCGCGCGATGATGAAACACGATATTGGGAGTTTTGCCATCAGGCTCCTCGCACGCGCGCCCGAGCAAAACGGACCATCGAGCAAACTTCGAATTGAGACAGAGCCCGCCGCCTCAATAAATACTTTCGGTGGTTTGGCACCAACCCAGTTAACCGCTGGCTATTTACACCTGTGCGATCAGGATGCAATAGCAGATTGAGCTGAAAAATTGTGCGCCCTAACACGCGGCCCCCCGGATCATGTCACTAAGAACACCAGTCGAACCTGTCTCCGCGAGAATGGTTCCACAAAATCAGTGCAGCGCCGCGAGGTTCCTTTTCATCGGGGGACACATCCGGCAAGAGCACCGTTGCTGAGTTAGCGCCTCGATCCAAATCGGGAACGGAATTCCCATTGCGCGCCAAGCGCGTCGCTCGAATACTAAAAGTGAACCCCGGCGACACGAATCGGAACTGAGTACGATCCCGACCAACCACATTTGCCGCAAGCTGGAATCCCGGCATAATGGCACGCTGAGGGAGGACGGCGTTTTTAGGTCTGGATGAATGTCACGCTTAAGGCAAGCGGAACAACGGCTCTCTTAGGCTTTGGCGGCTTCGGCCATTGAGCGGGACTGCAATCAGTTGAATTTTGCTCACATAAGTCGATAAACTCCCATGCACCCGAAGCACCCGTAGAACCGGAAGCGATAAGAAAGACCTTCTTCAACGCCTTGGAAGACACCATACCCATCCGTGCCATCGAAGTTTCTCGGGTCGCTGTAGTCATGAAAAGCCACAAACGCGCCCGGTGCCATAACGCGATCGAGACGTTGGCATGCCGCTCTGACGTGCTCTCGGGAGTGGGAATGGTCTACGAAGGCAAATCCGTATTGGGGGACGAGGTTCGCTTGAGCTTCCAGCCAAGCCGCAGCATCCGATTGATGGAATCGAATGTTGCGCAAGCCACGTGCTGCTAGCCGGCGTCGCGGACCATCGGTCGAATTTAGGTCAACAGTGTCGAAGGGTTCGGCATCCCCGCGCGCCTCGGAAATGATTGTAGCTGAGAGACCGGACGCGGTTCCGAGTTCAAAGGCTGGCCCCTTGGCGAACACCGCAAGTTCATGGAGCTTTGCAGCATCTTCCGGCCGCAGCCAGCCGGGGACATCGTGCTTAATGATCACTCCGTTTTTCGGGAGATTGAAGATTGAGCGCTGCCTGTCATCAACGAAGGGCCCATCGAACCTATGCGTTGGCCGATAGGGGAAAGAAACCGCTCCCCGGAGTTCCATAACCTCATCACGGTCCTGCGGATAAGAGATGCAATCGTCCGCTTTCGTTTTCGACCCAAGTGCTGTTCTGAGCCCCATAAATCACCCCCGTGAATAACCGCTGAGAACCTAAAGGATCGCGGCCCGAGTTACAACGCGCATGATATCAGCCTAGGGAGAACAGCCTGGCTAGGGTCGACGTCGATTTCTGCAGCTTGGATCTCGAATCTGCTTCGAATAAGGGTGGCGTTCTCGCGGTCAACTGAATGATTGCTTTAAACAGAGCGTACTATCGATTGGAACCATACCGCCCCATGCAGCGACCGCGCGCCGACGATTCTCCGTCATGGACTAGAAGTTTCTTCGGGCTGGGGGCCAAGCTTCTCTCGTTTTTTTTACACCCAAAGGATCGAGCCAAACGAAAAGCGGTCCGTTATCGCATTCTAGACCGTTGGGAGACGCGCGGATTTCGCTCTTTTCCTGTCAAGGAAGCGCTGAGCGCTGGAAAACACCCGCCTTGTGAGCGCGCGGCGGGCTCCTCCGTCACTGCGATCGTCCCCAACTATAACCACGCGCACTTTCTCCAAGAGCGCATAAGCTCAATCTCGAAACAAATCATCTCAGTCAGCGAAATCATCATCCTCGATGATGCATCAACCGATCACAGCCGGGACGTCATCGCAGAGGCTGTTAAAACTTCTCCCGTACCGATCAAAACTTGTTTCAATCCTGTAAACTCCCGAAACATTTTTGCTCAATGGGAAAAGGGACTGGCGCTCGCTTCCGGAGACCTGATTTGGATCTGCGAAAGCGATGACACCTGTGATGCAGAATTTCTAAACTTCCTGGTACCTCACTTCGCCGACACCGGTACCATGTTGGCATTTGGCCGCATCGAATTCATCGATGAGACCGGCGCTCTGCGCTCAGCTGTCAACGACAATGTTGGACTAGATCGATTTTCAGAGGAAGCCCGCGTTGCCTCTGCGTCGTCCTGGTTTAATGGCCCGTTTGGTTTGAGTTGCGTCATTCGCAATGTTGGCGGTTGCGTTTTTCGCCGGCAGACGATCAGTGAAAATCTTCTGGCTGAACTCAAGTCATACAGGATCTGTGGTGACTGGTTACTTTACAGCCGCCTCGCGCGTGGCGGACAAATCGCCTATGATCCCCGGGCGCGAGCGTATTTTCGTCTTCACGGCGCCAATAGTTCGGTACAGGGCTTCGAGACGACCGGCTTCTATGATGAGCATGTGCGCATCGCCTACGCATTAAGACGCAACTATGGCGTCAAGATCAGAACCTTGCGCACAATGCTTCGTAAGGTTTGGCATCAGTGCAAGTCGAGATTAGGCCAGGCTGCTGCCGCGGAATTCGCCAACCGCATTTCACTCAAAGCTATTGCTGCCCAGGCCCGCGTCGTCGAACACATCCTGATCGGGATTGATCAGAGCCAGCAACAGACCGGCAGCTCTTTTCTGCTGCCTTTCGTTGACGAACTTCTGCGCCAGGGCCACGACGTCTCCCTGTTAATCATCGGTGCGAAAACGCCGGATCTTGAGGTTCAATCCCTCCTCAACATGGGCATCCCGATTTTCACCCAAGCGCACGTCGACAGGGCCGGGTTGGATAATTTTATCCGCGATTTTGGTGTGACTCTGATCAACACGCAGCATGTGCGCGTCGACGACTATTTTTATCAGCTCAGCCCCAGGATTGCCGTTCCTTATATCGTCACCAATCACGCATCCTACGGGACGTGGCCGATTGACGAAAAGTTTGCGCATTGGCTCTGCCGTAACGTCGACGCGTGGACGTCGGCAGGGTGTGACAGCGGGATGCCCGAAGTAATTGCTTGCAAGACACAGACCTGGCCCCGCCACTTCATCACCCAGCGATTGAGACGCTCAAAATCCAGCGATAGGAAAAACACTGATCTGGTGAAGGCCTATGTCGCAGCGCAGAGCAAATTTTTTTCTTCTGATTAAAATCGAGAGCGCGAAGATCCGGCTTCCGCGGCGCTCACGGCTCCGACATCCGCAGAGGTACATAGTTTACCGACAGCGATAAGGGGCCGAGGAAAATTGCTCGTGCACGGGGATCGCACACAATGTGAGGTCTGAACGTGACGAGCATTGACCAATTCGCAGAAGCCCGGCATGTGTCGGGCCGGACCGAAAGAGATTAATTGAAAGTAGGATCGAGAGTACATTCGTGAAGATCACCGAACTGCAGATACCTGGCCTTCTTCTCATTGTTCCCAAGCGCTTCGAAGATCCCCGAGGATATTTCACCGAGCTGTACAGTGAGAAGACGCTTCGCGATGCTGGCGTGTCCGTCACCTTCGTCCAGGATAATTTCTCGCTTTCGCGCGCCAAGGGAACCGTGCGTGGGCTGCATTATCAAATTCCGCCCCGCCCACAAGACAAGCTGGTCCGCGTCAGCCGCGGCAGAATTTTCGATGTTGCGCTCGATCTGAGGCAAGCTTCCCCGACCTTCGGCAAACACGTCTCGGTAGAGCTTTCCGGCGAAAAGGGAGAACAGCTGTTCATTCCCGCCGGTTTTGCACACGGCTTCTGCACCTTGGAAAAGGATACCGAGGTTGTCTATAAAGTCTCGGATTTTTATGATCCAAAGACGGAGGAAGGGGTGCTGTGGTCCGATCCCGCGCTCAATATTTCCTGGCCGGCCTCGCCCCAGCACGCGACGATATCCGATAAGGACGCAAAGCTGCCGTTATTCAAAGACATGCAAAGGCGCTTTTGAGGATCTAGGCGTTAGCTGCGCATATATGCGTCAGCTGGAATCTGGGCGGCAGCTAGAGTATCGAGTGGTCAGTGACCGCACCGGGGGGTGTCATGAAAGTTATCGTCACGGGAGGCTTGGGCTTTATCGGTTCGGCTCTCGTTCGCCATCTTGTTCGCGATCGCGGCTGGCAAGTGTTGAACATCGACAAGATGACGTATGCCGCCAACTCGAACTCGCTTGCCGCAATCGCCAAGTCTCCGAACTATCACTTTATGCCGGCCGACGTCTGCGATGCACCGGAAATGAGCCGCGCATTTTCAGAATTTCGCCCTGACGCGGTGATGCACCTCGCCGCTGAAAGTCATGTCGATCGCTCGATCACGGCCTCGGCCGAGTTCATCAAAACCAACGTCGTTGGCACTTACACGCTTCTGGAAGCCGCCAGGCATTATTGGAACGGCATCGATGACAAAGGCCGCGCGCAGTTTCGCTTCCTGCACGTTTCGACGGACGAGGTCTACGGGACCTTGCCGGAGGGCGAATTCTTCGTTGAAGACACCGCTTATGATCCGCGCTCTCCCTATTCCGCCAGCAAGGCCTCCTCAGATCATCTGGTCAGCGCCTGGTTTGAAACCTATGGCTTGCCGACTGTGATCACGAATTGCTCCAACAATTACGGTCCTTACCACTTTCCCGAGAAACTCATCCCGCTGGTTCTTCTGAATGCGCTCGAAGGCAAGCCGTTGCCGGTATACGGCGACGGGCGACAGGTGCGCGACTGGCTCTACGTCGACGACCATGTGCGCGCCTTGACACTCGCGGTCGAGAAGGGCCGCGTCGGCGAGACCTACAATATTGGCGGCCGGGCGCCGATGCAGAATATCGCGGTTGTCGAGGAAATTTGCGATGTCCTCGATTCTCTGCGTCCGGGTCCCTCTCCACGACGCGACTTGATCACCTACGTCGCTGATCGCCCCGGCCACGACCGGCGGTATGCCATTGATCCCACAAAAATTGAGACGGAGCTCGGCTGGCGGGCGCTGGAGACCTTCACGACGGGCATCGCCGCGACCGTCGCCTGGTATCTCGACAATGAGTGGTGGTGGCGGCCGCTACGTGACGGTGTCTACTCGGGGACACGGCTAGGACTGCTGCCGAGTAGTCTTGCGAAGGAAACGCCGCTGGCGGAGTCGGCCGTTTGAGTTCCCGGCCACGCATTCTGATTGTCGGCGGTGATGGCCAGGTCAGCACGTCGTTGCTGCAGCGCTTGTCAGCTTCGTCCTCAGACGTGATGCAAGCGCGGCGACCGGCCGTCGACTTGCTCAAGCCTCAGACGGTCATCGATGTCGTCTCACGATTTCGCCCGACGATTGTCGTCAACGCTGCGGCTTATACGGCGGTCGACAAAGCCGAAGACGAGCCCGATCTTGCCAAGGCTGTGAATGCGACCGGCGCCGAAACCGTTGCCAAAGCAGCTGCCTCGGCTGGCGCCACCATCGTCCATTTTTCGACAGACTATGTTTTCGACGGCCGCCAAGAGTCGCCCTGCCTCGAAACCGACCCTGTTGCGCCGATCGGCGTTTATGGCCAGACAAAACTGCTTGGTGAACAGCTGGTTGCCGCCGCCAATCCAAGACACGTCATCTTACGAACCGCGTGGGTCTTCAGCCCCTTTGGTTCGAATTTCGTCAAAACGATTCTGCGCTTGTTGTCAAAACGCGATGAGCTACGGATCGTCAACGATCAAACTGGCAATCCAACCTACGCGCCGGACTTGGCCGTAGCCGTCGAGGCTATCGCACAAAAGCTTGCGGACGCGCCCGAGCCCGATGGCGTCGGCGTCTTTCACGCTGTCAACGCCGGCTCAACCACTTGGTTTGATTTGGCGCGCACCATCAATGAGGCGGCGGCACGCCACGGAGCAGCTGCAAAAATCGTCCGCCCCATAACGACAGCCGACTATCCGACCAGGGCGCAGCGCCCTGCCTACTCGGTTCTGTCGACCGACAAGCTGCAGCGCATCTACGGCATCACATTTCGTCCGTGGCAGCAGGCGCTTGATGACTGCCTCGATCGCTTGATGCCCGCTGCCAGCGTCTCGCCGGAACACCAACACCCTCACCAGCACTCTTCTCGGCCGGAATTTGGAAAATGAGCGAATTAAAAGGGATTATTCTTGCCGGGGGCAGTGGGACGCGCCTCTATCCGTTGACGCTGGCGATCTCCAAGCAGCTCCTCCCCGTCTACGACAAGCCGATGATCTACTATCCGTTGTCGGTGCTGATGCTGGCCGGCATCCGCGATATACAGATCATCACGACGCCGGGCGACCAACCCCTGTTTCAGCACTTGCTCGGCGATGGCCGGCAGTTCGGCGTCAATCTGAGCTATGCCGTGCAGCCGTCACCCGACGGCCTGGCGCAGGCCTTTCTTATTGCCCGCGACTTCATCGGTGACAGCCGATGTGCGCTGGTGCTCGGTGACAACATTTTTTATGGCCACGGCTTAAGCGACATCCTGCGCAATGCTGCCAAGAGAGAGACCGGCGCGACGCTTTTTGCATATGAAGTCGCCGACCCGGAACGGTATGGTGTCGTCTCATTCGATGCTGACGGACGCGCCACTTCAATTGCAGAAAAGCCGCAACAGCCGAAATCGAACTGGGCTGTCACCGGCCTGTACTTCTTTGACAAACACGTCGTCGAACTGGCGTCTCAGGTCAAGCCCTCGGCACGCGGCGAGCTTGAAATTACCACCTTGAACGAGATGTATCTCGAACGGGGCCAAGTTCAGGTTGAAAAACTCGGCCGCGGCTTCGTCTGGCTGGATACCGGCACATTCGATAGCTTGATGGATGCCGGAGACTACATCTCGACCATCGAACGGCGGCAGGGATTGAAAATCTCCTGTCCCGAAGAGATTGCTCTGCGGATGGGATTTATTTCAGCAACGGAGATGGAGCCGTGGCTCGATAAATTGGGCAAGAGCGGCTATGCGTCATACGTCCGACGTGTCCTCCGCGAAACCTGAAAGCCTGTGGCAGCTACATAGGTCGGCACATAGAGCCATAACGAAATCGGCTTGACCGCTGCGGCATCTCCGCGACGGCGCCGCGGAGGGTATGGCGGTCTCGCCCACCGCATTTCACCGTTACGATCTGCACCGCCAGGCGTTCTGCTCTTGATTGCGGGCACAATCGTTTGGCCGGCCGAGAAACTCACCCGCGAGAAATTCATGTTCAAAGGCGGCTCTCGCCTCAATGTGTTGGAGCCTCTGCGTATGCGGGCGAGCTAATGATTCCGTTTGTTGCATTCCGATATGAGTTCATCCGAATGATCTTCGGATTGCGAAGTGTCGATTTGAGCGCGCCAGCTCGTGAAGATCATACGATGGATTCTGAAAAATCGATACTTGGCCTGCAGCGAAGTATACCGCAAACCATCGAAGCCGCCGGTAAAATGCCGGCGGATGATGTAGTATTTGAAAAAGTGCATCGGAAATTCAGTCACCAGTCTCACAGCCAGATGCAGGGGCGATAGCGTCTCGGCCCGCTGGATCGACATCCACATCCGGCGATCCAGCTTGCGTTTCAAGTGCGCATAGGAACGGATCGAGAAATGGTAAAGGGGAGCCTTGAGATGTCCGACATCATGTCCCTCGACAACGACAGAATCGTGCACCGAGGAATTGCGAAATCGGACGTGCACCCGATTGTAAAGGCGGACGCACCAGTGATCTCGAGCCCCGTAACGCGGCTTTGTTGCGCCCGGATAGACGAGACAAACTTGCATGCCATAAGCAACGAACGGCGGTACTCCCGCCGCAAAGAGGTGCTCGATCTCCCGGCGTAACTCCGGCGTCACAACTTCATCGGAATCAATATTGAGAATCCAGTCATAACGACACTGATCCTCGGCAAACCGCTTTTGCTGGCCAAAGCCATCCCATTGGCGGCTGATGACGCGGGCGCCCGCCTTCTGGGCAACGGCAATCGTATTATCCGAGCTGCCGCCATCGACAATGACAACGTCGTCAATCCAATCGATCACCGAGCCGATCCCGCGGTCGATGCGGTCGGCTTCGTTTTTTGCTATGATGAAGCAGGAAACCGGCAGTTTGGTCATCATGCCCCCGCACGCGGCAACGGTCAGTAATGCCCGCGGATGAGCATCGTTTATACCGGTCGCTTCCCACAAATGAGACAATGTCGACGGCAGTCTTAATAGCTTGTCCGTCCGTTTGATAGGCCTGGATGTGGGCTGGTCGCGCAAGAAATCATCGCGCTGGAACCGCAGTGTGCGTTCTCGTTCGCGCGTTCGAGGCACTCCATCAGTGACCCGCTGGATGCCTGAATGGGACGTTATGCAGCCGAACAAAATAGCGTCTAGCTACAGCAAACCGTCACTTTCAATCCTGATCTGGGCTGAAACTGAACTCCGTTTAAGCCAGTCCATGGGCCGTCTCGACAGGACGGGGCGTGTTGGCGACAGTACCGCACACAAATCAATCGAAATCGACTTTGCCGCTGCGCATCTTCTTGACCTTGCCGCGTACGGTTTTGGATTTGATGCGTTCCTCGCGAGCACCGCGAGACGGCTTGGTTTTGATGCGGGGCTTCGGCCGTTCCAGCGCCTCCAATACGAGTTCTTTCAATCGGGCGCGCGCATCGGCGCGGTTCTGCTCCTGGCTGCGAAAGCGATCCGCTTGAATGACGATAACGCCGTCGGTCGTCAGTCGCCGGCCCGCTAAGCGCTTCAGCTTGCCCAGCGCGTATTCGGGGATCGACCTGTTGGCCGCGAGATCGAAACGCAATTCGACGGCGGTCGAGACCTTGTTGACGTTCTGGCCGCCGGGGCCTGAAGCGCGCACGAAACGCTCTTCCAGTTCCGTTTCGTCAATATCGAGGGTTGGTGTGACGCGCATATCAAATCTGCTTGCGGGAGGCGAAAAATGAAAACCGGTGCTTTAGGTCCTTGGCGATTTCGCGGGCTGCGTTCATGCCGGGAACGCCGGTAACGCCGCCGCCCGGATGCGCGCCCGAGCCGCACAAATACAAGCCCTTCAGCGGCATCCGGTAATTGCCGTAGCCCAAAACCGGCCGTGCTGAAAAGAGCTGACCGAGCCCAAGCTGACCGTGGAAGATATCGCCATCAACGAGGCCAAAGCGGTCTTCGAGATCGCGTGGCGACAGCACTTGTCGGGCCAGCACCACCCTTTTGAAATTCGGCGCATGCTGCGAAACCGTGTCGATCACGACGTCGGCGAAGGCATCTTTCTCGCGCGGGTCGGACCAGTTCCGGCCATTAGGCAAATGCGGCGCAACATGCTGGACGAAGAGGCTCGCCACATGTTTCCCAGGCGGCGCCAAAGCCGGATCGAGCGTCGATGAGATCATCATTTCGACGACCGGCTGTTGCGACCACCCGAAGGCGCGGGCATCGAGATAGGCGCGTTCGAGATAATCCATCGTCGGACCGACGACGATGCCCGCCCGGTGATGCAGACCCATGTCCTTGCCGGGGCGGCAGGTGAAATCGGGAAGCTCGGCCAACGCCACGTTCATACGGAACGATCCCGAGCCGGTCTTGATGGCGAGGAAGGACTCGCGAACCTCTGGCGGCACGTCTATCGGAGCAATGAGATCGCGGAACAGCAGCTTCGGGCCGACATTCGCAGCAACAACGCGCGCTCGGATCGTCTCGCCCGATTTCAGAACGACGCCGGTAGCACGCCCATCTTCGACAAGCACGTTTGCCACCGGAGCATTCGTGCGAATGACCACGCCGTGCGCTTCCG
>Ga0256780_1000077_pt1 | contig 21071 bp, 23 predicted proteins | sample MC6MC0931MT_FD_186051 | JGI IMG/M metagenome (GOLD analysis project Ga0256780, IMG submission 186051) | Metatranscriptome of enriched soil aggregate microbial communities from Iowa State University, Ames, United States - MC6-MC0931-MT... | ecosystem: Environmental > Terrestrial > Soil >... | reverse complement strand
GCGCTGGTCATGCTGGCGCTGGTGCCGCTCGTCGGGGTCGAGGCGCTTGGAGCAAAGCGCTGGATCGACGTCGGTCCGCTGTCGTTTCAGCCGTCGGAATTGATGAAATTCGCGTTGGTCGCGGCGCTGGCGCGTTACTATCTCTGGCTGCCCGAAGAGCGCGTCGGACGATGGCAGTATGTGCTGGTGCCGTTGCTGATGATTGCCGTGCCGGTGTTGTTGACGCTGAAGCAACCCGATCTCGGGTCCGCGATTATCTTCATGGCGCTGGGTTTGGCGCTGCTGTTTCTTGCGGGTGTGCCGCTCAGGTATTTCATCGTCGGCGCATTTTTGGCAATTGCTGCACTACCTGTCGTCTGGTCCGGTTTGCACGATTATCAGCGTCGCCGCATTGAGGTCTTTCTCGATCCAGGCAAGGATCCGCTTGGTTCCGGCTATCACATCACGCAGTCCAAGATCGCACTCGGAGCCGGGGGCATTTCCGGCAAGGGCTTTATGCAGGGGACGCAGAGTCAGCTCGACTTCGTTCCCGAAAAGCATACCGACTTCATCGCCAGCATCATCGGCGAGGAGTGGGGCTTCGTTGGCCTGTTGGTCTTGCTTGCGGCCTACGCAACTCTGATCGCCGTGATGACGGCAATGGCATTGCGCACGGGCAATCGCTTCGCCCGCCTCGTGATCGCCGGATCGACGATGAGCTTTTTCATCTATGTCTTCGTCAATCTGGCGATGGTGACGGGCCTGGTTCCGGTCGTCGGCATACCGCTGCCGCTGGTGTCGTACGGCGGGACGGCGATGATGACGCTGATGGTCGGCCTGGGGCTGGCGATGTCGGGGTACGTCCACGGACGCGAGCCCCGGCGCGGCGAAATTGGCCCATTCTGGTAGTCCGGCCGCGACTGTTTTGTCCGCTCCGTCCGGTCTCGATCGGCGGGGGGTGGACACGGCCCTCGGCCGATGCTATGCGCTCCCCACACGGGGCCCGCACGGGCCCCTTCGCCGTCCTGACGCCACCGTTTGTGGCCCTCGGGCGGCCGGCGGGTGATTAGCTCAGTTGGTAGAGCAGCTGACTCTTAATCAGCGGGTCCACGGTTCGAGTCCGTGATCACCCACCAAAATCAAGGGTTTAGCGTTACGACGTGTAAGTCCTAAAAACTATAAACTCCTATAAACTCTGAGCCCTTTGTTGGCAAACCCGAAGTCGGGAGCAATTTCGTCACGTGTAGCTGCCTGTTGAAGAGCGAACTGTGACATGACCAAAGCCGGTGCTACGCAAAAATAGTTTCACTACGTCCGGGGGAGTTTGATTGCGCGGCCCCAAAATGATCTCTTGGATCAGTGCCGAAGCGAAGCCGGTCAATGGGAACTCTCTAAAGGGCTTTAGCTTTCCTGCATCTGAACTGAATTTAGCGTTGGGTAAATTTAGACCGTGTTCGTTTGTGGTAAGTAGTGCAATCAACCGCCACTCTTTCTCTTCATTGAAAAAGGGCGACTTCACTCCGTATGCGTAATTTGAAATACGAAGTAGCTTCCAAAACAATGCACTGACCGCTTCTTTATATCGTGACTGCTCCGCTTCCATCTCTTCGTCGGTCATTGGAAAAAGTAAGGACGGAAATTTGCGGACCATCTGTCCTGATTTGTAGTGTTCGACAATACGCGCGAGATCAGGTTTCATGACTTCTTCTAGTTGTTCGTCCTCATATGCCACCGGAGTAAAATGGATGATGAGATCTTCGTTCGATTCGGATTTAGCCGTAGTTTTCAGAAGCTCATAATCAAAACCGATCGCGACGCCCCTAGCGTCATCAGCGTAGCCACGCCACTGGCTCAATAAGTCTCCATCCCGGGAAACGCAAAAGCCAAGTGCAGACACCTGCGAAATAACAGTTTGTAGCTGCTCCAATGCGGCTTCCTTGTTTTCAAAGTGATCAGGGAGCAACCTTCGTGCTACATCAAGGACGTGCTGCCCTTCTTTTGCGTCGTTGGACATCGATAGTAGCGAAAGACGCAGACGCTTCTGTTCAAGGATAGAGCAAAAGGCGCTAACGGAGCAGTAGTGATAGAACAGCAAGTGACCCCCTTCCGAATTCTGCGGACGTCCCTTTGGCCGCAAAAGTACTATTCGGCATTGCCGCCTCCCTAGATTAAGTCAACTGCTCGTTTTTGGGCCGCGGCATCGGCCTCAATGTAGCGCTGGGTCATGCCCGGCGTGTTACGCGGGTGATTGGGACATCGCGCTAAGGATCATTCCACGGTCGAAATCCTGCGCGGTGCATTTGAGTCCTGTTAGACGGACTAGAGCGTCTGTTAAGTCCAAGCGCAAATGCGACGGTGCCTGAGCAGCGGCACACATGCGCTTAATGCAGAGCAGACCGGGGTAGCTGATCAAGTTCGCTATCGTTCCTGGTGGCGTCATGGTCGTCGCCACTGCCGTTGGTAATTCACGAAAGACTGATCTTAGTTTGTTAGGCGCCAGGGATCAGACTCTGGCGCTTTTTCATTTCGCCAGAATCCCTTGTTGACGGAGGTTGTTGCGGTAGCGGCCTGAATTGCGGGCCGGTGTAATCTCTATTCGCGACGCAACATCGGAGTGATTCACTGACAATTTCCTGGCATTCGCGACGAAGTCCACCGGGTTGGATAGCGAGAGCGAGAAGAGTTCGAAGCTCGTCGAGTGATCTACTGCCCTGCACCATGACAAAATCGATTGTGCATAGAAGATCGATAACGGTTGGCATGACGACACCCCTCGCTATGCTCGCGCTGTTTATATTAGCTTATTGCGACGGTGCCCCTTGGAAACCCTCCACAATCCAGACCGCTTTATGGCCGACTTGCGCCAGATCCTCTCGCAAGGAAGGAAACGCATTGGTCTTCTAGTCGGTGCAGGAGCCCCGCTGGCTATCCGGGTAAATGCCGCAGGTGAGCTAGATGATGCTGGCGTCCCGCTTGTGCCTGGCGTCGATGAGATGACCAAGAAGGTATTGGATGGTCTGACAGGAGTGAACAGCAAAGCCGCGATGGCCATTAAGGGAGACCTGGGAGAAGGCGCAAATATCGAAACCATTCTGTCCCGCATCCGTCTTCTTGAAAAGGTAGCCGGGACGACCAAGATCGCGGGACTGGATAGTGCGGGCTATGCCGCGCTCAGCGAAGCAATCTGCAAGAACATTGGCGAAATCGCTTCAGCTGCCCTTCCCAAGGGACGAACTGCATACTCCGAGCTGGTTGCCTGGGTAAGTGGTACTCACCGGGTGCATCCCATCGAGGTCTTTACAACAAATTACGATTTGCTTTTCGAAGAAGCATTCGAGAAGGTCAGGGCTCCATACTTTGACGGCTTCACAGGTGGAAATGCCCCTTTCTTCGACCCGGTAACCGTTGCAGGCGACGATCTTCCCGCGAGATGGTCGAGACTTTGGAAACTTCACGGCTCGATCGGCTGGACGATAGAGAATGGCAGCGTCGTGCGGGGGCGTGGACGAGAAGCCACCCAGCTCGTCTATCCTGACCATCTGAAATACGACTTGACGCAGAAACAACCATATTCAGCCCTTTTTGAAAGGTTGAAAAGTTTTCTGCTATGCCCTGACACACTCTTGCTGACGGTAGGCTTCTCTTTCAGAGACGCACATGTATGCGCCGTCTTGGATGAAGCCCTGGCAATGAACGCGAACAGTGCGGTGTTCGCCTTTCAATTCCAGACACTCGACAAGGAAGAGCCGGCATGCAGGCTTGCATACGATCGGCCAAACCTTTCTGTGTATGCGGCTGATGCTGCGGTCGTGAGCGGCGTGCCTGGGAAATGGCGGCCGGGTGAGCTGCCCAAAAACTGGGAAGAGATTCGTGCTAGCTTCTGGGCTCCTCGCTCAGCCGCCAGCGTACCCGTATTCTTGTTGGGCGACTATGCTCGTTTTGCGCGTTTTTGCTCTCTGGCCCAATCAACCGACCTCTCCGCGCCCGACCAATCGACATCAAACGAGGAAAGTGCCAGCGAGGGAGCGACGGCGTGAGTAGCAGCGATCCCACCTTCCTGGGAAAAGTCCACGCCGTATCTGGCGCTTCGATTTCCGTCCGGTTGGCAGAGTCCCTTGCTTCGGGGCTTGCCATCATAAAGGGCCACACATACCGCGTGGCGCAGGTTGGGAGTTTTGTGAGAATTCCTCAGGGATACCAGGACCTGTATGGTGTTGTTTGCGAAGTCGGCGCGACAGCTGCCCCTATGTCGCACTCCGAAGAGACTGATACCGGTCGGTGGATGCGAGTCGAGCTCGCAGGTGAAGCGATTGGAGATCGCTTTGAAAGAGGCTTAAGCCAACACCCCAACATCAATGACACCGTGCATATTGTCACCGAAGCGGACCTGAGGCGCATCTATGGAAGTATCGGCGATGATCAAGTGGCTATTGGTCATCTCTCCAGTGCAGAAGACATTACCGTAAGGCTTTCCCTCGACAACCTCATTACGCGGCACTCGGCGATTCTTGGCTCGACCGGTTCGGGTAAGTCGACCACTGTTGCGAGCCTCCTTCGTTCAATCGTACAGCCAACTGCGGTCACTGCTGGTTTGCCAGGTGCGCGCATCCTGCTCCTCGACGTGCACGGTGAGTACTCGACAGCGCTTTCGGACATTGCTCGTATCTACAGCGCAACGCCTCAGCCGGGTGAGGCGCCTCTCTTCGTCCCTTATTGGGCACTGGAAGCGGGCGACCTTCTCGGCTTCGTAGCCGGCGCACTCAACGACAATCACGAGATCGCATTCACCGACAAAATATTTGAACTCAAAGCGCGCCGCGTGGCACGCGCGGCAATTCCGGGCATCGAGCCAAATTCTTTGACGGTCGACTCCCCGGTGCCGTTCAGCCTTAAGCAGCTTTGGTTTGATTTAATAGACTTCGAAACCACTACGTATACGGGTCCCCAACGAGATCAACCCGCTCTGGAAGAAGCAGGGGACGCAAATACCCTGCGCACGCCTCGTTACCGACCGCACGCCATGGGTGCCGCCGGACCATTCCTCAACACGGCCGCCAAAGGCATCCGTAGGCAGCTCAATCTGCTGCGGTCCCGGCTCCTCGACAAACGATATGACTTCATTCTGCATCCAGGGGAATGGGAGCCAGACCTACAGGGGAACGTCGCCAAGGATTTGCCGGAGCTGCTGCAAGGCTGGTTAGGCCACGATCGCCAAATTACCATCCTTGATCTTTCTGGGGTGCCCAGCACTTCGCTCGTGCGTCTCGTTAGCACCATCCTCAGAATCGTCTACGAGGCTCTTTTTTGGAGCAGGGAGAAAACGGAAGGAGGAATACTCAGGCCGCTCCTCGTGGTCATGGAAGAGGCTCATCGATACCTCGCGCCCGATGGCGACAAGGTTGCAGCAGATGTAGTTAAACGCATTGCGAAGGAAGGCAGAAAATATGGCGTGGGCGCAATGCTGGTCTCGCAGCGTCCTGCTGAAGTCGATGAAACCGTATTGTCTCAGTGCGGCACCATTATTGCTTTGCGCCTCTCCAACCCCACCGATCGGGCAAGAGTCAAAGGCGCACTTCCCGACAACCTTGCCAGTCTAATGGATCTCCTGCCCGTGTTGCGGACGGGGGAAGCAATAATAGCGGGCGAAGCTGCACGGTTGCCTGTGCGGTGCCGGGTCACCTTGCCAGCAGAGGACCATCAGCCGAGAAGCGCGGACCCTCAAGTAACCAGCGCATGGTCAAGTCGCAGAATTGCTGAGGGTTACGATCGCGTAGCAGCATCCTGGCGAGCGCAACGCACGACCGCTGTCGTCAACCGGCTGACAATCGTTCGAACGCCTGTGGCTGACGAGGAAGGAGGGGGTAATGGATAGAACCGCAGTGGCATCAAGCAATGTCGCAAGCATAGGGCACGACGAGGCCAGTCAGACGCTTGAAGTTGAGTTCGTCAATGGGTCGATCTACCAATATTACAATGTCACAACAGCGATCTTTGAGCAATTGATGCAGGCAAGTTCGAAAGGCCAGTTCTTGAACGCATATATAAAGAACGCTCATCCATATTCACGCGTCGCCTGAGAGCAAAAGGCGCATCAGTGCTTTGTGGTCAGATAGCGTCTCGTTATTAGCCGCATACTCCTGCAATGCGGCGATCTTTTCGCTTGCGTCGCCGTCCGCTTGTGGGACGATCCGATTAGGTGCGCGCGTTACCCCGGATTCGCTCGGCAGCCTCATCCGCAAAGGCGAAGCGCAAACGATCAATCTCTCAGTTTCGCCAACAATGAATCGTTGAGTATTTATCATTTCATGATGGCCCGTGTTCTCGCCTCTCAAAACACCCACTGTGAAGTTGTCGCCTCCGGAATCTAATGCAGCGTAGCAGATTGCTTTGATCTGACCGCTTTCTGCCATAGCCAAAAGCTCTTGTAACCCAGCAACCAGTTTCGCTTGATCGGCTTCCTCCCGTTTCTCACGTTCGCCGCTCAGAAGGACAAGGTTGGACATATCGGGATTTCCTCTTCTAACGGTCAGACTAAATCTACGACTTTCCTCTGAGCGGCAGCATCAGCCTCAATGTAGCGTTGGGTTGTGCTGAGCGCCTTGTGACCGGCAAGGACCTGTACGTCTCTGAGCGATCCACCCACCGTAGAGATCTTACGAGCCGCGTTCGTGATGAATGTCCGCCGTCCCGAGTGACTTGAGCAACCTTGCAGGCCGATGGCTCGATACCAACCGGCGAATAGGTTGACGATAGCAGCGGACGAAAACTGCTCCGACCGTTCAGTCGTTACGACGTAAGGAGACGGGCCTGCCTCCTTGTGCAGCAACTGCAGGGCAGCCTTCAGCTCTTTGTTGAGAGGAATGACCCGGCCGGATTTACCCTTGCTAGCAGCGTTCCTCAGGTGAATGGCAGTGGTCAGCTGACCCTGGGCGTCTGTGATCATCTCCCAGGTGAGGTTGGCGATCTCCTTAGCTCTGAGACCGGCTTTGATAGAGAGCAGGGCGATCACCTTATTGCGCAGCGGGTAGCGGGTGCCCTTGAGCATCGTGAAGAGTAGGGCGACCTGGCTCCTGCAAAGTATCTTCGCTTGTTTTGTTAGACCCATGATCAACTCATTATGTTTTCAGCCTACGACTAGGTGAAATTATGAGTCTGAAGGGGCTCTGGCACAAAGGAGAGAAAAACTGACTCGATTTCAGTCGGTTAGAAGGACTGATTGTGAAATGTTGATTTTCAAATGAGTTCGCCTGAGGCTGCTTTAGGGAAAGCGGAAGGGGTTCGTTTGGCTGAACCAAGCCGCATGATCACCTGGGTCCATAGCTTCTTTGATCCGTGGCAGCTCACGTTCAAGAACGTACTGCATATCCCTGATGATGCACCGGCGGATAAGAGCCATACGAGTCCATCCTAGCACTTTTGATGCTTCATCCAGATCGGCTACTAGGTTTCGCGGGAGAGTAATTAGAAGAGGGATGTATTCTTTCATGTGAACCGATTTGTTTTAGATGACGCTTTTGATCTCGAATTACAAAGCCAGAAAAAATAAATTGGGACATAGCAGGTAACTGCCATCCAACTAGATGAGTTGAGCAATTGCAAATTTAGCTACGTGACTTCGCAATGCAACTAGGTGGGTTCGAGCATTTACGAGTGAACGCACTGGAACTAAAGACACTCAATGGAATCTTGAGTGCAATGAGTAATCAAGAGCGGCGCAGGGCAACTCACGGTTATTTCTAAAGATTGGAGGTGGGAAGGAGATTTACCCGGCGACCCGTGCGTACGTTCATCCAATCAAAGGCGTCCGCGTAATCGGACTTAGTTTTATATTTAGCGATATATGAAATCCAACCTTGTAGATCTGTGCAAGGTTTGACATCTATTTGCACATTGGCGAACCACGTCTTGTTCCATGAAGAGATAATTGCCCCCTGAAACTCTTCATCGCTCAGGCGAGGCGGCTTGTCGATGCAGAAGTGAGCATGAAGGCCGGTGCCATAAGTTCGCTCAAAGGCGCCCACGGAAGTTAGTTTGCGGCCGTACCTTTGCGCAGATTTGCCAAGAGTAGAGTAATCGAGGAAACGCAAGAAACATTGGATGTTTTTGCTAGCTTCCAATGGGTTGAGCGGAATGTAGGTGCTGTTTAGAACGATGCCTTGTTTGAAAGTGAGAGTAACGGCGAACGGGCTCTGCCAACCCATGTCGTTGGCCCAATCCAGAAAACTACCTCGGATAATTTGTCGGTGACGATTCATTTAGGAGTTCCTTGTTTGACGAAAGTGATTGCAGGAGGAAAGCAGATATATTTAGCGTTTTATATTGGTGAGGAGATATTCGGATGCTGGCGAGTGTGATTTGAGGGGAATCAGATTGGCTGTTCTAGGTAACTGGAGAAATTCAGGAGCCATTAGGGAGAAGGAAGGGAGTTCGGAGTGGGGCGAACCTAAAGACAGGGAAATAACAAACGGGCCGATCCCATTTCGTCATCGACGCATAAGAGACGGCTGTCCGTTCTGCCTCCGAGAATGAAACGAGGGAGAATAAAAGTATTTGATTGAACAAAATTTCGCCATTAATGCAGATCGTGATTTGTGCCACCGACGGAATTCGCCGTTCGGATATGTAAAGAGTAACGCAATGAGCAAAATGGCGAACAAGGTGCAGGCCGCGAGCCAAGCGGCAAAGCAATCAATCTCGACTCCTAAACATTCAGTCGATGAACTCGTTTCAGAATTCAATCGCCTTTCGACGGATGAAGCGCAGAATCTATGGGAACTCGAAGAGATTATTGTCCATGTCGAAGGCGAACTCGGCGATCGGCTGAAGGATGAGTTCTACAAGCGCGTTGGGTTGGACCCGAAAGGATCAACGGTCCGAAAGTTCAAGAAATGCGGTGAAAAGCATACGCGGTTTGAGCCTTATAAAGATAAATTGCCGACCGCGTGGACTACGCGTTATCCGCTAGCCACAATGTCCGATGCCGACTTCGATAAGGTCGCTACGTCTGGGGTTCTGCACCGTCATGTTCCCTTGTCGGAAATCGAGAAATACGTGTCGGCGTCGCCCCAAAAAAAGCGAAAGCCGAAGCTCAACGTGCTGTTCGACGTCTACAAGGTGAAAGAAATCGGTCGGCAACGCGAATTTGTTCGTCGGCTGAAAGAATTGGCCGATGAGTTCAACGTTGAGCTTACTGCGCCTCAGGACAGCAACGCTCTGGCGGAACTGGTCAAAGGCCTTGAGAACCCAACCGAGAAGAAAGCAGCGTAATGCTTACATCAACGCGGCAGCTTTGCGATCATCTTCGACCGACGACTCTGCGTGATTTGTTCCAGCCGCTCAGCCTCGTGCAGCGGCTGGAGCGAATGGTCGAAGACAAACGGCTTGTGAACATGCTTTTTCATGGGCAGCCAGGTATCGGGAAGACGTCGGCGGTGCGCATCTTGCTAAAAGAACTCGATGCGGAAGTTCTGCCGATCAATGGTTCGTCAAGCACGGGAGTTGATACCGTCCGAGACGACATAGCGGCCTTCTGTAGCTCCACTTCCCTTTGGGGAAAACTGAAGGTCGTCTTCATCGACGAATGCGAATACCTATCGAAAAATGCACAGGCCGCAATGCGAGGCACAATCGAGCAATATCCGTGGGCGGCTTTCATCCTGACAGCCAATGACATGGGTAAGCTGGATCGGGCGATCAAGTCTCGATGCCTCGAAGTCTGCTTTGATGTCAGCCTATTTGAGGCACCGGCAGTGATTGAACGCGTTCTACCCGGATACCATAAAAAGCTCACCGATTTCGGCTGTGAAGTACCCTTTGAACGGCTGCGGCGGCTCATGTACTTAAAGTTTCCCGACCTTCGTGCCTTGGCCATGATGCTGGAATTTGAGGCCGGGCTGAAGCCGAAGGAAATTGTTCCAAATGGAACAGAATCCGGCGCCTCACAAGCCTCAGGTTGAGTTTCGTGATGGTATCCATAAAAAGCAGCCTCCGGCCGGCAATGTGGTCTTGCTCTGGATGGAAATCCGAGCCGAACTGCGTGCGGCCGAGCAGAACGGGGAGAAGGAGGAGGAAACAGGCAGCTCCGAGAGGCCAATGGGTTCCGATCGAGGCGACGTTCAATTTGGAACCACAGCCATACTCTCAAGCAAGCTGGCAATGCGAATGCCTAGGTGAGCATTCCTAAACCGACCTCTATGAATTTGACGCCGCTTCCGAGGTATGGCGCAGACGTCGCACATAAAAGAAACCCCAAGCAGTTCCCGTTACTGCAGAAAGCACGGATCCAAGCAGGACACCAAGCTTAGCGGAGCTAAGGAGGCCTTCATCGGTGAAAGCCAGCATCGCAATGAAAATCGACATCGTAAATCCGATGCCGGCGAGAAGTCCGATTAGACAGATGCCACCCCACGAAACACCCTGCGGCAGCCGCGACCAGCCGAGCCGCACCATGAACCACGTCGCCATGATGATCCCGATCGGCTTTCCCACGACAAGTGCGATTCCGATTCCGAGCATGACAAATCGCGCATCATTGTTCGACAGATCAACGCCAGCCAGACCGACGCCGGCATTGGCTAGTGCAAAGAGTGGCATGATCACGAACGCGACCCATGGGTGAAGCGCTGTTTGAACACGGACTACCGGCGGTAAGATCTCTCTCCGCGCCAACCGGAGGAGCCTGAGGGGACGCTCCAACCGGTGCATATCCTTGGTCGCTACGGCGTCGCCACTTCGCAATTCCTCGGCGATGCGAGAGACGACATCCACTGGAGGTGCTCGCATCGGAACTGAGCGGACGGGCGTTAAGAGGCCCAGCACGACCCCCGCCAGCGTCGGATGGACGCCAGCGATTAGAAAACCGGCCCAGACTACGGCGCCGGGTAAAATATAGGGATAGGCTGAGCCGACGCCGATGCGTTGCAATCCGAGAACCATCAGGATGCCGAGTGCGGCGATCATGAAACCGGTTGGTTGAAGGCCACCCGAATAGACAAAGGCGATGATTAGCACTGCGATAACGTCGTCGATGATGGCCAGCGCGAGCAGAAAAATGCGCACATTTGCCGGAATAGTTCGCCCGAGGAGCGCAAGCACACCGACCGCAAAGGCAATGTCGGTGGCGGTCGGGACCGCCCACCCGTGTGATCGCATCGGATCGGCATTAATGCTCAAATAAATGAGTGCGGGCGCTATAACTCCACCGGCAGCCGCAATCACGGGCAGGATCGCCTCATCGAATTTGCTAAGTGCGCCCTCGTGCATCTCGCGTCGAATTTCCATTCCGACGACGAGAAAGAACACGGTCATAAGACCGTCATTGATCCAGAAATGCAGTGACTTCGAAAAAGAGAAGTCGCCAATTCCTATTGAGAGCGGAAGATGCCAGAGGGCAACATAGCTGTGCCCGAAGGTTGAGTTTGCCCAAATCAACGCGATCGCAGACGCAACAAGCAGGATGATTCCGCTTAAGGCTTCTACGTGAAGGAAGCGCAGGAGGGTAGCAAAGGCGCGTTCAGCCAGTTTCTGGGCACGCGGCAAATCGCTGTGATTAAGCTGTTGATCCATGGGTGCGCGATCTCCGCGTGGCGGCCCGACCAGCGCAATCCCTGTTTCACTGCCCTATGCAGCAAACACCCTGGGTCTTTATATATCGCAGCAGCAGGAAGGCAACACGTTCGAAGTCGGGAGGCAATAAGTGCAAACGCATCGATCGGCGAACCTGACAGCCAGTGTAGATAGGAGCGCCGCTTGAACTCGTGATTGATCGATATGGTGAGGCAGTTCGGCGCCGTCACGAAGCTGTAGACGTCGAACTCGACGTTCGAGCCATCTTTCTTCACAGGTTTTAGCTTCCCCGAGCCCGCGCCAGTGTCTCCGAAGGGCGCTCGCCGAATTGGTTGCGGTAGTCGGCAGAGAAGCGACCGAGATGCAAGAAACCAAATTGCAACGCCACCGACGTGACATCTGTCAGTTCAGAAGGCTGCGACAGGTGCCGGCGAACCGCATTCAATCGGAACTCACGCAGCAGCCGCTTAGGCGGCTTGCCAAAGGATTCCTGACAGGCAAGATAAAGTGTGCGCTCACGCACCCCCATTCTCTCGCACAGATCGGTGATGGTCATCGAACCTTCCAAACTGTCCTTAAGAAGTGCGTACATCGCAGCCGAAATTTTAGCGCGGCGATGTAGTGGCTCGACAGCTTCCAACGAAGGGACAACATCCAGAATAGTATCCAAGACCAGTGAATGGGCCGTACAAAGAATGCCCTTAGTTGCGTTTTGCCCTTGAGCCATGAGCACGTTCAAAGTTTCTCCAAGCAATTGCGTGCGCTGGACCAATTCAGATCCAGAGCAGGCGCCGGGCTGAAGAGATTTCCGTCGGTCGATGCCATCAATCCCACGGCGCACTTGCATCCAGTGCTCGATTTGCGCGGCATCAATTGCCGCAACGATGAGATCCGTTCGGCCGTTGGCTGCGAAGGCAATGTCTTCGCCAGCCGGCACAAACATCGGTCGGTCGGCAGATACGGGGCGCCCGCGTACATGTAGGGAGCCTTCGGCCGCGACGGGCAGAGCTACTACCCAGCTTCCGGACGGAGCCGTACCTCGGTCCAAAATACCCGGACACCATTGTACCCGGCCGAGTTGAAGTGAGTTCAAAATGACTTGCGTCATTCGTCCGAAAAAAGCACCGGTCCCGGCCTGCTGATAGTGAATGTCCCAGCCACGGGCATCGTGAGCCATCAAATCGAAGTCGTCGTAGCAATTGTCCTGTGCACCAACGAGTTCAATTCCATTTACGTTAGCCGACATTTACCGACCTCGGCGCCCTTGTTTGCAGGATTTGGATAGTGGTGCAGTTGCCGCGATGTTAGCTTAAGTCCAGATCCTTTAACTCACTAATTTCCCAATTTCGATAAGGAGCGAGCCCAATGGGCGCGAATTCTCGATGTCACGCAATTCGATCGTTGCTGCTCGGGGCGCTCGCCGTAGCCACGATTTGTGCAGGTACAGCGGCGGCTTATGCGCAATCACTCACAGCGACTGAAGCACGGCAGATTGCCGAGGATGCTTATATCTATGGCTATTCGCTGATGACGACTGAGGTGACGCGCATCCAGTTCACCAATGTTGACAAGGTCGAAGAACTGCGCGCACCGATGAACCGGTTTGTTAACGTCAAGCGATACCCGCCAGCGAATTATCGCGGCGTCTCAGCGCCAAACGCGGATACTCTCTATTCACTCGGCTGGCTCGACCTTTCCGAGCCCCAAGTGTTTAGCCATCCGGATATGGGTGACCGTTTTTATCTCTTCGAGGTCACTGATCTTTGGATGCACGACCTTGAATCATCGCCGAGCAAGCGCACTGCGGGAGGGGCAGCCGCGAACTATCTGTTCACCGGACCCGATTGGAAAGGCAACGTACCAGCCGGAATGAAGCACATTCCGATGAAGACCCGCTACATGGTGATCCTGGGCCGTACTTACGCCGATGGCACCGAGAAAGATTATGAAGCCGTCAACAAGCTGCAGGCTCAGTACAAAATCACCCCACTGTCTTCTTGGGGCAAAGATTATACGCCCGTGGATCCGCCAGTGAATCCCCATCCGGGTTTCAGTATGACGGACAAGCCGCAAGCCGTCCTTCTCGCCATGGGTGCCGAAGGCTATTTCAACATGATGGCGAAGCTGATGGGCGGAGCAACGCCGCCGCCTGCCGAAGACAAGCCAATGTTGGAAAAGATGGCCAAGATCGGCATAATCCCGGGCCAACCGTTCGAGATGAGCAAGCTTAATCCGGAAGTACAAGCGGCACTGAAGGATATTCCGCAGACCGCCCTGAAAAAGATCGAAGCCAACAAGGAAAATCTTGGTGGAATGGTCAACGGCTGGGTGATTACGAAAGGACTTGGCACTTACGGCACCAACTACATGAAGCGCGCAGTGGTCGCTGCTTTTGGCTGGCCGGCCAACCAGGAGAAGGACGCTGTCTATCCTTACACCGAAGTGGACGGCACGGGCCAGAAACTCACAGGTGGGAACAAATACACGCTGACTTTCGTCAAGGGCGAGACGCCACCGGTCGAAGGCTTCTGGTCGATCACCATGTACATGATCGATCAAGGCTGGTGGTTCGTTCCTAACAAGCTGAACAAGTTTACCGTCAGCGAGCGCAATAACCTGAAATATAATCCCGACGGATCATTGACCCTTTACTTCCAGTCTGAATCGCCGGGACCCGATAAGGAAGCGAATTGGCTACCGGCGCCGAAAGGCGCGTTCATCCCAATGCTAAGGATGTACTGGCCGAAGGAGACCACGCCTTCGATTCTGAATGGCAGTTGGACACCGCCGAAAGTCGTCAAGGTCGACTGACCAAAGGACGCCCTAAAGTCTTGATGGCTCAACAGCGAGGAGATGGGCACACCGCCTTAGTGACCGTTGCAGATTTCCCCGCTAACTGCGCGATGAGAGCGTCAGTTCCGAAAGTTATTCCGCAGCTGCCTCTCGGCCGCGTCTGGTTCTGCTCACGGTGGACTTGCGACGGACTACGGTGATTCGACACGGAAAGCGCGGTGGAGATCACGGCGTCTCGGCTTATGCGGTGCCCTATAACAATCTTCCGCCGCCACTCGCGCGTCGTCGTCGTGACAAGGACGATCCGATCTGGCCCTCGTTGCAATTCCGACGATCTGCAAGCCCGACGGATGCGGGTGAGCGACTATCCAGGCGTGACTATCTGGACAACAAACATACTTCCAAGCTTCGTACTGGGCAAGGTGATGATCCTTTGCGGATGCTATGCCTGCGACAATTGGTGGAAGCAGCTGCAAGGGGCCAAGCTTGGATCGAATGGCTAATCACTTACGGTGAAAAATAAGGCAAAGTCCGACCGAATAAATCCAATAAACTCACTGCAGCCGAATAAACCTTGGACGCCTGATTGGACAAAACCTACTTTGTCTTATCGGCACGACGTTAGTGGGCTGTGCCGTCGGAGAGTGCCTATTCGAATTGCTCCCGCTCGAATTCAGCGCGGGAGATTGCGTGATCAAATATTTCGACGGACATTTTGTCGAACGAGCAGATAACGTGCTTTCGTGCGCTGTCTAATCCGTCTGCAAAGATCTTACGGTTTTCGGGGGTCGTCGGCGATTGCGGGTGCCAACGGCGTGCGACGCACCATCGGCACATCGGGAAACGTTATGACTGCCTAATCGCCGTCGATCTTTTTGATACGGTCAATTGTTCGGGTGAAGCGAGAGAATAGGTCCACCGCCAACCTTCGAAGGTGCTCCGTTTCTTTCATGTGCTGAGCGTGGAGCCGATGATAGTCGCCTGCTAGGTGCGCGATCTGCTTGCCGCCCATGATTGCGTCTGCATTTTCTGCGATCAGTCGTTGGTATTCATTGAATTGCGCCTTCGCTGTATGTGAAGTCCACTCAATTGCCGTCTCCCAGATTTCCGTCATTCCATCCTGCTTATTGTCAATCGACTTTCCGGCTTGGACGGCGCGCCCGTACCTTTACGCGAACGCCTGAATTGTTACTGAAAAAGCATCAGATCTGTAGTTTACCCCTGTTTGACTCGCCGATGAATTGACTGCGGTGGACGCGGTGTTTGTCGTCGCTTTTGCGCTCGGCGCAATAGGAACGCCCTGACGGGGAACCAGGGCGTTCTACCTCGGCGCCTGCGCGGGACGCTGCGTCATGCGACCGGCCAATCACGCAAATACAAGTTACGCGGCCGGATACCTCCTCAACGCGATATATCTGCAAATGGTTTCCAACGCGTACGGATGAAGTTGGACAAATCGGATACTAACGCGAAGTTTGGATCACGAAGAGCTAACCAACTCTTGCAACAACGAACTGTTGCGAATAATCGAATTCAGCTACGAAGGCCCTGTGCAACAATGATCGCCGCATTGATCATGAAACTGGGTATTGCTCAGCTTATTTGGTTCTGGCAGTAGAGGTCGCTGTCTTTGTCATGATCCTCAATTCGAAGATCGGGTTCCCGTGGTGACTGCCGACGAGTTAGGCCAATTGCTGCAACGCGTCGGTCGGCACGATCGACAAGCGTTTGCCGAGGTCTATCAAGCCACAAGCGCGAAACTTTATGGAATCGTGCTTCGTATCTTGTCTCGCCGTGATATCGCTGAGGAGGTCTTGCAAGAGGTCTTTGTGAAAATTTGGGAGCGCGCGGCGGATTACGATAGCTCTAAGGCTTCGCCCATCTCTTGGATGGCTGCAATCGCCCGCAATCGCGCACTCGACGAAGTAAGGCGTAAGCTACCGGTGGCGATCGAAGATTATCCCGAGATACAGGACTATGCTTCGGAAGACGAAACAGCGTTAGCAGCAACGATGAGGAACGAAGATGGGCGCCGCCTCGCCGAATGCCTACAACACCTCGATCCGGAACGACGGCAAATGGTGCTTCTTGCTTACTGCGACGGATTTAGCCGCGATGAATTGGCCACAAGATTCGCTCAGCCCGTGAACACGATCAAAACGTGGCTCCGCCGGTCGCTTGCCCAGTTGAAAGGCTGTCTCGGGTCATGACTGGTGACGAAGATCTTGATGGTCTCGCGGGGGAGTACGTGCTGGGCACGCTCGACGCCGATGAGCGAGCAGCCGTTGCTGCGCGTCGCTTACGCGAACCTGCACTTGATGCAGCAATCAGGGGCTGGGAAAATCGACTGGTGCCTCTGATCGAATCGGTTGCAGAGGTAGTGCCTTCGGAAGATCTATTTCCTAAAATCGAAAGCCGCATCGAGAATAGTATTGTGCAGCCTCGGTCGGCTACCATCATTGATCTACGCCGCCAGCTCAACTTCTGGCGAGGTGCCGCAATCGCGACAGGTACGATTGCGGCGTGTCTTGCCATCGCGATCGGTGCACAGCAATTTCGGTTCAAGGAAAAAACGCCGAACCTTGTCGCAGTGTTGCAGAAAGATGCAGCATCACCAGCCTTCCTTGTGACGGTCAACGTCGAAAATAGGACGATGACAGTACGTCCGGTTGCGGCAAAGAACGAGTCTGGCAAGAGCTACGAACTTTGGTTGGTACAGGAAAGTCTCGGCGCGCCAAAATCCCTTGGAATTATTGATGAGGAAGGCTCGGCCTCTCATCCCACTCTCGCGGCATTTAAACCCGATGTTATCAAAAGCGCGACCTATGCGGTAAGCCTGGAGCCGGAAGGCGGCTCTCCAACCGGACAGCCCACGGGTCCGGTGCTATTTGCAGGTAAACTCATCCCAGCAAACTGACCGGCCCTTATCTGTTGGCCGATTATCTGAAACCATTTTCTTGGCGACCCGTATCTCCGGACGGTTCTTAAAGAAGCCAATAGAACTAAACCGGAGAACATCCCATGAGGAAATTCAATCGCGCTGTTATCGTCGGCGCAGTCATATTTGCAGCATCGCTGTCGTCCGGCATGATTGCAAATTCTTTCGCTAAGGAAAAAACCGTCGAAGTCGGAGGTGCAGCGATGTATCCTTCGAAGAACATCATACAAAATGCGGTAAATTCAAAAGATCACACGACGCTCGTGACGGCTGTGAAAGCTGGCGGCCTCGTCAAAACGCTCGAAGGTCGCGGACCATTCACGGTCTTCGCGCCGACCAATGAAGCCTTCGAGAAATTGCCGAACGGAACGGTATCGAACCTGCTTAAGCCTGAAAATAAGACACAACTGAAAAACATACTTACATACCATGTTGTGCCCGGCGACTACTCCGCTGCAAAAATTGCTCGGGAAGCAAAGGCTCATGGTGGCAAGCTAAACCTCAAAACCGTCGAGGGCGAGAATATCACGCTAATGGGCGACAGCTCGGGCGGTTTGTGGGTTGTCGATGGCAAAGGCGACAAAGCCAAGATCACGATTGCCGATGTCAAGCAATCGAACGGCGTCATCCATGTCATCGACGGCGTTCTCCTTCCAAACTAGGAGGCCTTTGAAAGGGTCTTCACAGCTGTAACCTTCACCGGGTCCGACCGGATGAGCGATGCTCGACCGGTCGGACTTTTTCGTACGAAGTCTACCGAAAGCCAGAGTTAGTAAGAAAAGACCCGACCCCGAATGGGGCCGGGCAAGAACGTCTCGACACTGCCTGCAAGCATGTCCGTGCCGATTGCTAAAGCTACGATCGCCGTTCGGCAGAGTTTCAAAGTAGCGGGACGATGTGGCTGGCAGACTGGTTCAAGCGGATTGTGACAACCTACCGGAGGCGCGTCCCGCCATCCCCTTGCGGCCTCCGTTTCGAGCGCTTGATTGGATCGTGAGATGCGCGAAGTCGCACAGTATTGAAACTTTTCGCATCCTTGCTCCGTAGCTACCAAAGTCATAAGACCAACGCGGCCGTGTGACACCGGACCGGCAGAATAGTCTCATTGCGTTCAGCGGCTGCTTGGAAAATGTCGGTTCAATAGATTTTTTGGAACATCCTTCGGCGCATGTGCTTCTGAGTTTACATACGAGGAACTCGCAGGAATGCTAGCAATCATTCTTTCCGCATGTTTGGCGAATGATCCGCATATTTGCCGGAATTACAGGATCGCGCTCGATTCAAATATAGATAACCCGGCAAGCTGCACCATGAATGCGCCACCGCATTTCGCAAAGTGGGCCGAGGAGCATCCCGGTTGGAAAATCAAGCGCTGGCGCTGCACCGATTCAAGCGAGAACGACATCTAACGTGACGTGAGTGGACGGGCACGTGGCTTACAGGCCGCTAATAACGGTCACGCGTTTTTTTTGGAAAAAGTCGCTTCACTTTCTTCGCCGATAGAACCTACCGGACAGATTTAGCTTACAGGGTGCCTCATAATAATTCACGCGCATGTAAGTATTGTTTTAAACTGATAACTATGGGGCTACTAAGCTGGTCAGGATTTTTAGTCCCCAAAGCTCTGCAGGTTTATCACAAGTTCAGCCGAGATCGGCAGGTTACGGGTATAGAAGCGTTCAATCTGACTGACACTGGTGCCGGCATTCTTAGCGAGCGTGAAGATGTTCACTTTGCCCTCAGACAAAACCACCCGCATGCAAATGGCAGTATGACGTAAGCTATAAATCGTCCTGTCCGTTTGTAGGACTGTATCCTTCTTCAATCCGGTCTCTTCCATCAGCTTATTGAACTGGCGTGCGAAGACACGGGCAGCAGTTGCTCTGTTTTCATAGTGCGGCAGAAACAGGTAATGTTCGCCGGTCGCCTCCGGGTAGCGTTCGCAAAGGCGCTTGTATGGCGCGACGGCACCTTCCAATGTGTGGGCCATGCGCATTCCGGTTTTGCCGTTACGCACCGTGAGCAGTAGCCACTTTCTCTTCGTGCCGTCATCGTCAGTGCGTTCCTGAATACTGACGTCGTTGTGCTTCAGGGCGTAGAGTTCCGTCGTCATCGGCCGGACGAACGAATGCACCGTGAATAGAATAAGGTCATACAACTCTTCAGTCACAGCGATGCCACGCACGGCAACGCCATCCGCTGCAAGCTTCTTGGCGCCAGCGAGGAGCTTTTTGTATTCGTCCTGGTCTTTAGTGACCAACGGATGAAACCGAAAGAAGGGGCGGGGATTATCTCTGACGGTGACGCGTGGAGTATCTGGCACGACATCGACTAAGCCATCATCACGTACGACCTTCATGACGTTGCGGAACGCAGCCATCAACGTGTTCCGGGTGGAAGAGGAGAGGTCTGGTCTTTTGGCAGTAATCTTTTCAAGGAAGAGCTGCCAATCTCGGGTTTTTAGTTCGCGAACGTCACGCGTTGCAAAGTGACGGACCAAACCCCAATCATCATTGTCGAGCGCAACAGTCGCCGTCCGCACATAATTAGCGTTGCGCTCTCCGCGTTGAGCTTGACCTCTGGCTTTCTCAATGTAGCGCTGCGCGTAGTACTTGAAGCTGTATTCTGGCTCTGCCACCCTGTCGTTCTTGCGCATGTCATAGGCGAGTTCCTCAGCGACCTTGCGCGCCTCAAGGCGGCTTGTTTCCTTGGTGGAGCGAACGACGTACTTTCCGGTTTTGGGGTGCAAGATCCGCGCGTAGTAGTAGGGGCCAGCGTGCGTTTGATAGATGGCGACGCCACGCCGGATCTTGACGATCTTGCCCTTTAGTCTATGTTTTGAGCGTGCCGCCACAACATTGATTCCAAACGCAAAACAAATAAAAATCTATAAACTCAACCTATAAACTATCACGTAACCGCTTGATATACAAGGCGTGCAGAATAACTCTTAATCAGCGGGTCCACGGTTCGAGTCCGTGATCACCCACCAATAAAATCAGATGCTTATCGTGATTTTCTCGTTTATTGAAATTTCTCGGGTGCGATCCCGGTGCGATCCGGCACGGCGCTCGCATTTGAATTCCCGCGGGTAGTGCCGTTGAGAAAGCTCAGATGCCGGGCATACTAGCTTGATCCGACCCCATGAGTTCTGAACCGAAGATGGCAGCGAGGGCCGTGCATCGATCTACTGCGAGCGTCACGAGCTTCGACAAATCAGCCGTCGCAGACCCTTTTTGCACTCGAAAAGCAGACGACGCGCCTCACCCGGCATTCTCGCAATAAGGTCTCGAATATGCGCGACAGCGCGATCGGCATCGAAGCCTCACTTGCGCGCCTGGGCTTCCCAATGGCGTGGAAGAATACGATCGATGTGATAGTAACCGTCGACCGACATCGCCAAGCGATCCTTGCGTTTGCCCTTCGAGTAGGGGAGCCAGCTCGCGATGTCGTAAAGTGGGGCCAGTCGATAGTGGCCGCCAGCTGAAAGAAGCAGACCGTAATTTCGACCGCTGCAGGCAACTCGGCGTTCGCCAACTCCGTTTGGACCTTGTCAGATGGGGAAGAGTCTTTGGCATCGTCGCTAGCTTAGAATTCTAGACCCCTTTGGCCTCCACGATGTCGATTTACTTCAGTCGTGGATGCTGTTCGAAGTATTGCTGACAGCCACTCATAATCGGGAATAATTGAATATTCAGCGCAGTGTGCCATGTCTTCTTCAAAGTCCTCCCATTGCATCGCTCTGAGCTGCTGCCTGCTGAAGCGATCAAGCACCGATTTGCGCTGTATTTGGACG
>Ga0256780_1000071_pt1 | contig 21932 bp, 14 predicted proteins | sample MC6MC0931MT_FD_186051 | JGI IMG/M metagenome (GOLD analysis project Ga0256780, IMG submission 186051) | Metatranscriptome of enriched soil aggregate microbial communities from Iowa State University, Ames, United States - MC6-MC0931-MT... | ecosystem: Environmental > Terrestrial > Soil >... | reverse complement strand
TATATATCAATATATATATATATTATTAATAAATAAAAATATATATATATTAATAATATATTTATATATTATTAATATATATATATATTGATATATTAATATATATATATATTTTATATATTTAGTTAATTCTAAAAATTGAATATTATATATATAAGAATTTATTATATTAATTATAATATATAATAATATAATGTTATTAATAATTTTAAAAATTATTAATAACATTATATTATTTTTTTTTATATTATTATTTTTTTTAAAAAAAATATAATTTTTTTTTAAAAAAAATAATAATATAAAAAAAAATAATATAATAATATATATTATATAATTATTAACTAAAACAAAAGAATTAAAACTATGTATTGAATTTAATAAATCAAGTCTGACTAAAAAAAAAAACAAAATTAAATAATATAATAAATTTATATTATAATTTTTTATATAATTGTAGTTATGGTTATAATTTATATGATTTAATATTACAGATTGTATAAAAAAAATAAAAGCAATTAATTCTACAAAATCTCAATTTCACCAACCACCCCAATTTAATTCTTGTTGTGCTCAATAACTTCCTAAAAATAAAGCATTAAAACTAAAAAAAATTAAATATTTTTTAATTAAATTTATTTTTAAAATAATAAACCAATTATATTTATTTTTTTTTAAAAATAAAAAAATAAAAATTAAAAAAAAACAATAACTTATGTACATAAATAATGGATGTATTAAAATAACACCATTATTTAGTATAATATTTATAAATTTATTAGAAAAGAAGTTATATATATATAACTTCTTTTCTAATAAATTTATAAATATTATACTAAATAAAAAATTATAAAAAAAATTTAATTTTAAAAATTTATTAATATTAAAATAAAAAATTAATAAAATTAATAAACAAATAAAAAATATTATACTATTATTATTATTATTTAAAATATGAACATAATTTCATAATTTAGATTCATAAGAAGTTAAATTTATAACTAAATTTTTTAAATTTGTTGTAGTGTAAAAATATAAATATAATAATATTGTTATATTCAATAAAATATTGGTATTTATCTTATTAAAATTTTTTAAAAAATAAAAAAAAATAATTGAAAATAAAAAATAAATTTTAATTAATTTATATATTTTTAAATTTTTTTGTTAATTTTTTTTTAATAGATTTTTTTTTTTTAAATTTAAAATTATTATTTTTTTTTAATGAATATATAAATATAATTTTTTTAAAATTTATATATCTTTTTAATATTTTTAACATTAAAAACATATCTTTTTTTAAATAATTTAAATTTATAATAAATTTTTTAAATTTTAAAATTTTTATCATATTTTTTAAAAATAATTTAATCATTAAATTTAATAATTTAAAAGATTTTTTGTTTTTTTTAACATTCATATTTAATTTTTTATAAACTATACCCGGTGAAATTTGTAAAACATTTTTATCATTTTGAATTAAATTTATTTTTACATGTTTATTTTTTAAATTTATATTTATAATATTATAAAAAAATAATTTTTTTTTATTTGTAAAATTTAATTTTTTTTTATTTATTTTATTAAAATAAAATAAATAAAAAAAAATTAAATTTCTAGTATTTTTTAATTTTATATTAAAAAATTTATTGTTTAAATTTAAAAAAATATTTTCAAAAAAAAAAATATTAAATTCTTTTTTATTATAAATATTAAAAATTTCAACATTTTTAAATAAATTAAATTTATGATTATTAAAATTATTATTATCAATTTTAATTTCATTTAAATATTTTATTCAATCTATTTGGGTAGATAATGGGGTTTGAACCCACAACCTTCAGAGCCACAATCTGACGCTCTACCAATTGAGCTATATCAACCAATTTTTAAAATATTTTTAATATTGTCAATTTAACGCGTTCATTTGTCAATCATATATTAATGATATTACTATTAATATTATAAATAAAATTACTAAAATAAATTGAATTAAAAATATATAATATAAATTAAAAAATATAGGAACTAATAAAGTAAATTCAATATCATAAAGTATTAAAAATACACATATTATAGAAAAATTAAAATTTATTTGTATATTTACATCTGTAGTTGATTTAAAACCACATTCATAAAAATTTCTTTTAGTTAAATGATTTTTTTTTTTATAAAAAAATTCACCAGCCCAAGTCAATAATCAAAATATAATACTAAAAGTTAATATGTTTTGAATTAAAAATAAAATAACTATATCACCCAAACCTTTTAAAAATTGATATTTATTTATTTATAATTTATTTATAATTTCAAATATATCTATTTATGTAAATTTTATTATTATTAAATATAGAAGTATTATTAGTATTATTATTAATTTCATTAAATTCTAAACTTTTGTTAATATTTTTAAAAATTAATAACAATAAGATACCAATAGAATATTCTAAACCCGCTAACCCTAATATAAATATACTAGTACTTAATAAAGTTATATCATCATTTATAACTCCTTGAAACAAAACATAACAATATAAAATTATTCATGTTATCTCTGAAAAAAATAAAAGTCTAATAAAATTATTAAGGTTGCTAGTAAAACAAATTAAACTTAATCAAAATAAAAAAGATCAAAAATTAATTCAAGTTTGCATTGAAAAATGTATTAATATTTTTTTAATATTTAATTTTTTTTTATAAATAAATAGTTTTTAAAGTTCGATAAATTCATTTTTAATATAATTAACTTTATTTTCAAAAAAATCAAAATAAATTTCATAATAACCTTCAGTTGGAAAATCTTTTAACATAGGAAACTCATTTCTAGAATAATCCAATAACAAAGATCTGTTATCTTTTTTGTTAATAAACTGTATATTATACATTTCAAATGTTTCACGTTCTAATCAACTTGCGTTCGGATAAATAGAATCTATAGACATTACGTTTTTATTAATATTTTGAAATAAAGATAATCTAATTTTACAAAAATATAAATAATATGTATTGTACATAATAAATCTATTAGAATTATTAAAAATTTCAACATTTAAAATATTTTTTTCAAAATTTAATGTATCGATAACTGACATATCAGTTAAAAAATTAGAATTAATTAAAACCTCTTTTTTTAAAAAAATGTTTATACCATAATATCATTTATTAGTTATGTAACAAATATAATGATTACTGGTTAAGCTGTTGGATGTATAAATCACAGGATTTAATTTTTCAAAAACTATAAAAATATTTAAAGGGAATTGATATTTTTTATACAACATAAACTGTTTTTAATTTATAAATTTATAATATGGCTGTACCAAAGAAAAAAAAATATAGATCATGAAAAAGACACAAGTTAAATATTAAATCTGTTTTTTTAAAAAAATTTATTAATTTTAGTTATAAAAATAATTTATCTAATTGTAGTATTAATTTAACAAAATTATTTATAATTTAAGTTATTTGATTATAAATAATAATTTATATTTGGCTTGGTATCAACGTACTTATTTTAATTTAAATATAGGTAATTTAGTTAAATATTTTTCTATTTTGACAGTAGCATTTCATGATGTTCACTCATTATTTGGTTTTTTTATTTTATTAGTAGTTTTTTCTCAATTAATTAGTGGTACTATGTTATCTTTTAGTTTAGTTCCTGAATCTATGATGGTACCTTTAGTTAGAGATGAAGAAGATTTAGAAGATTTATATACTGATGATTTTTTTTGAGTTCATGAAAGAGGTGTAGATTTGTTGTTTATTTTTTCTTGAATTCATTTATTTAGAAAATTGTACATAAATGCATATGAATATGAACACGAAATTGCATGAAAAAGTGGTGTATTTACTTTTATGATTTTACAAGTAGTTACATTTTTTGGTTTAGTTTTATGTTGTACTCATTTAAGTGAGATTACTTTAACAATTGCAGCTAACATTATGCATACTTTTTTTTTATTTCATGGTAAAGTTTATTGGTGAATTTTTACAGATAAAAATTTAAATACTGATACTTTAATTAGATTAGCTTACGGTCATTATGTATCAGCTTTTTATATGGCTTATTTAGGTTTATTACATGGTATTGATATGCATTATGATTGAAAAAACGAAGCCACATATGATGGATTAGAACCAGAAATGTCTTGATGAGATGAAGCATTATCTAACGAGTTAGGTACTTTTATTGAGGCTTTAATTGTTTTAAATATTATTTGTTGGTGATTATATCCTGAACCTGAAGCACTATCATATGAAATTTTTATGTGAGGTGATATTGGTTTAATATCTGATGTTAGATTTTATGGTGTCGCACCTCATTGATATTTCAGACCTTTTATGGCATGATTGATTGTTTGTCCTCATCATAAAACTGGTATTTTTGGTTTAATTTTTTTATTTTTTTCTTTATTTCATCAACCAACATTACACGGTGTAAATGAAAATGGTTTTTTTTATAAAAGACGTTTATTGTTTACTATTAATAGAGTAAAACAAAAAAATTTTTATAAACAATCTCATTTAAATTTAGAAATGAATTTATTTTTTCAAACTACATATGCTTTATTTATTATGTGTGCTTTATACACCAATACTTTTTTACCTTACGGTAGATTTTATAATAGATTAGGTGGTAATATAGGTATGTTAAGTGCTTATTTTTATGTTTTTTTATATTTAGGTATTACTTCATTAAGAAGACCTTATTGATTAGAATTATATTTTTATTTTATTTATAATAGAACAAATTTTTTAAAAAAAAATTTAGTTTTTTTACCAAAAATTAATTTTTATAAATAATTAATTATTTTATTAATTTTGACATTTTTTTTATTTTTGATTTTTATAAAATAAATTTTATTAATTTTAATAATTTTTTTAAAAATTTTTTTTTGTTTTCTTCTTTTTTTCACAATATAAATTAATTAACGTTTATGTTTGAACGATTAATGGAGCGATTAAATAAATTTGTTGATTTTTTACGTTTTAATGTATTTAAATTAAATTGGTATTATTATATTTTTTTTCTTTATTTAGTATGGGTTTTTATGTTTTTTAATAACTTATTACCTCAATTTTTTGTAGATTTTATGTCACCAAATGGTTTAGAATTTAGTAATTTATATAATTTTATATTAACTTTTAATTTTGGTTACTTTATATATATATTTTCTTTCATTAAATTTGAATTAATAGATTTTTTTATAAATATTTTAAATTTTATTATTTTTGATGATATTTTAAATTATGATTCTAGTTATACTAATATTAATAAAATTTTTAAAAAACACGGTTACGATGATTTAACTTTTTTTTATTGTTTAAAAATTACTGAATTTAATATTAATTTTAAAGTTTGATTTTATGAATATATTTATATAAGTTTTTTTAAATATTTTATATTAGGTTTTAATTTACCTTTATTTTTTTATTTTGGTTTAATTTATATTTTTACAACTTTAATAAGTTTAATTTTATTGTCTTATTATGGTTTTTATGGTGTTTTTATTTTAAATTTAATTTCTATTGTTTTTTTTTGATTTTCTTCAATACTTTATTTTGACAATTTTTTTGTTGATAACATGTCTTATAAAATAAATTTAGGTAAATGGTTTGTTATTTTTTTAAACCACCCTGTTTTTTTTGAGTTAAATATTGATTCTATATCTTTCAGTTTTATGTTTTTAACATTGACTATTGCGGTTTTTGTTTATATTTATGCTTTTTCTTATTTTAGGTATGAACCTAATGTAGAAAGATTTATACTATTAATAAATTGTTTTGTTATAAGTATGATATGTTTAGTTACTAGTGGAAATTTTTTTGTTTTATTTTTAGGTTGAGAATTAATCGGTTTAACTTCTTTTTTTTTAATTAATTTTTGATCTACAAGAATTTCAACTTTAAAATCAGCTTTTAAAGCATTTACTTTTAATAAGTTTAGTGATGTTTCTTTGTTAATCGCAATAATATTAATTTTTTTTTGTATTAATGATTCTAATATTATAGTTTTTAACAATAAAATATCAATTTTTAATAATTATTATTTAAATGTTTGTGATTATCAAATATCAATGTTAGAATTAGTTTCTTTTTTTTTTTCTATTTGTGCATTTATTAAATCAGCTCAGTTTGGGTTTCATATATGATTACCTGATTCTATGGAAGCTCCAGTCCCCGCTTCTGCTTTAATCCATTCCGCTACTTTAGTATCTGCAGGTGTATTTTTGTTATTAAAATTAACCCCTTTATTTGAATGTTCTCAATATATTTATTATGTTCTTCCTATTATAGGTTCGTTTACAGCTTTTATTGGTGGTTTATCTTCAACTTATCAATCTGATATAAAAAAAATATTAGCTTATTCAACTATCAGTCATTGTGGTTTTTTAATGGTTTGTTATAGTACATATATACCTGAATATACTATATTATATTTATATATTCATGGTTTTTTTAAAGCTTCTGTATTCTTATGTGTTGGTAATGTTATTCGTTTTAGTAGAAATTACCAAGATTTTAAAAAAATGGGTGGTTTTTGAAAATATTTACCATTTGAATGTTATTCAAGTTTTATTTGTTTAATTAATTTATCAGGTTTACCATTTTCGATTGGGTTTTATATTAAACATTTATTATTAATTGGTATGTATATGAATTATGTATTACTATATTTTGTAATAATAAATGTTTTTTGTGCAGCTGTGTTTGGTTTGTTTTATTCTTATAGATTATTTTATTATGTTTTTTTTGATTTTAAAAAAGCTAAAAAAATTATTTATTTACAATCAAACAGAACTGTTTTAAATTCAGTTTATTATACTAATACAACATTAGCTGCTAATATTGCTATAAGTTTATTAATTATAGTTTCATATATAACATCTATTTATATGTTTAATTTATTTTTAAATAAATCGTCTTTAGGAGAAGGATTAAATATATATAGTATATATTCAGCACAATATGAAGAATTTAATCACCCTATTTTAACTACTATAAACAACATTGGTTATTTTAATTGATTATTATTGATTGTTATAATGTTAATATTGTTATCTTCTTGAAGAAGGGTTTTAAAATTTTATAATATAATAAATATTTTTAGTTTTTTAATAATATTTTTTGTATTATTTTATTTTTTTTATATTATTTTAATTTAACTTATTAAGTCTTAATAATTTAAATTTTTTTAAAAAATTAATTAATAATTATATTTAATAAAATATAAAAATTTTTTACATGTATTTTCATTTTATAACCATTTATTTTTTTTTAAAAATTAATTTTTTATGTGAGGGAATATCGTTACTGAAGTAGCTTTACAAACTAATTTTGGTGTTGGTTTTAATAATACTCAATCTGATGTATTAATACACTTAACACAATGACAATATTGGTGATGATTTTGATTTTCATTTTTATGAGCATTTTATTATTTGGTTATCTTAAGAATTATAAGATTCCGAACTTTAAAATTTAGACCTAGATTAGCAACTACTTATAGACCTCACGGTAAATGAGGTGATTTAATTATTTGTTTAATTCCTATATCATGGTGTGTTAATATTATTACAAATTCTTCTTTTATTTTAAGAATGATTGAATGACAAGCTGAAACAGGTTTATTAACTATTAGAATAAGAGGTAAACAATGGTATTGAATTTATAAATTTGAATTAAAAACTTTTACTGATATTTTAACTGTACCAAAAAATGTAGGTAGAAATAAATGACAAATTTCAACTCCTGGTGATTTACAAGTTGCTGATGATTATTTACATATTTTACAATTACGTTCTCAAAATAAATGAGTTAAAAAATATTGAAATGATTTATCTCAAAAATTTTACAGAAATAAAAATTTTCATTTAATATCACCACAAGAACAATTAAAATTTAATTTTTATCAAAATTTAACTAATTACGAATTTTTAAAAAATTCTAAAAAATTAAAAATTAGTAATTTTTTAAATTTAAATGTATCTGATACTAATAATTTTTTAGTTTTAAATAAAAATTATAATAATGTTTTAGTTAGATCTAATAATAAAAAAAATTCTTGGTTAAATAGTATCGAACCTTCTAATGATTTTTTAAATTTAGATTTTTTAAAAAATGATTTTTTTTATGATAGAAAAACTCAAATAAATTTAAAAAATAATTTACATGATTTTTTAATTAATAATAAATTTAATATTAACAATAATTTATTATACAATTATAATGATTTTTTAGAAGTTAATAGATGGTTTAAAAAAAGTCAAGGTGCTAATTCTCCTTTAAGATTAATTAAATACCCTGTTTCTAATAAAACTAATTTTGATTATGATAATTCGATTATTCAATTATTTAAATTTAGATTTGAAGATAATGAAATTCACGCTAAACATAAACCTGTTTCTAATTCTACTTTTTTAACTATGAAACAAAAACGTTATAAAAGAAGAAAAGCTATCCCATTAAGAGTTAAATATTTTAAAGATGAAAATAATAATAAAACAAAAAAAATAAGATGAAGTGCAAATCCTTATTTATTTAATAATGAATCTATTATTGAAAATTTTGGTAATGCTACTAAACAATATAATTTTTTTAAAAAAAACAAAACTCGTTATGAAAATACATCAGTTGTTTTATCAAAAAGAATGTTAAGAACTAGAAGAACATTAGTTTTACCAGCACATGTTAATATCACAGCTGTAACTAATAGTTATGATGTTGTTCATTCGTGATTTATACCTGGTTTAGGATTAAAAATGGATTGTATTCCTGGTAGAGCAACTCATCATAATTTTTATATTGATAATGTTGGTTTTTATTATGGTCAATGTGCAGAAGTTTGTGGTAGATACCATCATCATATGCCAATAAGAATTTGTGCTTTACCTTTTGAACATTTTTTATTATGGTGACATACATTTGGTTTACCAAAATTATTATTCACTAATTCTCAAAAACGTTATTCTTTTCATTACGGTGTTAGAAAATATCGTTGGTAATTTTTTATGTTTTTTATTTTTAAAAACATTTTTTTTCAAAAATTGGATGTGTACATTTTAATAAAATTGGGTGTGATCTTAGCTCTGGGTGAACGCTAACTAGACGCATAACACATGCAAGTTGTATGTATATACATAATACTATATAATTTATTAAAAGTTTTACTTTTAATAAATTATATAGTATTATATATTTCATAGCGACAAGGTGAGTAGTAAATATATTTTTGCCGAATAATTTTTTTAAATAAAAAATAATTTTATAAAAATTTTTTTTATTTTTTTTTATTGTTTTTAATTATTATTTTTTAATATTGTATTTTAAAAAGTTAAACAATTTTATTATTTATTGTTATTCGATAATTATATTTAAGATTAGGTAATTACTTGGCAAATGTGCGTTAAAATTTGTTAAATTTAAGCCTACAATCTTTAGTTGATTTGAGAGAAGAATCAGCCACAAAGGGAATGAGAACAACCCTTCGGTCTCGCAGCAGTGGGGAATATTAAACAATATGCGAAAGCGTGATTTAGCGAACTAGTGATAATGATGAAGGTCTTAATGATTGTAAAGTTTGTGCATAAACTAAAATAATGATAGTAAGTTTAAAAGAAGCCATGGCCAATACATGTGCCAGCAGCCGCGGTAATACATGAGTGGCAAGCGTTATCCGTATTTATTTGGCGTAAAGGGTGTGTAGATTGTAAAAGTAGTTATATTTAACTAAATCAGTTTATTGTGTTAAAATATAATACCTTTTTACTTTGATTTTTATATATGTATGTTATATTTATAATCTAGTGATAAAATACAGTGAGTTTATAAGTATATCTTAAGGTGAAAACAACATATTTTATAAAAATGACATTGAAACACGAAAGTAGAGTTATCAAATAGGATTAGACACCCTAGTAGTCTTTACTTTAAATTATGAGTATTTAATCTTTAAAAAAGGTTTTAGTTAACGCGTAGAATACTCCGCCTGGGCAGTACAGTCGCAAGGTTGAAACTTAACAGAATTGGCGGGAATTTTTTCAAACGGTGGAACATGTGGTTTAATACGATAATCCGCGTAAAATCTTACCAAAATGGTTAATATAATTTATATATTATTAATTTAGTATAAATTTATATATTAATGCAGTATTGCATGGCTGTCGTCGGTTCGTGCTGTGAAATGTAAAATTAAGTTTTATAACGAACGCAACTCTTCTATATAATTTTAATTTAATTTATTTAAATTTGTTAATTTATAAATTATTTTTTTTATATAATGATTTTATTTTTAATAAAATGGGAGAAAAGACCGAAGTCAAGTCATTATGGTCTAAGTATTTTGGGCTACACACGTGTTACAAAAGTAAAAACAAAGAGTTGCAATTAAGTAATTTTAAGCAAATCTCTAAAAATTACTAAAGTTCAGATTGTTTTCTGAAATTCGAAAACATGAAGTCGAAATCGTTAGTAATCGTAAATTAGTACGTTACGGTGAATGTCAAGTTAAATTTTGCACACACCGCCCATCACGCTCTGAAAATTGGTTTATCTCGAAAAATCTTTAATGCAAATTAACTTATATAACGGGTATAATTTTTATTTTAATATTATATTAGAATTTTTATTTATTTAAAAAAATTTTTTTTTATTTATAGGTTGGGTTATTAGAATAAATTAGTTATCTGAGTGAAGTTGACACAAGGTACCGGTAGGGGAACCTGTTGGTGGATTAAAATTTAATTTTTTTTTATTTTAAAATTTAATTATTTTTTTTTAATTTTTTTTTTAATTTTTTTTATTTGGGTTTTTACGAACATATTAATAATTTTAATTATTTTTTAAATTTTAAATTAGTTTCATCAGAAGAGATTGTTTTAATATTTTTGTTTTATAATTTTATAAAATCTTTAATTTTTGGTTCTTTATTTGAACTTTTATGACCTACTCAGTTTTTTAATAAAAAAAATAATATTAATTATACTTTAATAAGATACAGACAATTTAATGAGTTTGTTATTAAATTACGTATTAAAAATTTATATTTTAATTCTTTTTATAAAATTTGTTTAAATTATTTTTTTAAAAAATAATTTAAATAATTTTATTTTTTTTTTATTTTTTTTATAATATTTAAGATAAAATTAGTTTTATTTTATTTTTTTTTAAATACAGTGTTTTTTTTTTATTATGTTTGAATTTTTTTTTTTACTTTTGTTTACTATTTTAGAAATATATTAGAATTTTTTTTTATAAAAATTAATCATACTAATATTTTTTATAAAAATAATTTTAATTATTTGAATTATTTTGAAAAATTATTTTTATCGTTATTTCATAAAGATAATTTATTTTATAATTTTTATAACGATTCTTATAATATTTTAAAAATTTTTAAATATAGAGCTAAAAATTATCCTATGATTTTATTTTTTCATTTCTATAATAAAAAAGAAAATTATTCTTTATACAGTTTAAATAGTTTATTTAAACAATTTAAATTTTTTAAAAATTATAATTTTATTGATTTTTTAATTTTTCAAAAATTTTTTTTTAAAAAATATTTTAATTTGTATTCTTCTTTTTTTTACAGAACTTATAACAATTTTAATAATTTAAAATTAGTTTTTTTATTTTTTTATTTATTTAGAATTAATAAAAGTAAACTTGTAATTTATAATTTAAATGTTTATAATGATTGGTATAAATATAATTTTAATTTAAATTTTGTTAAAAATTTAAAAATTAAAAAACGTAAATTAGATTTAACTAATTTAAAAAAAAAATTTTCTAAATATGATAAATTATTTATAAAAAATTTTAAACAATCTTATAAAAATATATATTTTTTTAAAATTTTTACTAAAGATTTAAAAATGAAAGTTAATGAAACTTGAAAAAAATTGTTAAATAAACATTATTTTATAAAATTTTCTGAATCATCAGTTTCTAAATATATAAATATTAATTCTATTAAAACATATAAATTTAATTTTATAAGAAAAAATAGAATTTTTAATAAAAGTAGATATTCAAGAAATAGACAATTATATAGAACAGGTGTTTATTGATGTTTATGATTGAATGTTTTAGTAGTTTATGGTTTGTTTTTTGTTTTTTATCGTTTTACTTTTAATTTTGGTTATTTTTGATGAGGTGTTTTAATATTGTTTTATTCTACAATATTTTCAAGAGTATTAAAATATAATTTTTATAATGTTTTTTTTTTAGTTACTGAGTTTAAAAATTTAATTTTTTGGTATGGTTATATTTTTAAAAATTTTATAAATGTTATTATATTTTATTTTAATAAATTTTTAATAAGTGATAATATTAATTTTTATTTATATAATTATTCTGATTTACTTAATACAATTAAATTATATTTTTATAAATTTTATTTTAAAATTTTAAAAAATATGGAAGTAAAAAAATTTACATTTTTTTGAGAAGGTATGAAAGAAAAAGATGAATCTTTTTTACGTTATAAAACATTAATTCATTGGTTTAAACAAGCTTACAAAGTGTTAATTAGTTAATTTTTTTTATTTTTTTATAAGGGGAATAGTTTAAAGGTAAAACTATGGTCTTCAAAATCATCGTCGTGGGTTCGAATCCCGCTTCCCTTGTTTTTATAAAATGTTTAATTTTTTTAAAAATTTTAAAGTTTTAAATTCTTATTATTGGTTTTGTTATTGTTGGTTGTATGATTTTTTAAATTTAGCAGTAAGTAAATTAGATTTAGAACGTGATGAATTAGATTCTAAAGATGCTAAAATGTATTATAATTACAGTGTTTTTGTTTTAAAAAATTATTATTTTAATAAATTTATTAAAAAAAATGATTTTTTATTTATAGATTTGTTTTGAGCAAAATTATTTTCTTTAAAATATTATATTAAAAATTATGATTTAAGTTTACATAGATCTTATTTTCGTGTTTTAAATAATGATAAAGGTTTTTATTTAAATTTTAAATTATTAACTAAAAACAGAAATTTTTTAAATTATTATTTAAATGTATTTTATTCTTTTTATAAATATTTATGAATTGCTTTAAAATATTGAGTTTTTGCTATATTAATTGGTTTTTTAATTATTTATTTTACATTAGTGTTAAAATCTTTACCTTTTAATAAAATTGTTTTTTGTTGGATTGCTGTTACTATGTTTGGTTATTGGTTAATTTCAGGTTTTGTTTTTTTTATAAAAAAATATCAATTTGGTAAATATACAAGTGTAATTCAACGTTTTTGAAGAAGAACTTATATTTTATTTTGATTAATCGAAGTTGCTACTTTTTCTGTATTTTTATTTTTAACTATAAATTCATCACAAGAATCTTTTTATATGTTCGATCAAATAAGTATTTTTAAAACTCATTTATATTCTTGGAAATTATTTTTTTTAAAAATATTTCCTTTAGTTTTATTGATTATTGTAACATACATGTTTATGATTTCATTAAAATGGAATGTTTTTTCTAAACATAGTATTTTATTATTAATTTTAACATTATTTTTAACATATATTGTTTGGTTAGAATTTTATCAATTTTACCATGTTTTACATTTTTATGGTAATTTAAATTGAATTTATGATATTGATGATCATTCATGGGTTTTAGAACAAGAACCAAGAAGAACTAGAATTGTAAATCATTATATTATGTTATTGTTTATTTTAAAATTTTGACATATTGTTTTTATTTATGGTGTTTGAATTTTTTTTGTTTTAAGATCTTTAGAAATTGGTAGAATTAGATATCCTTTATTAGCAGCAAATTTTCAAAATTTTATAATTTTATATATTTTTGCTTGAATTTTTATGTATCCTTGATTTAAATTTTTTTTTAGAAAATTTTTAGATTCACCTTATTATTGATTTTATGTTAACAATAGAAAATTATTTTTTAGAGTTTTTTTTAATGATTTAAAATTAATTTATTATGGTTTAATTAGTTATTTAAATTTTTCAAATTATAATTGGTTATCTAAATTTAATATTAATCCTTTTTTTTATTGAAAATTAGCTGAATTTAATAATTTAGAAATGTACAGAAAACATTATTTAAAAAATGTAATAATTAAGACTTTAAATTCTTAAAATTTTTGGGTTTTTATTTTTATTGATTATTTTTTTTATTTATAATATAAATTATGAATTTTTAATTTATTATCATATATATTTTTATTATATTTTTTTATTTTTGTTTTTTTTTAATATAAAAAATATAAAAAATATATATTTTATTAGAAAATATAATTATAGGTTTTATTATTTTTATTTTATTATTTTTATTTTTTTTTTTTGATCATTTAATTTTTTTTTATTTTTTATTAATTTTAATTTTGTTTTTAATAAAATTATTTTTTTTTTGTATATTTAATTTTTTATTAAAATAATTTATTATTTTTTATTCACGGTGAAAAATTTTTTTTCTAATTTTTTATATTTAGATATTCGTAATATATTTTTTGATTTAAATTTTTATTTTTTTGGTTTTCAAAAAGAATTTACCAATTTTTTGTTTTTAAAAAGATGGAAAAATTATTTAAATAGATTTAATGATTTAAGAAAATATTTTTTAAAAAAATATGTTTATACTATTAATCATAAACGTATTGCTCTTAATTATTTTTATTTTAGTATGTGTACAGGTTTATCTGGTGCAGCTTTAGCAACCATGATAAGATTAGAATTAGCTTATCCAGGAAGTACTTTTTTTAAAGGTGATTCTTTAAGATATATTCAAGTTATTACTGCTCACGGTTTAATTATGGTTTTTTTTGTTGTAGTTCCTATTTTATTTGGAGGTTTTGCTAATTTTTTTATTCCTTATCATGTTGGTTCAAAAGATGTTGCATACCCAAGATTAAATAGTATTGGTTTTTGAATACAACCTTGTGGTTGATTGTTAGTAGCAAAAACTGCTTTTTTAAGACCTCAGTTTTGGCGTTATTATGATAAACCTTCATATTATTTACCTTTATTAGATAAATCTAAAAATAGAAAATTTTTAGATTTTAAAGACAATAGTTATTTATTTTCAAATTTTTTTAAAAATTACGAATTAGATCAATTTTTTTCATTTTGAAAACCTAGAAAACAAATTAATTATACTAATTACGATCTTTATTCTTTTATCCCAAGTAAATTATTATTTTGAACTTCAATAATTCAATACCCAGAATCTTTTTGATATGTAGCTAATAAAGCAGTTAAAGCTCGTAGAAAAAAAGTTTATTTTACTAAATGTTCAAATAGAACATTAACAATGTCTGGTTGAGCTTTTATTACTCCTTTTTCTAGTAATACAAAATTTACTGGTATTGGTAGTCAAGATATTGCTGTTGTTGGTGTAATTTTTACAGGTATGAGTACCACAATTTCTTTTACTAATTTATTAATCACAAGACGTACTTTAAGTATGCCTGGTTTGAGAAATAGAAGAGTTTTATTACCTTTTATTACAATTGCTTTATTTTTAACTATGAGAATGTTAGCATTAGTTACTCCAGTTTTAGGTGCTGCTATGATTATGTTATTGTTAGATAGACATTGACAAACTACATTTTTTGAGTTTGTTTATGGTGGTGATACTGTTTTATTTCAACATTTATTTTGATTTTTTGGACATCCTGAAGTTTATATTTTAATTATCCCTCTTTTCGGTGTTGTTAATATGATTTTACCTTATTCTAATACAAGAAGAATTGCATCTAAACATCATTTAATTTGAGCAATTTATATGATGGCTTATATGGGTTTTGTAGTTTGAGGACATCATATGTATTTAGTTGGTTTAGATCATAGAAGTAGAGCTTTATATAGTACTATTACTGTTATGATTTCATTACCAGCTACAATTAAAATTGTAAATTGAACTATGACATTATTAAATGGTGCATTAAAATGAGATGTTGCTTTATTATTTACCTTCGCTTTTATTTTATTTTTTTTATCAGGTGGTTTAACAGGTATGTGACTATCACACGTTAGTTTAAATGTTTCTATGCATGATACTTTTTATGTTATTGCACATTTTCATTTAATGTTTTCAGCGGGTGTTTTAACAGGTTCTTTTGCGGGTATTTATTATTATTTCCCAGCTTTATTTGGTATTAAATATTCAAGAATGTTTGGTTATTTACATTTAGTTTATTTTTTTGGGGGTCAGTGATTAACTTTTATACCAATGTTTTGATTAGGTTATTCCGGTATGCCTAGAAGAATTCATGATTACCCAGCTTTTATGATGGGTTGACATGGTATGGCTTCTGTAGGTCATTTAACCACTTTAATAGGTGTTATGTTTTTTTTTTTTTTAATGTTATTAGATTCACACATTGAAAGACGTGTTGCTGTTCATAGTACATTAGGTATTCCAAGATGACATAAACGTGTTTTATATTATTTATTTAAAATTAGATATTTACAATACGTAAATAAAAGATTAACTAGATTACCTAACTCAAAAGTTAGAATTTTATTTTCAAATTCTTATTTTAATGAATTTGAAATTTATGAAAAAAAATAATTTTTTTTAAATTTTTTATTTTTAATTAATTAAAAAATTTTATAAATAATTAATATTTATTTGAGTATTTTAGGATTAATAATTATTTTAATAATTAATATTGTTTTAATGTTAGTTTTGACAATTATAATTGCTTCGTTAACATTAATTGAGCGTAAATTTTTAGCTTTAGTTCAAAGACGTGTAGGTCCTAATTTTGTAGGGTATAAAGGTAGATTACAGTATATTGCTGATGCTTTAAAACTTTTTGTTAAAGGTTCTTTAATTCCAGATGAATCTAATAGAGCTATGTTTGTTACAATACCTAGTATTGCTTTAGCAGTTTGTTATTCTTTTTGGATGAATGGTGTTTGAGGTCCTAGTATTTCGTTATTTGAAATTGAATATAATTTAATTTATATTTCTTTATTTTCAGTTTTATTTGGTATGTGTGTTATGTTAACTGGATATTTTAGTAAAAATAAGTATGCCATGTTAGCTGCAATTCGTACTGGTATAGGTATGTTAAATTTAGAATTATTTTTAGGTTTGATGGTTTTAAATATTGTTTTTATTAGTGAATCTTTTTCTTTTTTACCTATTGTTATTTATCAAGAAAATTATTGATTTATTAGTTTATTTTTTTTATTGTGTGGTTTAATTATTATTACATTTTTATTAGAAACCAGTAGAGCACCTTTTGATTTACCAGAAGCTGAATCTGAATTAGTTACAGGGTATTCAACTGAATACGGTGGTTTTTTTTTCGGGTTATATTATCTAGGTGAATATTTACATTTATTTTTTTTTTCTTTAATTATAAATATTTTGTTTTTTGGTGGTTGAGAATTTCCAAATATGTTTATTAATTTTTATAATTATTATTATGATATGTTTATTTTTTTTTATTAATTTTTTTTTGTTTTGGTTGTTGGATTGATTATTAGTTAATTTAAATTTTTTTTTTATAAATTATTTTTTTTTAGTTAATTTCATAAATGAGGTTTTTTTTTTACAATTTATTGTTTTTTATACTTTATATTTAGTATATTCTACTAGTAATTTGTATTTTACTTTATTTTATTTATTTATGTTATTTTTTTATTTTGGTTTAATATTAGGTTTTTATAATTTAGAGATTTTTACTGCTTTTTTATGATTAACTGAATGTGTTATAGTTTTTATTAGTGCTTTGTTTTTATTTTATTTAAATGTTTATGGAAATAATAATAAAATTAATTTAAATATTTATTCTTTTAAATATTTAGGTATTTTTATTGGTTTTTTTTTTTTAACATTATGATTAACATACCCTTTTAATTTGGAATTTTTTTTACCTTTTGATTTAAATATTAATTATTATTGAGACGATTATTATGAGTCATTAAATAATTTTTTAATGAATGATGTTTTTGGTTTATACACCAGTTATTATATTTTAAATAGTTTTGAATTTTTAATGGTTGGTTTATTATTATTATTTGCTAGTATGGTTTGTGTTAATTTAAGTAAATTTAACCGAAATTTAAAATTAAACAATTATTATGAGCTTTTAACTTTATATGATTTTTTTAATGATTTTATTAGTTTTTTATTTATGAGAAAACAAAATTTAACAAATCAAACTATAGCTACAGTTTCTACTCGTATATTTAAAAAAAAAGTAAATAAATAATTATTTTTAAAATTTTATTTGATACAGAAAAATTCAATTATTAAACCTGTTGATAATTGTGGTGTTTTAAAAGCCAATGTTTTTCATTTATATAAAGGGTCTAAAGGTCGTTTAGCTTTTGTTGGTGATTTTTTAAAAATTTCTTGTAGAGAGGTTGTACCTGAAAACACAATAAAAAAAAAAAGTAAACACAGAAGTATTTTAATTAGAACTAAATTTAATATTTTTAAAAAAGATGGTTCTTTTATTAGATTTTATAAAAATAGTTTAATTTTATTAAAAAAACGCTTAACCCCTAGAGGTGCTAATATTAGAGGACCTATATCTAGAAAAATAAATAGAAAAAAATTTATTTCTTCTTTTTCTAGATCTATTTAAATATAGATTATTTATATTTATATTTTTGTCGTCTAAAGGTTAGGACAATGGGTTTTCACCTCATAAATCAAGGTTCGATTCCTTGCAAAAATGTTAGTAGAAGTTGTTCCAAAATTTGTATAAATATTGATATAATGTTACTGATACACCACATATTCTTTTTAAATTAAATATCTGAACATATGTAAACATTCGTTTTTTTAAAATGAAATTTACAAGAATTTTAACTTATTTTACTTTAAGTTTAAAATCTTTAAAAGTTAATGAAATAAGAATTTTTTATAAAGATTGAATTTTTGAAAATTTTTATAGCCGTTTTTTTAAATATTTTGTGATTATTATAGTTGTTTGTATATTATTTTAATATATGTAATTTAAATATTTATTAATACATGTTTTGTAGAATTTGTCGTTTTTTTATTTATTTTTAAATATTTTATTAAAATAGAAATTATGATTAATTTGTACTATGTTTACTTATTAAGGTATTTGTTTGAGTTTAATTTAATTTTTTTTTTATCATCTATGATTTTTGCTATGATAATTTATTATGGTTCTAAATTTTTTAATTTTTCTAATTTTTTTAAAAATTTTAGTAGTGTTTATTTAATCCGTTTTATTTTAATTAATTCTTTATTAATTTCATTTATTCTGGTTTGTTTTATTTTTTGGATTTTTATAAAATGTTATTTTTCTTTATTATATTTTTTTATTTATGATAATTTTAATTTTATTTTTAGTGATTTATTTTTTTTAAAAATACCTTTAACTCAAATTTGAACAATTAAATTTTCTATTGAATTTTTTGGTTTTATTTTTATAATTTTAGCTTATATAGTTGGTTTAATTTCTTTTTTAGCTTTAGATACTAGATTGTATTGACGTAATGTAAGATTTATATTTATTTGTAATTTTTTAGTTTTTGTTATTTATATGTTTACTATTGTAAATGATTTATTGTTGTTGTTTTTATTTTATGAAACTATGTTAATACCTTCTTTTTTATTTGTTTATTTTGTAAGTCCTTATAGACGTGGTATTCAAGCATCTTTATATTTTTTAATTTGAACACAAATTGGTTCTTTATTAGTTTTATGTAGTGTTTCTTATATGGTTTATACTGTCGGTAATACTTCATTTTTATCATTAAGATCTTTTAAATTTACTAACGACGAGGTTTGGTATTTATATTTATTATTATTTTTAGGTTTTGGTTTTAAAGTACCTATTTGACCTTTTCAATATTGATTAACTAAAACTCATGTCGAAGCTCCAGCAGGTTTTTCTATTTTTTTAAGTGGTTTTTTAGTTAAAACTGCTATTTATGGTTTTTATAAAATTACTAATGAATTAGGTGCTGAAATAGATACTACATTCTTTTCTATGTTTGTTATTATGGGGGTTATTGATGCTTCATTAAAAATGTGAGGTCAGTTAGATTTAAAAAAATTAGTAGCTTATGGTACTGTTCAAGAAATGAATTTAATTTATATTGCCTTTTTGTGAGGTGATGCTGGTGCATTTATAGGTGGTATTTTATTTTGTATTACTCATGCTTTTTTATCTTCATTAATGTTTTTTTTAGTTGATTGTATACAAAAACGTTATAATACTAGAATTATTTCTGAAATTTCTGGTATTTTACATACAACACCTAATTTAGGTTTAAGTATTTTATTTATGCATATTTTATATTCTGGATTACCAGGTACACTTAAATTTTTAAGTGAATTTTATATTTTTACAGGTTTAATTAGTTCTGCCCCATTATCAACACTTTTATTAATGTTTGGTGCTAATTTTTTTGGTTTAATTGGTTTTAGTAAATGTTGGTTTAATGTTGTTTTTGGTATGACTTTAAAAAATCAAAATCAATTACCAATTGATCTAACTATCAAAGAATTTTTAATAATATTTATTTGTGTTTTTTCTATGTTTTTTTTTGGTTTTGGTTTTAATTTATTAATTTAAGTTTTTTTTTCTATTTTTTTTATTTTTTGTAGTTATTGATTTTTTTTTTTGTTTAGAAATGCAATTTATATATATATATTTTTTACAAAATATAAATTTTTTATTTAATTTTTTTTTTTTACAAAATATACATTTTTTATTTAATTTTTTTTTTTTACAAAATAACTTTTGTAAAAAAAAGTTAGATTTAAATTTTAATAAAAATATTTTTTTTAATAAAAATGTTTTAAATTATTCATTAATTTTTAATAAAAATATACATAAATATGTTATTTCTTATTTTTACAATTTTGTGACTTTTAAAATTAATTTTAAAAGTTATTATTATTTTAATAATTCTTTTATTTTTATTTATAAATATTTTTTTAATATTTTATATCAATTTATTAATAAAAATCAAAATTTATATATTTTTGATTTTAATTTTAAAAACATGTTTTATTTATATTCTTATATTTATAATAAAGATTTTATCAAAATTTATCAAAATTTTTTTTTTTTTAATGTAAATAAAATATTTAGAAAAAATTTTTATTTTTTTTTTAGATCTTTTTTTAATCAAAACAATGTGTCTTTATTGATTTTTTTAGATTATAAATTTTCATTAAAAAATATTGTTGAATTTTCAAAATTTAATATACCGATTTTAAACTTTTCTAGTCATTTTTATGATTATAAAACAACTGATATTTTTTTTTTTTTAATTTTAATTATAGTTTTATTTATTTATTTAATTGGTTTTTATTAAATAAGATTTTTTTTATTTCTATTAATAATTTAATTTTATTAAAAAAAATTTATTTTTTAAAAAATTTTAATAAATTTAATAATTGTTTATTAGTATAATATTTTTATTTTAATTATTAATTATACAAAATATTCTTTAATCTAAGTAAGAATAAGTTTTTGTTTTATTTTTTTAATTTTATTTTGTTATTTATTTACAAATTTGCTTATTTTGTATTTTTTAATTCTTTTTTTAATGATGAGTTTTTTTTTGATATTTATTATGAAAATGAACAATTTCATTCTGATTTAAATACTAACGGTTTATTTTTAATGTGATCTTCTGATATATTAATTTTTATAATTAGATTTTTTTTTTTTGGTTTTTAATTTTAATAATAAAAATATTATTATTTTTGTAAGAATTGTTAAAGAAATTTATAATTTAAAAATTGATGAATTTTTTAAATTTATATATGTTAAATTGTTTGTAGATTTTGAATAATGTTTTTATTTAAATACACGTATATTTTATTTAAAATTTAATAGTAAACATGTTTTTTTTAAATAGTTCTGAATTAAATTATTTATATACTTTAAACTTACGTTGATCATATCCTTTAAATTTTGTTTTTTCTAAAAATGTAGAAATTATAAAAAAAT
>Ga0256780_1000015_pt1 | contig 48972 bp, 67 predicted proteins | sample MC6MC0931MT_FD_186051 | JGI IMG/M metagenome (GOLD analysis project Ga0256780, IMG submission 186051) | Metatranscriptome of enriched soil aggregate microbial communities from Iowa State University, Ames, United States - MC6-MC0931-MT... | ecosystem: Environmental > Terrestrial > Soil >... | reverse complement strand
GGCGGGCGCCCTGTCCTTCAGCCACTCGTCTCGCAGTTCAGTTAAGTCTGAGCTGCGAATCCGATCAACTGGCCGGATGGCCAGGCGCGTAGCGCGCCAGACGCGCGCGATGGACTGTTCCGCGGCATGGCCCTTCTTTGTGGATGAAACCTCGGCCAGATAGCGCGTCAGCGCTTCAGCCAGGGTGGGCGTGGACTTTCGGCGGGGTTGACGGCGGGACCAGGGTTTCATGGGCAAAAGCCCCGAGTTGTAACGCAAATAAGCTTTTCGTGTTTTTACCGGCCCGCAGACGCGGGCTTTTCTTCGTCTATAGGGGACGCGATTGAACATCCAAGATTTCGACGCCTTTGCGGCCAAGTTCGCCGGCGTACTGGGCGCGGCGGTATCCATGCGCTATCTGCAAGGTTCCTGGCCAGCGCGCGTCAGCATGGCCGTTAGTGGGTCGCTGGTCGCCTATTACGCCTCTCCATACCTGTCGCTGGTGCTGGGTATCCCCGAGGGACTGGCCGGGTTCTTGATGGGCATGTTCGGCATGGCCATCGTCTCGCGCGCGTGGGAGGCGGTACAGGCCGCCCCTATTCCCGCGCTCTGGCAGGCCGTGATCGACCGCGTGCGCGGTAAAGGGGCATGACATGGACAGCACCATTTATCTGACGTTGTGGGCAGTGTTGGCATTCATCTGCTGGCTGGTGGTCGCCGGCGGCGCCGTGCTGGCGGTGTTCTCTACGTCGATCAAAGACACGACGCTGGAGCGCGTCGGTTTAGCAGCCGTCTGCCTTACCGCAACCGGGGCGGCATGCCGCATCTTCGTGGCCGGCTGGGCCAGCGCTGGCGACGCCGCACTCGCGGCCTCTGCCGCCTTCTATGTGGCCGCCGTGACGGCCAAGCACATCAGGACACCAAAACAATGAACCTCTCCGCGATCATCAAGACGGGTATCGAACCTGCGCTGGCGTTGCTGCCCGTGAATATGGACTCGGCGGCAGCGCGCGTCATGCTGCTGGCAATCGGCCTGCAGGAAAGCCGCTTTGTGCACCGGCGCCAGATTGGCGGCCCTGCGCGCGGCTTCTGGCAGTTTGAGAAGGGCACGCGCGCTAGCCGTGGCGGCGTGTGGGGCGTATGCCTGCACCCGGCGAGCAAGGGCAACCTGGCCGCATTGTGTGAGGCGCGCAGCGTGGCATTCGACCCTGACGCGATTTACGCAGCGCTGGAATACGACGACGTGCTGGCTGCCGGCGTTGCGCGGCTGCTGCTGTGGACCGATCCCAAGGCGCTGCCCGCCATGGGGGATGCTGACGCGGCCTGGGCGCTGTACCTGCGCACCTGGCGGCCAGGCAAGCCCCACCCGCGGACCTGGCCCGCGCTGTACGCACAGGCCGTAGCCGAGGTGGCCGTATGAGGCGCTTATCCATCGTTGGGAGCCTGACAGGCTGGAGAGGGTACGCGGCGGTCGCGGTTACGGCTGCATTGTTCGCCTGGACTGCGGCGTGGACGGCGCAGGGGTGGCGCGCTGACGCGAAGACAGCACGGGTCGAGGCCGAACGATCAGCGGAACGAGAAGCCCAAACGCTGGCCGCTATTGCCGCCGTTGATGCGGCGAGAGAAGAAGGAAGGCGGCGTACGGCCGCCGTGGAGAAAGCCCGTGATGATGCAACGAAACAAGCCGCGGTCGCGGCCGCTGATGCTGCTGGTGCTCGTGCTGAGCGTGACGGGCTGCGCGCCCGCGCAAACACGTTGGCTCGCGCCGCAGTCGCCCGAGATCCCGCCGCTGCCGACGGAAGCCCGGCAGGGGCCGCCGCCGTCGATTTGCTCGCCTACATGCTCGGCCGGGTTAGCGACCGAGCTGCAGAACTTGCGAGCATTGCAGACCGCGCCCGCATCGCAGGACTGACGTGTGAGAGGGCCTACGCTAGCGTCCGCAGCACGCCGTAGTTATTTTTTTAGATGCTCTTTCACTGCCTTGACGGAGACACCTACTGCCTTCACCGCCTCCTTCAATTGCTGTTCGCTCACGCCAAGTTCTTTGGTCCAGTAATGCAGCTCGTGATCTTCGTTCACGTTGATCCGGACTCGGTCCTGGAGGCCTCGGTTCGTAAGATCGTCTGACATGCGTATCCTCCTTGTAAGAACGGGCGAAGCAGCAAGCGGTGTTCCTGCGTATCAGTCTACCGGCCGCTTGTGGGCCACTGCCACGGCGATGCAGCCGTTTGGCAGTCGGTATTTTCCATCGCCAAGCCATATGACGGTTTCGCCCGTCGGGAGCGTGCAAACGTACTCGTGCACCGGCGCAGAATCGGGGCTGCGAATTATGACTAGCCGCCTTTCTACCCTACAGGTTGACCGGTCGGGCAGCTTAACGATGACATCGGACAGGCGGGAGCCGGAAGCCATAAATGTCCCCTTCTATAGCTCGCGCGTTCGCATAGGGATGGGTTTCATAGGCCAGCGGCCGACGCGATCTCCCTGGCCCTTCACAGTAAGCACTGCCTACGCAGTTCGGCATATCCGCCACGTGGTGGAGGGCCACCCCGGTATTAGGTCCGAGCAAGAAAAAGCGCCCCATCTCTGGGGCGCCTGTCGGGCAGTGGGCCGCTTCGGGCATTTAAATTGCTGGTCTGTGCTCGGCTTGGAAATTGAGAGGTACAACCATGCTAAGAGACGAATTACTTGCAAAAATGATTGTCCAATCGTCCCCTGTTCGCAAGTTCGAAGACTGGGCGGAGGTACTGACGGAATTCGCCAATTGTGTCGTCGAAGTCAGCCCGAAATTGAGCCGGGAAGAGTGCGAAAGGCTGATCGCCGTCGGGGCTTCGTTTTATCGCACGTTAGCCCGCGCCGAGGACTATCGGCGAACTTCGGCGTTGGGCGACTAAGCGATGAGCCTGGCTCTTGACGGAAGACGGGCGCTTTCGCACCTCCTCGCGCCAACCGGCTTCCCATGCCTCAATTTTTGCTCGCCACTCGGTAATCGATCCCCCGCAGTGGCCTGGCATCTCCGTAGTGCGCAGGTAAGGGCAATCCAACAGGCTAAGACCTTCGCGGGCGGCCTGCGCACCAAGCTTCTGGATGTCATCTCGGTCCATTGCCATATCCACCAAAAGAGCGATCATCGGATCTGTAGTATTGCCCACTGGGTGTGACACTCGCAATAGTGTTGCAGGACTACCAAAGCAGTGTCGCCCGCATCAATTGCCGAGCCACTGCATCCACCAGCCCTGGTAGTAGCGCCTGCCATCGATCTCTTCGAAGCCGCAAACCATCATCCCGCGATCCGACCCGAAGGTAAGAAGTTCGGGCTGCAGCAAATCTGGGATCTCACCCTTCTGCGTGGCGCCAAAGGTCTTCAATCCGTCCATTGTCATGACGCGGATGTAGCGTTTTAGGTCTTCCCGCATGATCGAGTACATGCGGACCACTCCGGTGACGGATGGGGCGGGATCGTTGTCGCGGCGCTTCTGGCCGAAATAGTGCGTGCGTGTGACAGTGCAGAGCATGATTTGCTGTCGAATATACTGTATGAATAAACAGTATATTCCAGCTAAATCGGGGTCACTTCATCGGCGTGGCCACGAGCTTTTCGGAGGGGAACGGGACGAGGAAGTCGCGGGTAGCCTCGGCCGGCGCGGTCAGCCAGTCGCCGTAGGCGCCCTCTGGCAGGATGACGACCATTCGCTTTTCCTTGCCCGCCTGGTGGTAGTCGCGGAACAGCGGATCTTCGTCCGCGTTGATGGTCAGCATGGTGTAGCTTTCTTGGAGCTGGCCAGCGACGTCGCGCCAGCGATCCCACAACCCTGCGATGCCCAGCGGCGCGCCGTCGACCCTGGTAAAACGCGTGGCCACTGCGGCGCCAGATCTCCAGTCGGGTTCGAAGATCGCGTCCGCCGGGATGATGCAGTGCTGCGCGCGGCCCCAAGCGTTTCCGAAGGTGAACGACTTGGGCGCCGTCTCGCTGCGCGCATTGAACGTCGACAGCTTGCCGGCCTTGTCCAGGCCGTCGGCTTTCGTCATGGCGCTGATTAGGCCCCAGCGGCCGACAACGGCTTCGCGCTCCGGCACCGCCTCGTCGCCCGCGTCATGCTCCACCGGCCTGCGCACGAACACGCCCTGATACCGCGGCCACATGTCGTACTTGCCGATCGCGGCCGGCTTCTCGCGCACGCCGAATTTCTTGAGCAGCAGCTCAGCGTCCTTCAAGGTCTGGTAGTGGCTGCACATGGAACCCTCCGGAAGTGGTACCAGTATAGAGGTCATGCAACCCGATAACTTAGCTCGAACCTGACGGCTCAGGCCCCGCTGCTTCGGAATTCGGCGGCCAATTCCTAAGCGCTTCTGCGAGAGCATTTGCACGAGGTTCGCGCACGTCACCATAGACGATGAGGCGCGAGAAGATGGCAAAAATTGCCCAGCGTATGTGCTCTATCATCTCAGCGCCTTCATCAAAGCCAGTCATTCCCTGCGATTTCTCCTGGGACCTGACGTATGCCTCAAATTTTCGAATGAGATCTGCCGTCTCATAGGAATCAAGGCCGTGGGCCAGAGAATTGCGCGCGTCGTTCAACAGTCCGACGGCTTTCCAAACCCAAGGCTCGTCCAGACCTTTGAAGACTGCTCGAGCTAACTTGGCCTTAGCGGAGAAATGCATGCGCTTAAAGCTCAAATGCTCAGGGCGGCGCAAACCGGCTTGAATGACAGCTGTAAGCACTTCTTCAATTAAAAGATGGCCTTTCAGCAGATTGAGTTCGATGTCCGACGAGGACGGCATGATTCTGGTGAATCGAAGCGCGGGGTCGTGCTCGTAGATGGACATGAAGGCCGTCTCTTAATCTAGCAGCTTTAAGGTCGCCATTTTAATGGCAATACGGCCTGCGCCCTTGGTCGGTTGGTGCACCGTGGGTATAGGCCCAGCACCCGCCGAGCTGTGGGGGGCATGGGCTAGAAGTTGGACATATCTGAGCGCTGTTTATGCATCCAGTTTATGAGCCATTTTGCGGAGCGGAAGGATAATTGCGGAGCAATGCAAAAGGCCCGCAACAGTGTGCGGGCCTTGGTATTCTTGGTGGCGCATCCCTGATTCGAACAGGGGACCTGCGGATTATGATTCCTCGATAAATTCTTTTTAAATCAACGCATTGGATTGATTTTTGCTCCGCAAATCCGGCCAAATGGCCAACCTGAAGGCCGCTCCAATGCTTGGCCCGCTTCTGGTTGCGGAGCGGTCTAGCGTGTGGGTTCTACCTTGTCGCCTCGCCTCGCCCGGACATAGTGTTCGGTCATCTGGATCGAGCTATGGCCGAGCTGCCGCTGGGCTTGGCGGATGTCGCCGGACTCGGTTGTGTCCGTGCCGGCCTTGGCTCGAAGGTCGCGGAATTGAAACGCGTCGGGGTCCAGGCCGGCGGCCGCCCGGGCCTTGTGAAAGCGCTGCCTCAGCGCATCATAGGTGAGACGTTGGCCGCCCTCGTTCACCACCAGGGCGGTGGACGAAACCTTGTATCCAGCCTTGCGGGCTCGAATCCGGGCGATGACCTTGGCCAGCTCGCCCGTCACGGCAATGCGCAGTTTCTTCCCGGTCTTGTTTTGGCCAACGTTGAGCAGCTCATCGCGGATGTCGCGTTCGTCGAACTTCAGGACGTCTGCAGGGCGCTGGCCAGACAGGTAAATAAGATCCATAGCGTCCCGGGTTGGTTGATCGGCCTTGGCGTAGACAGACTGGAACATATCGTCTTCGACGTAGACGTCGCGCCCGTCCTCCCGGTTCTTTTTCACGCCGGCGCAAGGGTTGGGCGCATCCGTGATTCCGTTCTCGCGCGCATAGTTGAATATGTGGGAGAAAAGTGCGATCTCCCGATTGGCGCGTACGTGCCCCGGGTTGGGCGGCACCTCCCGTTCCATCTTGATATACCAGGCGCGGGCCTTGTCGGCGCGCCATCGGAAATACAGCTTGATGTGTTGGGGCCGAATCTGGTCCAGCGGCGCCGGCGGGCTGTCGAAGTACTCGTAGAGGACTGCCAATTCTTTCAGGTTGTCCACCTGTGTCCGCGGGGCCTTGGTGGGCACGACCTCGCGCACATATTCCTGGGCGGCATACCGGAAGGTGGCGCGCGGGGTCCCGGCGGGCGCAGCGGCACGCTCGAGATCTGCCCACTTTCGAACGGCCTCGACCATATCCGGACCAAGCGGGATTTCTTTCCGCGGCTTGCCGCCGGCATCGTAGTAGTAGAAGGTGCGGCCGCTCTTCTGACGGCGCGCACGCATTCGCGGCGGCAGGTTGAGGTTCTTATGTGGCTTACGGCCCATGGCTTTATGTGTTGCGAATTACTCGGGGCTGCCAAGCCGGCGCGGTTTGTTGAGCCGCGATCGCCTGCCGGGAGCCGATGATATTGGCGCGCAGGATTACAGGCCGCCCGCGCGCGCTCACGACGAAGGGAATTCCGGTGGTGCGCAGCCATTCAATCTGTAGCTGTTCCCTGGTGAACTTTCGGCCTTTGATTGTGCAGCCCGTCCGAATATCCGACATGGCGGCGACCTCATCGGGTGATAGAAACGTGCTTTCTTCCATTAATCTTCGCTCCCGGCGATGCGCCCGTCGCGCTCGACCGCGTAGATGCAGTCCATCAGACCGTCGACCAGCACCCGCATCCCGTCGACGGTCAAAGGTGCGCCCGCCTTGCCCCCTTCAACTGGGTGGCCAACGTCGACGGACAGGTGCGCCTTGCGTTCGCGGCCGCCTGCGTAGGCCAAGCGAACCTCCCCTCGCATCCCAATTGAAGAAATGAACGGCACCGTAATCTCGACGCGATTGCGCACCGGCAGCGGTGGTGGTGCGGCTGCCGTCAACCCCCGCCACGTGCCCCAGCCGACATCTGGCGCCGGGCGAGCTCCGGCTGCACTGGTTTCCCGATCGGCTCGACGCACATCAGCATCGAGCCTGTCGATAATGTTGAGGGCGATTCGAAGATCCTCGCGCTGGACGCGGCAGGTGTCCGGCGCTTCCCCGCGTACGCGCGAGCTGGATGCCTCACGCAGGCGCGCGATGGTGGTGTGGAAGCTCATGCTGCCAATTCCCTCCAGGTGACGACATTGCTGGTCGCGGTGACAAGGCGCGGCTGAACCGCAGAGGCCCGCGCCAGCGCTTCGCGCATGGCCAAGTCGTAACGCATTGGACGCTTGACGACGGGCCTGTATGGCGGCGGCGTGACGCCAGCTCGCGCCAAGTCCAAGAATCGGACGAGGAAAGCCAGCAGATCCGCCGGGTCGGCTGCCGGCGCCGGCCAGCCCGTGCGCTCGGCAATTAAGGCGGCCATCTGCAAGATCGTGGCGGACGCCTTTACAGGAGTGCCGACCTTGCGCAACTGTTCCGCCGCCTGCCGGCGCGCGATCTGCATTTCGAGGGAGTGGTGGCGCAGCGCAGTCATGCCGCCTCCCGTTGGTGATCCTGAATAGCGAAGTACACGGCGATGCAGCCCAGCACGTCGGCCATGGCGCTGTGCGCCTTTTCCAAGGGTTTGCCGGTGAAGAACTGGACAGCCTCGCCCAGGTTGGCGGTTTTGTAATGGGTGCGCCCGGCCGCAAGCATCTTCGCGGTTGGAGGGGCCTTGACGATAGGCGTGGCCAGCCGCGCGGTGCATTCGGCGGTGCCGTTCTTCCAGGCGTCCAGATCGGCCTCCAGCTCGCCGGCGCGGTGCTGGGCAATGCGGATGATACGGGCGTCGAACTGCTCGTTATGGGCGATTCGCTTACGGCGGCCCCACAGTTCCAGGAACAGGGACAGCGCCAACGATTCGGGCACGCCCGCGGCGGTTGCATGCTCGGTCGTTATCCCGTGCACGGCGGCGACTTCGTCGGGGATGACCCAGCCGTCCGGCCGGACGATAACATCCAGGCCGGCCACGATCTCGCGCGAGTCCAGGTCTACCAGGGCAGCAGCCAATTGCACAATGTGGGGCTGCTCCGGGTGCTCGGACGGTAGCCCGAACTTGGGCAGGCCGGACGTTTCGGTGTCGTAGAAAAATCCCAGGTTTTGCATGTCGTGTTCCTCGGTTTAGGCGGCCGCGCGCAGCTTGGGCTGCTCGGCCGTGCCGTTTTCAATCCAGAAGGTGGTGAAGGCGTCGGTGGGCGCGGCCGGCAGCGATTTCAGCGTGCCCAGCACCAGAATGGTGTCGAGGCGGCCATCGGTGGCCAGCGCGTCGACCAGGCCGAGCGCGTCGCCGCGGCCAGGCAGGTCGAGGCAGTCGAAGCGGTCCAGGATCAGGCAGCGAAGACCGGAGATTTCGGCCAGGGCGGCGCCGACGAGCGCGTCCACGCGCCAGCGCTCGGACTCGGAAAGCAGCCGATAGGGGCGGCCGGCGAAGGTGATGACCATGTCGGCGCCGATGGCGGGCACGCGCCAACCGGCCAAGTCAGCCAAGTCGGCCAGCTTGTCGTTCACCGGCTGCAGGGCCTCGGCCAGAATCTCGCCCGGGATGCCGTCGGGCGACAGCGCATCGCCGATCGCGGACCAGGCCAGTACATCCTGGTGGTACTGCGCGGCGTTCGCGGTGCGCTCCGTGGCGCTGGTAGCCGCGCGCTTGGCGTTGAGCAGCTGCTGCACGCGCTCGTCGATCGCCTTGCGTTCGGCGCGGAGCGCTGTGACCTTGGCGCGCGCGGCTTCCACGTCGGCGGGCTGGACTGCCTCGGGCGCGGTGCCGGCCTGCAGCTGCTCAGCCGCCGCTTCGGCTGCGGCGATGTCTCGCCGGTCGTTTTCGACGCTGCGCGCCATCAGGTCGCGGGCTTCGATAGCTTTGGGCAGCGCGGCGGCCGCCTCGATATCGCCGGCTGCGCCGACCTTGCCGTACTGCCGCTCATAGGTCGCCAGCACCTCTTTGATATCCAGGCCAATGCCGAAGGCTACGTTTTTGGACGCCTCAGATGCCCAGAGCTGCGAAAGGCAGCGCGCCAGGTCGTGAACCAGTCCCTCGCGCGGCCCAGTTCCCGCCTTCGCCTGCAGCGCGTCTACGCGCGCGGCAAGCTTGCCGTGCTCTTCCTGGTCAAATTCCAGTTTCTGGCGCAGCGCCGGCAACCGGGCGGCCTTGGCCTGACGTGCCGCCAACTGGTCGCGGGCAGCCGCATAGGCGGTGGCCTTTTGCTCCAGGGCGCCCAAGGACTGCGCGGTCGCGTCGATACGGCTGTCCAGCGCGGTCAGGTCGGTGCGCGCCTTGTCCAGTGCGGTCTGGTCGAACGGTGGGATTTCGGCCTGCCAGCCCTCGGCCTTCTGGCTGCCCCACTGTTCGCCTGTGGCGGTCTTCCAGGCGCCCTTGGCCTCAGTCGCCTGCCCCTTGGCAAATTCCGCCCCGCCGGCAAAGCCGGTGCGCAGGATGGGCTTGATCTGGGTGACGAGCGGGGCAGCGCAGCCGCGCGCCAACAGGCGGCGCTCGATCTCGTCGGCCTTGACGTTGGTCCCGGTCAGCGCGAACAGCAGGCTGCGGCGCTCGTCCGGCTTGGCCGCGGCGAAGCGCTCCGGTGCCAGGACAAACGGCAGTGCGGGCGACTGGGGCACCAGGTCTTCGCCGGATTGCGCGCCTTTGGGCAGGCTGACACCGACGGAGCCTTCGTCCAGGTCCAGCGTGACGGCGCCCAGCTTCGCGCCATCGCTGACCAGGGCGCCGTACTCCTTCTTCAGGCCCACGCGCTCGGGCGTGCCCAGCAGCGCCAGGCGCACGGCCTCGGCAATGCTGGACTTGCCGGCGCCGTTCAGGCCGGCGATCAGGGTGGCCGGCGTGCGCAGGTCCAGGTCCACGGCGCGCGCGCCCTGGAAGTTCTCGGTGGTGATTCGATTGATTCGCATGGTGGCTCCTTATGCGCGCAGCTCACGGCTGCCGCTGTGCGTCATGGCGGACACCAGGCCGGCCGTTTCCATGGATTCAAGGAGACGGGCGGCGCGGTTGTAGCCGATGCGCAGATGGCGTTGAACAAGGGAAACAGAGGCGCGGCGGTGCTTGCGGACAACCATGACGGCCTCCATGTAGAGCGGGTCGACGGCGCCGTCGGCGTCACCGTCGTCACCTTCGAGCGCAAGTTGGCCTGGCGCCGCCGTCGCGGCAGAGTCCTGGATCTGCTTTTCGCCGCCGAGGGCGTAGACCAGTTCGGCGAGCAGCTTGACGATCTCGCCAGCCATTAGCAGGAACTCCGCATCGAATACCTCGGCGTCCGTGTCTGCGGCGGGGTGGTTCTCCTTCAGCAAGTCCAGCGGGCGAATCTTGCGGATGTCCAGATCCTCGGTCAGCTCGAAGGAGATTCGATCGTTCCAGGTCATGGCCAAGCGCGTGCACTGCTTGCCGCCTTGGATATGGCGGCGCACTTCGTCGGCGTCGATCGAGTGATGGACGTAGCGCACGACCGCAGCGCTGGCGCCCGAGGCGCGCAGTTCGGCGTCCTGGTCGATGGTGAAGTTGTCGGGGGCCTCGTCACTGGCCAGCCAGCCGGTCATCGCGGACGCCGGCGATTGCGCCACGTACAGGTTTTCGATCGGGAACGGGTCGACGCACTTAGCCAGCAGGCCGATGACGGTGTCCGCTTTCGTGGGCGTGCTGGTATCGATGATCAGCCAGCGCTCGATCGGATCTATCCAGAGGCGGATATCGTCATATTGCGTCAGGGCCGTGGGCAGCTTCTCGTCAATGATCGCGTCGCGGATCTCTTTTAGTTGCTTCTTGCCGGGCTTGTAGCCTTGCTGCTGTTCGATTTCCAGGGCGCGTGCGGTCGTGGCTTGGGCGATTGCCTTGCCCGGCAGTAGCTTGGCTTCGATGCGCAGCGTCAGCAACAGTTTGCCGCTAACCGCGTGTACCAGGTCTGCGCCCTCGCGGGGCGCCACCCAGCCGATGGACTGCCGTTGCAGCTGGCCGGCGGGCACGTATGCATGCGCCTCCAGCGCTTCATTCAGACGTTCCAAATTCCAGAAGGGCGAGGCGGACGTGATCCGGTAGATTTTGGCGTTCTTGAACATGACGGCCTCTTATTCCGGCGCGGCCACGCGGCGGCGCGGGGCACGCTGCTGAGCATTGGTCAGGGACAGGCGCAGCTGTTGGTAGAGCTGCGTCAGGCGCTCGCGTTCGCCTTCGTCGGCAACGTCGCGGATGAAGTCCGCCGCGACGTCCAGGACCTCGATGTCCTTTGCGGCGCGTAGCCGCTCTTCGACCTTGGCCGGGTCAACCTCCGGAACGTCGGCGACCTGGGGGCTGTCTGCCGGCTCGTTGTCTCCCTGGCGGACGTGGCCGGCCGGATCGGATTCCGCAGGGGTGCCCGCTGCCGCGCCCTGCGCCGGGGTGACGACGTCGGCTTGGACCTGCGGCTGGGAGGCGCCTCTGGCGCCCCGCGTGTCGCGGGCCTCGACGTCGGTGATGTCAGCGGCCGCCGGCTGACGCTGGGTCTGCGCAGCGCCGGCGCGTAGCTCGTCCACGTTCACGCTGATCGTGCCGTCCGGGCCGGTGGTAGCCTCGATGATGTCCTGCGCTTCTTCGACCGTCTGCAGGCCCATAAGCAGCTCGGGCGCGTACAGCTTGCCGAAGAAGCTGGCGGTGCGGTAGCGCAGCATGACCTCGTCCATGGTCTGCCACTTGCTGCCATTCTTCGTGTACCAGCCTTCCAGCACGGCCATTTCGATAGACACGGCGGGCGACTCGATCACCTCGCCCGTTTCCTTCTCGATAGCCCAGGCCACGCACACCTTGTCGTTGATCTTGACCTTCTCGACCTTGGTGTGCCGCTGGTTGTTTTCCCAATAGGTCGACTTGAATTCGATCTCGCGTTCGCCGCGGCTCTCGATGCGAAAGCGCAAAGGCGAGAACCGGCCGCAGCCATTGATGGCCGCGATGATCCACTGCGAAGACCAGGACGGGCGGCCTTCGACGATGTACAGGTTCTGCATCACCATCAACGGGTCGGCGCCCATGCGTTGCGCCATGTTCAACGCGACAACGGAGTTGGCCAGCGCGTTGGGGTTCTCGCGGCTTTCCTTGACGTTGCCGAAGCGGTCCAGTTTCTCAATGGTCTGGCGATACGCCACCGGAACCAGGGTGCTGCTGGACAGCAGGCGCGCTGCGCGCTGCATAAGTTCGAAGCCCTGGAGGCTGCCGAAGCCTGGGGCCACAATGGGCATCTGAGCCTCCGGTGCGGCGCGCAAGCTCTGAACGGTTGCGGTCTGGGTCGTCATGTTCAACGTCCTTTGGTCTGTTGAGCGCGGTAATCCGCGGCGGTGGCAATGGAAATGGTCTGGCGTTCGTCCGGCTTGGCCTCGGTGTCGTACTGCTTGACCTGGCTGGCCATAAATTCGGCCGGGTCCCAAGCAAGGTGCTGGGTGATGACGGGCGGGCGTTTGCCATTGGGATCGGTACGCCGGACGAACACATCGCGGCTGACGGGGTGCAAGGACATGCGGGCTCCTACTGATGGAAAAGGCAGGTGGACCAGCGCGCGCAGTACTTCTCGCTGCAAAGGACGCTGGAGGGGTTCGGGGGAAAGAGGCCGGTGCGAAACATTGCGGCGGCGTGCTGAAGCAAGCCCGGGCGGTCTTCTTCGCCGACCATGACGCGGCGGGCGTCAAAGATCGGGCTGACTGCGGTTTCCGCTGTGGCACCGGTGGAAAGGGCGATGATCTGGGCGCCGACGGTGCGGACGTTCTTCGTGTGCTCGTACATCAGCTGATACGTGCCGGTCTGCGCGGCATGGCCGCGGGTGACCGCCTTGCCCTCGGCGATGATCCGCGCGCCAGTCTTGACGTCCGGAATTACGATCCCGCCTTCAGCTTCGGCCACGCGGGCACGGTCCATCGTGCCGGTCAGGCGCACGGTCAGGCCGTTGCCGCAATCAATGGCGAGCGGCTCCAGCTGTGTCTCCACGTCGATGTAGTGGAAGCGCGGCGCCACGTCGGCGCAGTAGCGCACCAGCAGCGTCAGAGCGATGCGTTCCGCGTCGCGGATAGACAGCTTGTCCGCCGCGCGGTCGACCTCAAAGGCCGGGTTGTGCAGTTCGTCCACCAGCACGCCGGCGGCATCGTCCGGCGAGCATTCAGTGCCATCCAGGCGGGCGCGGTCATATGCCGCGGTACCGGCGTGTACGGCCGTGCCCAGCAGCGCGCGCATACCGGAGGGCTTCTTCATGCCCAGGATGTGCGTGGCTTCCCAAGCGTGGGCGCAGTCGAACAGGCGGCCCCAGCTGGAGGCGCGGACGGTGAAAATCTTGGGTTCCATGTGAATGACTCCAATCAGCGCGTGGCGTGATGTTGTGCCGCGGTCGCGTGGGTCACTCCGGCGTCCAAGGTCGGCCCGAGCGCGCCAGTCAGGGCCGCAAGGAAAACCACGCCGCCGATGACGGCCGCGAGGTAGCTGACGGCATCGAGATCGGTGCCGGCGCGACGTGCGCGCCTCCAGATAGCGAGCAAGCGGCGGGCGCTCATGCTTCCCTCGCGTAGTCGGTGTCTGGCACGATGACGACGTCGCCATGGATCGGGCGAGCCTCGCCGCGCGATGACTCATAAAGATGCGACGCCGTGGCATTGATGCGCAGGCCTTTGGCGGCGGCCGATTGGTCAACCAGCATGGCGTGTTGCCGATGGCCAAGACTGACGATTTCAAGGTCGTCGGCGCCGAGCATCTGGCGAACGTCGATCAGCGCGTGCGGGCCGTGAAGTTCGATATCCGTTCCGTCGGCGCGGACCAGTTTGCGGGTGGGCTTCATGCGCGGGTCTCCAGCTCGGCGTCAAGCGCGGCCTGGGCGAGCTGTGCCAGCTCGGCGTCACGGTCCGCCTGACCCGTGGCGCCACCGGCAACCTGCGCCAGTGCGGTGCGCAACCGGGCATTGGCGAGGCGCAATTGGTGATTCTTCGCCTGCAGCACCGCTTCACTGACCATCTTGGGTTGGTCATGCTCGGATACGACGAAGGGGCGGCCCAGCAGCGCTGCTTCGGCGCGGCTGGCTATCCAGCGCAGGCGACGGGTCTGCGTTGAGCTAGCGCGGGCGGTGCGCATGATGTGATCCAGCGCGTCGTGCAGGATCAGCTCGTTTGCGGCAAGAAGGGTAGGGGCGTTCATCGCGGGTGGTTCTCCAGAATGGGCGCGGCGGCGCGGATCTGCCGGCTAGGCATGCAGGTGAAATCGACGCGGGTGCCGAACGGGAAAACCGCCAGCACGTCGAGACATTCGGCTTGGGTTGTGAACCGCTCAATGACCATGACCGGCGGCCGGTTGTGGGTGGCGGGCAGGAAGGCCAGGAGGACCCAGAGAGTGGCGGCGGTCATACGCGGCGGCCCCCAAGTTCGAAGCGGCAGACTTCGCCGGCGCGGTGAGCCTGGGCTTCGGTGAACATGGCGAAGTGGCAGATTGACTTGGCGATGCCCAGCGCTTGCGCTAACCAGGCGTACGCTGCGCTCCTGTCATTGCCAAAGCGCGCTGCGGTCAGCCTTTGAAAGGCCGCTTTGGCTTCCTTGCGTGCTGCGACGGTCGCGCGATCGGCCATGATGCCCAGCGGCAAATCCGTGTCTGGATGAAGCCCCACGTAGGCTTGGCATTGCGTGCATCGATACACGAAGGGCCAGTCGCCGAAGGAGTGGCCGTTGTAGATTTCGCTGTTGTTGGTCAGCTTTACCGGCCCGCCACAGCAGTGGCAGGCCTCCGGCGGCTCGATGCGATCGCGCACGCGCGCCAGGGAGCGGCGCGAGACATGAGGGAGAGGGGCGGGTGCCTGCAGCTTGGTCTTGCTCCGGCTGCGCGGGTCCACGCCGAGGACGGAAACGGTCATGCTTGTGCCCTCCAGGGGTCGGTGCGACGGCGATAAGCGGCGAACGCGTCAATGGCGCGAGCCATCGCGTACGCAACTGTGAAGAAGGAGAGGGCGGCGATCATTTGCGCGCCTTCCGCCGTGCGACGATTGCGTCGCGTACGGCTGCGCCAACGACCAATACGCCTACGATCAAGAAGCCGAGCATCAGGCTGGCCCCCGGTCGGCGCCGGCGGCGCGCTCAATCAACAGGCGCGCGCGCTGCAGCAGCTGCTCCTGCAAGGCCTTCACACCAGGCGCGCCAGCGCGGTGGTCGAAGGGCCATTTGCTAAGGGCGACGAGTGCTACGCCTAACGCGGCTTCCGGAGCCAGATCGCACTGGAGGGTTTCGGCCCACCAGTCGAGGCCCTCGCCGAACGCGCTACGGCTACGGCCGGCGAACAGGTCGCACAGAATTCCGATGACCTGGTCGTCCTGAATCTCTGGAATCGTGACCACGGCTTCACGCGCCAGGTGGCCGTGATCTGCAACGCGGCTCGCATCGTCGCGGGCGTTGAAAGTTGGTGCGGTGTATGCGGCTTGCATGGCAACCTCTAAATTTGCGTGTTACGCATATATAGAAGTGCATGATACGCAAATTCAGAAATGCGTCAAGCGCATATTTGCGTGCGTGCAAAAAAAAACCGCCTGTTAGGGCGGTGTCTTATGCGGGGGAGTGCGCCTGGCGGCGACTGCGCGGTCTGGGGCGAGCGTTAACGGCGCTTTCTGTACCGGCGGTGCTCAACCATCGTACCGATGATTTGGATCGCCGATATGTCTGATCGAAGCGAGGGGTAATCCGGGTTGAGGGGGACAAGTTCGAACACGACAGCGCCGCGTTCGGTAACGCCCCGGGGCCGATACTTCTTGAACGTGGCCTCGTGTTCGCCGTTCTTTGCGACCACGAAGTCGCCTGGCAGCGGGTCGACTTCCGGGTCTATGACAACGATGTCGCCCTCATTGAACGATTCTTCGTTGGTCGGGCTATACATCGAGAGCCCTTTGATTCGTAGGGCGAAAGCGGTACGCGAAAGGTCCAGATCTGTCAGCAACCAGTCGTCAGGTTGGGAACTCGGGTAGGGCACTACGCATTCCGTTAGAGCGCCGGCCTGCACATAGCTCAGCAAGGGAATGCGCCGGCTGCCGATGGCGGCCGTTTGTACATTGGAATCATCGCTTTCCCCGGAAAAAAGCTCGGCCACTGAGCAGCCCAGCGCGGCCGCGACCTTGGCCAGCATGTCGTCGCTAAAGCCTTGCTTGCCTCGCTCGAGGCGTGAAACGTTGCCGACATCGCTTCCGATGCGGTTCGCAAGTTCCAGGATCGTCCAGCCCAACGCCTTGCGTCGGCGGCGAATGTTCTCACCCAAGTTCATGGCCAGATTGTCGTGTCCGAACTGCGTGTGGCGCAAAGCGCCTTGCGCATATTGCGCAAAGTTAATAATATGCGTCACACGCATAATTTATGGACTGATTCGATGACCACTCCTTTGCGCATGGCGCGCGAGCAGCGCGGCCTGACCATTCAGCAGGTTGCCACTTCGGTCGGCATCGACCCCGGCAACCTTAGCCGCATCGAGCGCGGCAAGCAGGTGCCGTCCAAGGATCTGGCTGAAAAGCTGTGCCAGGTGTTCGGCGGCGAGGTGACCGAAACCCAGATCATCTATCCCGAGCGGTTCGTCCGGGCAGCTGCGGTGAGCCATGCCTAGGAAATTCGTTAGGCACCGCAGCGATTGGCCGCCGCTGCGCGGGGGTCAGTGGCGCGTTGCCGGCACCCCGGGCACGGGTTCAACGTCGAGCCGTGTGTCGCTTTCCAGACACAGCCGATCGAACACAGCGCGGACGGTCGCCTCGTCCGCATCGCCCAACACCGTGTCGGCAATTCCTTTGGCAATTCTCAGCAGCGCCAGCGTGGCCTGGGCTGCGCCGTCTTCCATCTTCATTCCCATCGTGCACCCCTCGGTCTGCTCGTCTGGTGGGAATGTAACTGCCCGGAGTATTTGACGCATGCGACATGAATCGCACAAATCCTTGATCGCCGTTATGCGTGATCACACCTCGGCCTGGCGCAAGTCCCTCGACTGGTCCAGGGAGACGATGGCCGACACCATCGTCAAGGCACATGAGGGCCTGAATGGTCCGGCCGTGACGGGCATCCGGTTTGAGCCGCCAACCGGCGACACGTTTGCCCGCATGAAGGCAAATGCCGACCGGGTATCGCGCTGGCTGGATGACGAGAGCAAAGACAGCAACCTCTTGCCAGCCAACTTTTTGCCCTCGGTGCTGGCGGCCATGCCGCATGACCGGCGCCGGCATTGCGTCGATGACCTCTTGCGCCCGCTTAACTTGGCCGTGCGCACGCTGGCCACCGAAGGCGCCGAAACCTTGTGCGTCGGGCAGTTGGCCAACGTGTTGCGTGAGCAGGCCGAGGCAAGCGCCGCGCTTGCGGCATTGCTCGACGGCCAAGCGACCAAGGAGGAACTCATTCAGGCCCACCGCGAAACCTCGGAATCCATCGTCGCGCTGCGCCAAGCCCGCGCGACGGTAGAGCGACAGATGGCAGCCGCTGGCATGCAGATCCCTGCCAAAGAGGCGGACCCGTCATGATCCAGGCCGACATCAATCACTTTCACCTGTTCGCTGGCGCCGGTAGTGGGGCGGCCGGGATGCAAGATGCGGCGCCCGCCATTCCGGGGCTGCAGGGCCGCATGGTTTGCGTGGGCGGGATGGACGTAGATCCCGCGGGTGCCGAAGATTTTTACCGCTTCACGGGTGTGCGCTGCACGGTGCGCGATCTGTTCAGCCGCGACCAGTACGTCGCGTTTCATGGGCATGAGCCGCCTGCCGCTTGGGTCGAAGCGCTGCCCGAGGATGTGCGCGCAGCAGCTGGCGGTCGCCGCCCGAATATCGTGTTCCTGTCCGCACCCTGCAAAGGCTTTTCCGGCCTGCTGTCGCAGAGCCTAAGCCTGACCGCCAAGTATCAGGCGCTCAACGCGCTTACGCTGCGTGGCGTCTGGCTGATGCTGGAGGCGTGGAAGGATGACCCGGTCGAGGTCATCCTGTTCGAGAACGTGCCGCGCATCGCTACGCGCGGGCGCCACTTCCTGGACCAGATCATCCAGCTGCTGCGCCACTATGGCTATATCGTGCGCGAAACCGCTCACGATTGCGGCGAGCTGGGCGGCCTTGCGCAGAGCCGGAAGCGCTTCCTGCTGATCGCGCGGCACGCTGACAAGGTGCCGGCTTTCATCTACGAGCCGCCCAAGCGCCCGCTGCGCGCCGTTGGCGAGATCCTGGGCCGCATGCACCTGCCGGGCGACCTGCGCGCCGGCCCCATGCACCGCATCCCGAACCTGAGCTGGAAGACCTGGGTGCGGTTGGCCTTCGTAGAGGCTGGCAGCGATTGGCGCAGTTTGAACAGGTTGGCGATTGAGGATGGATGCCTGCGTGACTACCTGATCGTGCCGGAAATGCATCGTGGCGCGCTGGGTGTGCACGGCATGGGCGACATCGCGGGCGTCATTGGCGGGCGGAGCTATCCGCTCAATGGCGCGTTCTCAGTCGCGGACCCGCGCGCAGCGACCGGCGCCGCGCAATACAGCCAGTTCGGCGTCATGCGGATGGAAGACACCGCCGGAGCAGTCATTGGCGTGAAGTCCCCGGGACAGGGCGTTTTCAGCGTTGCTGATCCTCGCCATGCCGGACCGGCCAAGCACAGCAACGAATTTCGGATTGTGCCGTTCGACGCGGTGGGGCGCGCCGTAACCAGTGCGCACGGCACCGGCCAGTGTGTGGCTGATCCACGCCCTGGGTGGCCAGACGCTGCCCACGGCAACAAGCTGGCCATCACCGCCTTCCACGACGCCGCCAAGACCGTGACCGGCGCGCGCTTCGGCAGCGGTGGCCTGTGCGTCGCGGACCCGCGCGGCGGCGGCGGGCATAGCAAGTACGCCGTGACGGAATGGGACGGCGCCAGCCGAACCGTCATATCGGGCAGCACGACCGGGCAGGGCGCCTTCGCCGTTGCAGATCCGCGACCCGGCTTGGCTCGCGAGCGTGGTGACCACTACCTCACGGCGGGGCACTACGGTGTGGCCGCCTGGGACCGGAACATCGGCGCCGTGTCGGCGTCCGCTTGCCACGATAACGGCGCCTGGTCCGTTGCCGATCCGCGGCCGCTGCCGGCGGCCGACGATAAGCTGGCCTGCCGCATCCTCTCGCTCGATGGCACCTGGCATCGGCCCTTCACCACGCTGGAGCTGGCCGCCCTGCAGAGCCTGTACGACCCCGACGACTACGCCGAGGCAGAAGAGCGCGGCGAGGTTTTCCAGATGGATGGCACCGCGGATAGCGCGCACCGTGAGCGCATCGGCAACGCGGTGCCGCGAAAGGCGGCGAAGGCCATGGGCGAGGTCATCGGCCAGGCCATACTTCTGGCGCGCACGGGCGAATCGTTCCAACTATCGGCGTCGCCTATCTGGGTGCGGCCTATCGCGACGGCACTGGCCGTGCGCGGCGGGGAGGGCGTATGACCTGGTCCGAGACTGCTATCGCCCGCGCGCTGGCGCGGCAGACGTTTAACCGGAAGTATCTCGTTGTCGTGCCGAACTGCAATTGGACTGGCCACGAATGCGACCTGCTGGTGGTGACGGAGAACCTGCGGATCATCGACGTCGAGATCAAAATCAGCCGCGCCGACCTGAAGGGCGACGCCAAGAAGGACAAGTGGTGGCATCGCCAGTATGTGGGCAACCCTCGCACAGTTGAGAAGCTGGACCAGGGCGGCCGGCTCCAGAGCCGCCGCCGCATGTACGCGCAGCATTTCGAACTGAGAGAGTGGCCCCGCCAAGTCTGGAAGCACTACTACGCGCTGCCTGCTGAGATATGGAAGGACGAATTGCTGGATTGCCTTGGCTCCCCTGCTTCTGGCGTGCTGTTGCTGACGAATGAAGGCGGGCAGGTGAAGGCCCGCGTTCGACGTGCGGCCACCCCCAACCGCGACGCGAAAATCATCAGCCCGGCGGCAGCGGTGGATATCGCACGCTTGGCCAGCCTGCGAATGTGGGACGCCTACGCGCGGCTCGAGCAAAGGAACGCGGCATGATGGATCTTCAACAGCTGCCCGCGCCCTTGACCCCCCAAGATTGCAACCTGCGCGGTCTGCCTTTCATGCCGCTACATACCGAGCGGCTGCTGGACAGCGACATGATGGCGCTCTCCACCGGCGAGGAGTTCAAGACCGCCTTGCGGCTGTGGTGCAAGAGCTGGAACCAGGAGCCCGCGGCGTCGCTACCCGACGATGACAGAATCCTTGCCCACCTCGCCGGCAAGGAGTTGCCCGCATGGCGCAAGGTAAAGGACATGGCCCTGCGTGGCTTCGTGAAATGCGCCGACGGCCGCCTTTACCACCCGGTGATAGCCGCCGAGGCGATCAAGGCCATGGCGAAGCGAGAGGAGCACCAGGCGGCGAAGGAAGGCGACAACGACCGCAAGCGCGAAGAGCGGGAAGACCGAAAACTGTTGTTTGCGGCGCTGCGTGAAATCGGGGTGATTTTGCCCGCGAAGGGCACGACGACGTCACATCTGCGCGAGGTGGCGGCGTCACGCGGGCTCACTCTAACCGTCACGGCGGGTCACAAAGGTGTCACTGTGACACCAATAGGAAGTCACGGAGAAAGTCACGCGGGTGTCACGGCTAAGACAGGGACAGGGACAGGGACATATAAAAAAGAAGAAGCAGCGGCGGCGTCTCACGCGCACGCAACCGCGCACGACGACGGCCCAGCGCCGCCGCCGCTTGACGGCGGAAAAACGGCGGAAGAACTCGCCCTGGCGGTTGCTGTCTGGCTGCGTCGCAAGGAGCAGGCCCGGGGGAAGCAGCCCCGCGGTACGCAGGGCAATGATCCGCGAATCGCTGCGTGGATCAAAGCCGGCGTCACCGGCCTGCAACTGGTCGAAGCCTATGACCTGGCCGTGCTGGACCGCGAGGCGACAGGCGACCAAGGACCCATCACCCCGGGTTTCCTGGACATCTTCGTCGCCAAGGTGCTGAACCCGCCGCAGGTGAAAAGCGCCGTCAACGGCACGCGCCCCGTCGTTTCGAAATCCGACCCGTTGGCCTGGTTGACCACGGCCTCAGGTCTTGAAGCGAAGGGCGCCGAGCTGGGCATCGTGCAGGAGCAGAGCGAACCGTTCCCCTCGTTCAAGGCCCGGGTGATTACTGCCGCGGGCCTTACCGAGGACGACAAAGCCCGCGCCCGTGCGGACCTAGGGGTCCATCTATGACCGGCACCGTCGAGTGCGTTAGCTGCGTGCTGTTCACGCTGCGCGAGGCCCCGAAGTTCGCCCAGCTCGGGCTGGGCCGCTGTGCCGCCATGACCGACCGCCCGGGCACCTTCGTCAGCCCGCAATACCCGCGCGAATGCCGGGACCACAAACCAGCGCCCGCGGCCAAGACGGCCGCGCGCATCGAATGGCTGCGCGACGTGCGCAGCGAGGGAGCATGATGCCGCAACAAATCGCTTTCACCGTGCCCGGCGTACCGCAAGGAAAAGGCCGCGCGAAATCCAGCTCGCGTATAGGTCGCGACGCCAAGACAGGGGCCGCCCGTGTTTTCACGCGCCACTACACGCCAGAGGCGACAGTGGCCTATGAAAGCCTGGTCAAGCTGGTCGCGGCCCAGGCCATGGCGGGGCGTGAAGCCTATACCGGGCCTATACGGATGGACCTGGACATTGTCCTGCCCATCCCGCAGTCCTGGTCCGGCGTGCGGCAGCGCCGTGCGGCCGCTGGCGAGATCGCGCCCACGGTCAAGCCGGACGCCGACAACGTCGAGAAGGCCATCAAGGACGGTTGCAACGGGGTCGCGTACCGCGATGACGCCCAAGTGGTCCAGGCCAGCAAGCGCAAGGTCTACGGCTTGGTGCCGGGCGTGGCCGTGGTGCTGACCGTGCTGGACATGGAACCCGCCCAGGGAGTGAAGAAAAATGCGCCGTGAAGCCGGAACGTTCTCATGCCCCGAACATGCGATCGCGGTGGCCTATCTGATGCTCGCCTATCCGATCGAGCCGAAGAACCCGACGCAGCTGATCTGCGAGGCATTGCAGGAGCGTTTCGACGTCGAGTACGAGCGCAAGGCACTGTCGGGCCTGACCCCGCACGACTGGCATGCGCAGGCGGTGTTCACCGTAAAGGTGATGGAGCGCACGCTGGGCACGGGCATTGGGTTTCACATCCTGCATGCGCAGTACGGCACAGGCGAAGAGGGCGCGGCCAGCGCGCGCCAAGTTTCCTTGTGGCTGAACCCAGAGGCGGCCATCGAAAGCCGAGAGCGCCAACTGGTGGACTTGTTGGTGACCAACATCCTGCGCGGGCGGCCGCGAATCCGTGACCTGTCTGACCTGTTCGATGTGCCCAAATCGAACATTGGGCGGCTGGCTACGGCCTATCGCGTGCTGATTGAGGGCGCGCGGCGCGCGGCCTTAAAACGACTCGATATACGCATGCGAGACGCCGAGATTGTCGTGGACTTGGAGGGGGACGTGAGGCCGACAGCGCTTGACAATGTGGGACAAGATGAGCAAAATCCGCCCAGACTCGTAGCAAGTACGCCTTGAAGAAACGCCCCGGCCAAAAACCGGGGCGTTTTGCATTTCTGCGCACAGCACGGGGGCAAGAGACGGCGACGACTGCAGGGCGGCCACCCTACAGCCGACAGCCGACCCACGGATCAAGCCCGTGAGCGACCCGAGGCCGTCCCACCTGTACAGGCGGGGGCTAAGGTAACACACCTGCAAAGTCACTCATGGAAGAACTACGCTGCACCAGCTGCGGGCGCAAGCTCGCCGAAACCACCGGATACGTCCGGCTCAACATCAAATGTTCCCGGTGCAAGACCGTGAACGCGTTTTCGATGGCCGAGAGTGCCCCGAGCGCCGAGAGCCACAATCAAGCATGCCGCCGAGCATCCAGCCCAGAGGTAAGCAGGCATGGAGGCCAACGGCCATAACACCGCCGCGCCGGCGCGCAAGCAGCCCGGCGTCAACGGTTTCAAGTACAAGCAGCGTTTCGGCGTGATCGTGCTGTGCGATGACGAAGGTCACCAGCAGCGCGTGTTCAACGATCTGCGCGAGAAGGGCTACCGCCTGAAGGTGGTAGCCGTATGAAAGTGTCCATTCAGCACCGTTGCGCCGACGCTGAGAGCTACCGCGCGGCGCGGGTGAAATCACTTTTTAACGTCGATTCTGGCGCCGCGTTCGACATGGACGTGGACCTGCCGATCGATGACGCCGAGTGGCGTATCGGCGTGGTGGTTGGGCCGTCTGGCTCGGGCAAAACGAGCATCGGCCGGGCGATCTCGCCGCTTTACTCGCCGACTTGGCCGGCGGACCGTCCAATCGTTGACGCGATCGCGCCGGCCGGCGCATTCGATGACGTGACAGCCGCTTTGTCCGCGGTGGGCTTGGGCAGCGTGCCGTCATGGCTGCGGCCGTATGGCGTGCTGTCCAACGGCGAGCAGTTTCGGGCCAATCTGGCCCGCTTGGTGGTCGAGGCGCCCGCAATGGCTGTTGTGGATGAGTTCAGCTCCGTCGTGGACCGCCAGATCGCAAAAGTCGGCGCCGGTGCGTTTGCGAAGGCGTGGCGCCGTACGGGCGGCCAGGTGGTGCTGCTGTCTTGCCACTATGACGTGCTGGACTGGCTCCAGCCTGATTGGGTCTTCGATACCGCTACGGGCACGTTTGATCGGGGGTCGGTTCGACGCCGGCCGCGCCTGGACCTGGAAATCGAGCAAACCGATTGGCGCTGGTGGTCGCATTTTGAGCCGCATCACTATTTGAAGCTGCCCAAAATGATTGCTGCCAGCAACTATGTCGCTTGGATCGGCGGGGAGCCAGTGGCGCACCTGGCCGTCAGCACCAGGCCAGGGCTGATCGAGGCGCGGGCCTGCCGTCTGGTTGTAATGCCTGAGTGGCAGGGCGCTGGAGTGGGCATGCGCTTTCTGAATGGCGTCTGCGCGGCCTGGCTGGCCGGCGACAACCGCTATGGCTTGCCGCTCCGATCGCTGTTTCATACAAGCCACCCGGGCTTGGCGGCTGCGCTTCGCCGCGATCGCCATTGGACGCAAGTGTCGGGTTCGCTTCACGGCGATAACAAGGCGCGCGGCTTGGCGTCGATGCGCCTTAGCGCAAGCCGGAAGGGCAAGCAGACGGCCGGCAGCGGCTACGGCGGGCACTTTCGCGCCGTGCAGGGCTTCCGCTACATGGGGGAGCCGACATGCGCATCATGATCATCGGCCAGAAGTGGCTGGGCGCGGCGCTGTTGCGCCAGAGCCTTGCCGAAGGCCACCAGGTGGTGGCCGTGGCCACTCCGCCGGCGGAAGGCAATGATTACGACCGGCTGTACGCTGCAGCACAGCAGCACGGCGTGCCGGCGTGCGCTACGAGAGGCCGGCTGAGCGCGGCGGATGTCCCGGAGGGCTGCGACGTGCTGCTGGCGGCGCATGCCCATTGCTTCATCGAAGCAGGCGCGCGGGCACGGGCAAAGCATGGCGCGTTGGGCTACCACCCCTCGCTGCTGCCGCGGCACCGCGGGCGCGACGCGGTCCGATGGGCGGTGCACATGCGCGAGCCGGTCACCGGCGGGACTGTATATCGAATGGACGACGGCGCTGACACTGGGCCGATTCTGGCGCAGGCCTGGTGCCATATTCGTCCGGGCGACACCGCCGCGGACCTATGGCGCCGGGAGCTGGCTCCAATTGGGCTGCGCTTGTTCTCGCAGGTGCTGGCGCAGCTGGCGCGCGGCGGGACGAGCGCCGGCCAGGCTCAGGATGAGGGTTTGGCCACCTGGGAGCCAGCTTTCAGCGCTGCCAAGTTGGCAAACATCAAGGTGTGATCATGGCCAGGTTGCCCAAACGCGCCGAGGGCGAGGGACGGCCGCGGCCGCCAGCCGAATGGCTGGAGTGCACACGCCAGTCCGGCGTGCAGCAGCTACGGCCGGCGCCCGAGATTCTCGCCTGGGCGCTGGGCTCAATCGTGGCGGGTAGTGGGTCAATCCACAACCCAGACCACGCGCACCTGGCCGACGCTGATCTTGCGTTCGCGTGGGCGTCGGCAGGCTTCCAGAAGGCTGGCCGTACGGTGCTGGGCCAGGCCGAGCAGGTTATGTTCCGCGCGGGCGGCTGGCAGAAAGCACGTCAAGAACAGCAGATGGTGGAGTGGTTCGGCCGGGTGCCGGCCTTTCTAATCACGCTTTCGGCGGACTACTGCGACACCTGCAGCGACTCGGACTTCTGCGCGCTGGTGGAGCACGAGCTGTACCACATTGGGCACAGCACCGACCCGTACGGCGCGCCTGCGTTCGACAAGCTGGGCCGCCCGAAGCTGCGGATTGTCGGGCATGACGTCGAGGAATTCGTGGGCGTGGTGGCGCGGTACGGGCCATCGGTGGACGTGCAGCGCATGGTTGCGGCGGCTGGCGTGGTGCCGGCCGTGCCACGGCTGGACATTGCGCGAGCGTGCGGTTGCTGCCTTAAGGTGGCTTGACCGGCCCGGCGACTTGAGATCTTTCGAAATTTCGCAATTTGGCCGCACAGGCGAACCGTATGGCAAAGCTCAACGACGGGCATAAGCGCTTCATCGTCCAGGCCTTGGCCTGCTGGGATACGCCCAGCCAGGTCGCGGAGGCTGTCAGGGAAGAGTTCGGCCTAGACGTGCCCCGCGTGCAGGTGGCGCAGTACGACCCAACCAAGGTGGCCGGCCAGAAGCTGGCCAAGAAGTGGGCGGAACTGTTCGACGCCACGCGCAAGCGCTTCCGGGAGGAAGTCGCCGAGATCCCGATCGCCGACCAGGCCTTCCGGCTGCGTGCGTTGGGCAAGATCTACGAACGGCATGTCAGCCGGGGAAACGTCGTCGGCGCCGCGGCAGTCCTTGAGCAGGCCGCCAAGGAGGCCGGCGGCGCATTCACGAACAGACGGGAGCACACGGGCGCCGGCGGCGGCCCGATAGAACAGAAAACGGTGGTGGTCGATGAAACACAAGTCGCCGCCGCCGTCGCCAAGCTCCAAGGCGACTACTGACCCGGCGGTCCTGCGCGCCACGGCAAAGGCCATGTGCGAGCAGGATCACCTGTTCTTCAGCCGGTACTTTTTCAAGCACCGCCAGGCCATCAAGTTCCGGGTCAACTGGCACCATGAACTGATCGCGGAGAAGGTGCAGGCGGTCATCGACGGCCGCATCAAGAACCTGGTCATTAACGTGCCCCCGGGTTCGTCGAAGACCGAGCTCGTCGCCATCAACCTGATGGCCCGCGGCCTGGCGCTGAACCCGCGCGCCCGGTTCCTGCACATCAGCTATTCCGACGACCTGGCGCTGCTGAATTCGCAGACCGCGAAGGAGCTGGTCCAGTCAGACGAGTTTCAGGAGTTGTGGCCGCTGAAAGTTGCGGCGGACGCCAAGAGCAAGAAGCGTTGGAATATCGAGGTCGACGGCCGAAAGGCTGGCGGCGTCTACGCGGTTTCGCTCGGCGGCCAGATCACCGGCTTCCGGGCCGGCCATATGGCGGACGGGTGGCAGGGCGCCATCGTCATCGATGACCCGCTCAAGGTTGGCGACGCTTATAGCAAGCCGCGCCGTGCCAAAGCAAACCGCGACCTGATCGCCACGGTGAAAAGCCGTCGGGCAAACCCCGACACGCCGATCATCGTGATCATGCAGCGCCTGGCGCAAGAGGACGTCACCGGTTTCATTGAGGCCGGCAACCTTGGGTCGGACTGGGAACAGGTCGTCATCCCTGCGCTGATCGATGACGCCTACGTCGCAGGCCTGCCGGCGTCCGTTCAGGCGAAGATCGACAGCAGCGTTCGGGACGAAAAGGGGCGTTTCAGCTACTGGCCGTACAAGGAGCCGCTGGCCGAATTGCTCGCCATGGAAGCCGGTGCAGGCGCCGACCAGGAGGGCGCGCGGGTCAGCCGCTACGTGTTCTCGGCGCAATATCAGCAGCGTCCGGCGCCGCTGGGCGGCGACCTGATCAAGGGCGCGTGGTTCGGGCGTTATGTGGTGCCGCCGAGGATCGTCTCGCGCAAGGTGTTCGCGGATACCGCCCAGAAGACGGCCGAGCGCAACGACTACAGCGTATTCGAATGCTGGGGCCTGGGCGACGACGGCAAGATTTACCTGCTGGACCTGCTGCGCGGGAAATGGCAGGCGCCCGAGCTCAAGCGCCGCGCCGTGGACTTCTGGGCCAAGAACAAGCCGTTCAACCCGAAGCTGTCGGCGCCGCTGCGGCAGTTGCTCATCGAGGACAAGTCCAGCGGTACCGGCTTGATCCAGGATATCGGCGCCGACGGAAAGATCCCCGTCAAGGGGGTAGAGCGCGACAAGGACAAGCTCACGCGGCTCATGGACGTGCAGAGCTACATCGAGGCGGGCCTGGTGTGCATCCCGGAGGATGCGCCCTGGGTGGCCGACTTCGTGACCGAGTGCGAGGCCTTTACCGCTGATGACACACACGCGCACGACGACCAGGTCGACCCCTTGGTCGACGCCATTAACGACATGCTCGCCACGGCGGGCAGCAACCTGGGGCGCTTCAAAGCGCTGGCAAGCAAATGATGAACCAAGACGGCTACCTGAGCGCGGTGCTGGGCCAGGCCCTGCTCGGTTCTTCGGCAGACAGCCTCGGCGCGCTGGACGATATGGCGATGTATGCCGAAGGCGGATTGCCGGCGCGCGTTGTGGACATGATCCCGGACACGGCAATATCGCGTGGCGTGGAGATCGTCGGCGATAACCGGGTGAGGGCCGAGCTTGATCGTCTTAAGGCGCTGCCTGCGCTTGCAGATGCGTGGCGCTGGGCGCGCCTCACAGGCGGCGGCGCAATCGTTCTCATCGCGAAGGATGGGCGCGCGCTGCGCGAGCCGCTGAACTTGGCAGAGCTGGATCGCATCGAGGAACTGAAGGTTTTCACGGTGGACGACGTCTCAGCCACCGAAAAGCGCTATTCCGATCCGAACGAGGCGAATTTCGGAATGCCCGAGCTGTACCGGGTAAGGACGCAGACGCCGGGCGCAGTCGCGGCCGAGTTCTTCGTACATGAAAGCCGGCTGATTGAGGTGCCTGGTGACCCGCTGCCGGCGAGGCTCAACCGCAAAGGTATCCCGTGGGCAGGGCGGCCGGCAGTGACTCGGGCGTTTCGCGCCATTCGGCGCTACAGCTCGGGGTTGCACTGGGCGCTGCGATTGTTGGAGAAAAAGCAGCAGGCCGTGCACAAGATGAAGGGACTGGCCGAGGCCATCGAGCATGAAATGGAGGCGGCCATTCGGAAACGGGTGGAGATGGTCGACGCCGTGCGCAATGCGCTCAACGGCGTGGCCGTGGACTCGGAGGACGACTATCAGATCCTGAGTTCCGACATGGGTGGCGTCAAGGACACATTGGCCGAATTCCAGATCAGCGTGGCGGCAGAGGCTGGATACCCCGTGACCCAGCTTTTCGGACGCTCGGCCGCGGGGTTGAACGCGACCGGCGACGGAGATCTGGAGGGCTTTTACACCTCGGTTGCAATGGGCCGGGCAGTGAAGGTAAACCCGGCGCTGGAGCGCCTGGTTTCGCTGATTCGCGCGCAGCGCAGTTTGGCCGGCAGCGGCGAAGGGCAGGGCGAGGCCTGGTCAATAACCTGGCCGGCCTTGAAGCCGCCGACCGCGAAGGAAGACGCTGATATCCGCAAGGCGAACGCGGAGGCACAGGCCCGGGAAATGGACGCGCTGGGGGCCGCTGTGGACAACGGACTCAGCACGGACGAGGCATACCGGTACATGAAGCAGGAAGGACTCTATGGCCTCATCCCCGACGCCGGCGGCGAGTCGGCCACGTCGTACGCCGCGGCCACCTAAGCAGTGGCGTTACCCGCAGGGTGACGAGCGCGATTATCTGCGCGCGCTGCGCACCCAAGCGGAAGCCGCCATCCTGGCGGTTGAGCGGCACGTCATACCGGTGCTGGACCTGGTGCTGCGCCAGGACGACCTGCGCAACACCCCGGAAGGCGACGAGGGTTGGTTTGAATCATTGCGGCGCGCCTTTATGGAGGCGCTCGGCGCGGCGACCGTGGCGGATGGCCAGGCCGAAGGGTTGGTCGGGCTGGTGGCCAAGCGTGTCGAAAAATACAACCGGGACCAGTTCCACCGCCTGCTGCGCCGCGCCTATGGCGTCGACGTCTTTAAGTCGGAGCCCGGCCTGGCCAGGGTCCTGCGGCCCTGGGAGGCCGAGAACATCGGCCTAATCAAGTCGATCCCCGAGCAGTACCTGGACACGTTGCACGGGCGCGTGGTGGCCGCGGTGCGCAATGGCACGTCGCTGCGCGACATGACCAAGCAGATCCGGGAGACGTACAACCTGCCTCGCAAGCGTGCCGAACTGATCGCCCGCGACCAGATCGGCAAACTGAACGGTGACCTGACCGAATACCGCCAGACCAATATCGGCGTCAAGAAATACCTGTGGCGCGGCGTCTTGGACGAACGCGAACGCGACGAACACGTCGAGCGGGAAGGGCAGGAGTTCGAATGGGACAAGCCGCCGCCCGACGGCCATCCGGGCAAGCCCGTCCGCTGCCGGTGCTGGGCGGAGCCGAAGCTGCCGCTGTTTGATGACCTGGACGCGTTGATCGTCCACTGAGAGAAAAATCATGGTGATGCGATTTGACCGGGTGCCGTTGAAGGCGACCCGAACGGACGAGGGCTACCTGACCGATACGCCGGTGCTGACGCGGACCGGCGTTTTCGAGTACCGCGACGGTGCCGGCCGCCTGCGCCGCGAGTATCGGCCGCCCGACGAGGTGTTCAACGCCGACTCGATGGCGAGTTTGCGCGGCAAGCCGGTAACGGACGGCCATCCGGGAAAGGTGACGTCCAAGAACGTGCGTCAGCACATGATCGGCACGGCGCTGTCCGGAGGCCGCCAGGACGGCGCCGAGAACATGGTCGGGGACATCCATATCTTCGACACCGGACCGGTCGATGCTGGCAACAAGGAACTGTCGCTGGGCTACGAGCTTGAGCTGGACGAGACGCCGGGCGTCTCGCCCGAGGGCGAGCGGTACGACGCCGTCCAGCGAAACATCCGATACAACCACCTGGCGGTGGTGAAACGCGGTCGCGCCGGCAACGCGCGGCTCAATCTTGACGCGGCAGACGCCGTAACGAAAACCGAAGAGGAGAATGACATGACCATGGTCAAAATCCGCCTCGATTCCGGCCTGTCGTATGACGCGGCTCCGGAAGTGGCGAACGAGCTGGAGCGGCTGCGCGCAGCGGTGACGGCCGCCAGCAGCAAGGCGGACACCGAGGCGGCCCGCGCCGACTCTGAGAAGGCGCGTGCTGACAAGGCAGAGGGCGACATTGCGAAGGCTCGCCAAGACGCCCACAGCGCCGCGCTGGCCCGCGTGAAACTGGAAGCCGCTGCCACGCAGCACAAGGTGGAATTCAAGGCCGATACCGCAGACCGCGCGCTGCGCGAGGGCGTCATCAAGGCCGTCCGCGGCGATTCTTTCGACCTGGCGGGCAAGTCCGATGGTTACGTGGAGGCGGCTTTCGACCTGGCCGTGACCGATGCCCAGGCCCGCCAGGACGCCCTGGCGCAGCAACGTCAGCAGATGGGCGGCCCCCAGAAGTCGCCGGCGGCAGCCAGCCAGCGCGCCGACGGCGCCGAACAGCCGACTTCCTCGCGCGGCGCGCGATCGGCATACCTTTCCAACCTGAAAAAAGGAGGCGAATGATGCCCCCCGTATATGACGACCGCATGGACGTCGCCTACGCCGGCATGAAGGCCGACCTGGGCTATGACGACGTGGAGACCTACGCCGCCGCTGGCAACATCCGTCCTGGCGTGTTCGTGGGCGACACCACCGACGACCGCATCGTCGCCGGCCCTGGCACGCGCATTCGCGGCCTGGCGCTGCACACGCACACCATTCCGCGGGAAGGCGGTTACCGCGAGTTCGACGCCGTCAGCGTGATGCGTGTGCGCCGTGCGTGGGCGCTGGTCACCACCGGCGGCGCAGTGACGAAGGATGGCCCCGTGAAGTGTGCCGCCGACGGCACCGTGTCGGACACCGGCGCCACCACGGTTCCGAACGCGGTCTTTCGCTCGGGCGCCGTCGAGGTCTCTGGCGGCAAGATTGCGCTGATCGAACTGCACGCGCCGTTTGCCGTCGCGCCCGCGGCCGCCTGACCGGCAGCCACAATCAATTAACCCAAGGCCCCGGAAGGGGCCTTTTTCATTGGGAACACCATGGACAAACACGAGCATTACGACGAGGCCGATCTGCCGGCCGTTAAGACTATCGTCGTGGCGCTGGCCGGCATGCGCGAGGACGAAGGCCTCTACACCGCCCGCCAGCTTGACTACGTCAAGACGCGGACCTATGACAAGAAGCTGCCGCCCATGATCGGCCTGCAGCTGGTGCCGATCTCCACCGAAGTGCCGGAATGGGCCGAGACCTTCACGTACACCATGTTCGATGAAGTGGGCATGGCCCAGATCGTCGCGAACTATGCGGCGGACCTCCCGCGGGCCGACGTGAAAGGCGAAGAAAAGGTCGGGATGGTTAAACCGATTGGCAATGCGTACGGCTACAGCATTGCGGAGCTGAAGGCGGCGGCCGCTAACCGCACCGATTTGCCCACGCGCAAGTCGATGGCGGCCCGCAAGGCCGTCGAAATCAAGCTGAACAAGATGGCGCTTATCGGCGACACGAAGTTTGGTCTGTATGGCCTGGTAAACCATCCGAACGTGCCGCTCGTGGTTGGTCTGAACGGTGACTGGCTGAATCCGAACACCACCGCTGATCAGATGCTGGCTGATTTGGACATGATTCATGACGCGGTGCCCAATCAATCCAAGGACGTGCACAAGCCGACGCGCATCGCCATGCCGACTGAGCAGCGCAGCAAGATCTTTTCGAAGCGCGTGCCGGACTCTGGTGGCAAGACCGTGGGTCAGTTTTTCCAAGACAAGCACCCCGGTCTGCAAATCTTGGGCGCCGCCGAGTTCAAGGGCGCCGGCGCGGGCGGCAAGGACTTGATCCTCGCGTACGAATACAGCGAGGAAAACCTGTCCATGGAGCTTCCCATGCCGTTCAACCAGCTGGCAGCGCAGGCGCGCGGCCTTGAGCTGGTGGTCCCCTGCTTGGCGCGTGCCGGCGGGGTGGTCGTGTACTACCCGCTCTCGATGGCGAAGGGGGAAATCTGATGCCGTACTACACCAATGCAACTAAGGCCGTCATCAACATCGGGGGTCACACCGTGATCGCCCCGACGAAGACGGCGAAGGTCGACCCGGAGATCCGCGGCGTGCAGGATCTGATCAAGCGCGGCATGCTGGTCGAAGCCGAGGCGCCGACGGATGACCTGCCCGAGACCAAGAAGGGTGGCAAAGCCGCGGATGACGCAGACGGCGCTAAGGAACCGTCCACGGTCAATGAGCTGAAGGCCTGGCTGGACGAGAAGGGCGCTCAGTACGGCGCATCGGCCAACAAGGCCGAACTGCAGGGCCTCTACGAAGCCTTGAAAGCCAGCGCGGAGCAGTAATCATGGCGGCCACTGTCGACGATCTGGACTTCCTGGCGCCGGCCGTGGCCTCCATGGCGCCCGCTGACAAGGAGCGGGCTCTGGCCATGGCTGCGGATTACCGGCCGGCGTGCCTGCCTGAGAAAAAGCGGGACGAGGCGCAACTGTGGTACGCGGCCTGGCTGCTGTACGGGATCAAGCAGCAGCGCGCCGCGGAAGATGACGGCGTGTTGGCCAAGCCCGGCGTCGTCAGCGAAAAGGAGGGCGACCTGCAGCGCACGTACGGCCAAGTCGCGGGCGCGGAAGATCCCGCAGGGTTCTACGGACGATACGAGCGTTTGGCGCGCATATGTGGCGTTGGCGCTTCGACCGTTAGGAGTACGCCCCGTGGCTGCTAAATCTATCGATCGGGGCCTGGCCGCCCACGTTCGCCTGGCCAAGGCGATCCATGGACGCGGTGTGAAATTCGGAATCCAGGCGAACGCAGGAAAGGACCCGGAGACGGGCGCGGACCTGTTGGACATTGCCATCTTCAACGAATTTGGCACCGAGACGGTACCCCCGCGCCCTTTCATGCGGGATTTCGTTGAGAAGAACGAGGAGGCGCTTGGCACGGCTATGGATCGTCTGGCCAGCGCTGTGCAGGAGGGACGAATTGGCGCTGACGCGGGGTTGGACCAGTTGGGCGCCTTCGTGGAGAAGCACCAGAAGGCGCATGTGCAGCAGTCGAAGAAATGGGCCAAACGAAATGCAGAATCAACCATCGCCAAGAAAGGCAGCGATGTGCCTCTGATTGATGACGGCTTGATGGTCAACGCGATCAGGTACGAAAAGGTGGGCAAATGAGCTTTCGAAAACCCCACGTGATCCGGACGCGGCTCCCTGGCCGCCGTGAGCGTGGCCACTGGATAGAGGGCGAACCCGGTCCGGACAAAACGATCCTGGCCTCGGTGCAGCCCGCCAAGACGGGCGACTACGACCAGTTGCAGGCGAACCCGGAAGGACGCCGCGTGCGCGCCGCCGTCCGAATCTACACGTCCGAGGTGCTGGATGTGGCCGGTCAGGATTGGACGAACGGCGACCGCCTGATTTGGGGCGCGGGACCGCTTGCGGGCGAGTACCTGCTGGTGGGCGTGGCGCCCTGGCAGTCGGGTGTGATTCCGCACTACCGATACCTGGCCGTGCTGCTGGCCGCCTCTGAAATGCAGTAAGCCCAAGGATTCCCGGCCGCCTGGTCCGGGGCCGGACGGGGCTAATCGTCCGGAGGACTCCCCAGGCCCGGCTGGGCATTCCAGGCTACCGGGTAGGGCGGCATCGAGTCGGCGCGCGCGTAGGCGTGGAGTGGCCGATAGCCCCATCGATGCTCTATTAATTTTTGGACGGCCATGAACCCCGAAGACGCGATTTTCGAACTGATCGAGGCCGCCGCGGGCGGTATGCCGGTGATCTTTGCCGACGACAACGGTCCACGGCCGGAAGGGCCGTACATCATGCTGGCTGTGCGCTGGTCCAAGGTCAGCGGCGCCGAGGCGGGGAGGGTGGACGGTGAGGGCGCCCAGCAAGTGCATCACCACGACGATGCTGTGGTCGAGCTGCAAAGCTTCCGAGCCGCGGCCTACGACGCGCTGGACGAACTGGCGCTGAGACTTCGACACCCCGTGTATGAAGACCGGGCTGAGGCGTTGGGCCTTGCCCTATTTGAGATCGGGCGCCTGCAGAACATTCCAGTCATGCGCGACACCGTGCACTTCGAGCGCCGCGGCATGCTGGAGCTTGGAATCCGATACACCCGTGTTCATTCCGAGTTGGTTGGCATCATCGAAACCGTCACCGGCACGGTGACAACGTCCGGCGGACTGAAGCCGGGCATCGAAACCCCCTTTACCGCGACTGTCGTGCCCGCGCCATAGCGGCCGCGACGCGCAATCGCCATCTGGCCGCCTCCTGGCGGCTTTTTTCATTGGAGCCGCACATGGCAAAAATCGACCGGATCGTCAACGTGGCGATCTCCCTGAACACCACGGCGATCAAGGAACAGAGCTTCTCTGACCTTCTCGTCCTGGGCGCCCACGCGCTGGGTGTCAACCGCATCATGGTGGTGACCGAGCCCGGCGAACTGCTGGACCTGGGTATTGCCCAGAATGATCCGCTTTATGTCGCCGTGCGCGATGCCTTCAAGCAAATCCCCACGGTGACCCGCGTATTTGTCGGCCGCCGCCAAGTGGACACTTCCCGGTTCACCGTGGCCACCGCATCGCTGTCGGACTATTCGGTCGCTTTGACTTGGCGCGACGCCGTGGGCGACATCAAGACCGCCCAGGCAAGCGTGGCCGGCGAAGCGAACAGCACGCCGCAAACTATCGCGACGGCGCTGGTTGCCGCAATCACTGCGGCGGGCGCACCGGTCACGGCGGTCGCCGTTGGGGCGGAGATCTCCGTCACCGCGAATGAGACGGGCCAGGCCGTTTCGGTGGCCGTGAAGGGCAACTTGCATCTGGCGGCGCCCACCAGCACCGAGACGCCGTCGGCGGCGCTGAATGCCTGCTTGCGTGAGAGCGCGGACTGGTACGGAGTGGCGCTGGCCAGCCGCGTCGAGTCCGACGTGCTGGATGCCGCCGAGTGGGTCGAGTCCAACGAACGGCTGTTCGGCGTCTCCAGCGACCAGGCCGGCATCATCGACGCCGCCGTGTCCAACGATATCGCCTCCAAGTGCCAGCAAAAGCAGTACTTCCGCACGCACGTCTGGTATCACGGCCAGGCGCGCACCGAGGCGCTTGAGGCAGCGATAGCCGCCAATCGCTTCACGTATTACCCCGGCGGTGAAACCTGGGCGAACGCGCGTCTGGCGGGCGTCACCTATGACAACCTGGCCGAAGGCCAAGCGCTGGCCGCGCACGCCAAGAACGCCAACACCTTCGAGCAGATGCGCAATTTCGCCGTTACGCAAAATGGCAAGGTCGCGGCGGGCGAATGGATCGACGTCATTCGTGGCCGTGACTGGCTGGCCGAGCAGGTCAAGATCAACGTTGCCTCGCAGCTGATCAACGCTGACGGCAAGGTGCCGTACACCGACGCGGGCATTCAGGTCATCGTGAACGGAATCCGGCAGGCGTTGATGCTGGGTCAGAGCCGAGGGCTGATCGCGCCGGATGAAATCGACGACGCGGGCCGGAAGATTCCGGGCTTTGTCATCACTGTGCCGCGCGCGGCCAGCATTTCGTCGAACGACAAAGCGAACCGGATCTTGCGGGACCTGAAATTCAGTGCCCGCCTGGCTGGCGCAATCCATGTTGCCGAAATCAAAGGCAACCTGACCTATCAACAACTGTAATCGGGGTGCATAAGCATGTCCGTTAAAACCTACGCACCGAATCAGGTGAAGATTGTCATGGGGGCTTTGCCCCTGTCGGGCCTGGCCGAAGACACCTTTGTGACGGTGACTGAAATCGGCGAGGGTATTTCGTCCGTCGCCGGCGTCGACGGCGAGGTGGCCCGTTCCATGTCGCGGGACTCCCGCTTGCGCATCACCGTCACGCTGATGCAAACCAGCGCCAGCAATGCGGCGCTGACGGCCTTGCACCAGGCCGACAAATCGACGGATGGCAACGGCGCTGTGCCGGTGGCCATCACCGATCTGCGCGGCACTTCGCTGCACGCCTCGGATTCGGCCTGGGTCGTGAAGATGCCGGACGCCGGATACGGCGCCAAGGTTGGCAATCGTGAGTGGACGATTGAAACCGGACCGTCGATCAACGTTGTGGGGGGTAACACCTAATGAGCGCCACCAAGCAAGTCACGATCGGCACCACGATCTTTCGCATTTCTCGATTTGATCCGTTCCGCCAACTGAAGCTGCTGGGCGACCTGCAAAAGGAAGTACTGCCGGCGGCGGGTTCGATGCTGGCGGCAGTGTTCGGCGGCGAGGGTGAAGCGCAAGCCAAGGACGAGCAAGCCATGCTGCAGGCGTTTCGAGATCTGTCGGTACGGCTGGGCGGCGACGCGCTGGCGGGCTGGGCGGACCGTCTGATTGACGCCGAACTAGTCACGTTCGAGCTGGCCGGCCGCGATCCGCAGAAGCTGACGCCCGCCCATCGCGGGATGGCCTTTTCCGATTTTTCGGAAATCCTGGAGTTGCTGTTTCACATCCTTGAGCACAACTTCGCCGGCCCTTTGGCGCGTTGGGCCGGCCGCTTTGGTCCGGCCCGCGCGAAGCTGGCGAGCCTGTCGGGCGGTTTGACGCAGGCTTCGAACGAGAGCTGATCATCTGGCGGCCCATTTTGGCCCGCCACGTCAGCCTGGACGCCGTCAAGCGCGGCGACGTTGATCTCCTGGATATCTTGAAGCTGAACGCGCTGATGGACGCGCAGGAGGCCGCGCAGGCGGCGTCGCAAAGGAAAATGGGATAGCGATGACTACGGTACGCGAACTGGTGACGCTGCTGCGTTACGAGGTGGATGAGTCCGGGCTGAAGAAGTATCAGCAGGCCTATCAGGCGGCACAGGCAGCGATGGGCGCGGCCAGCGCGAAGACTGTCCAGGCCATGCGGCAGGTTGCAGTGGGCGTCGGTGTGCATCCAAGCGCTTGGGCACCTCAACCTATGCCGGTGCCTGTTGCGCCCCAGCGGCCGCCGGCTTCACACACTCCGAACGTCGATGAGGCCACTCGGCCGGGGGTGTTGCCCCAACGCTTGCCGCCGGCGCCGGTGCCCGCGCCCGTTGTCCCCGCGGCTCCCTCGCCTATGGAGTTGCCCCAGCCGGCGCCGGTGGCGCCACGCAGGCCGGTGGTAACCGCGGAACGCAGGCGGCCCGTCTCCTTTCCTGTTGATGTGGCGGGCGCGCGCGGCAAGTTCTCGCAAATTCAGGGAGCCTACAACGGGCTCCTAGGGCGGGTCCGGGGCGGCTTGCACACTGTGCGCGAGGTCGGCATCGGCACGTGGCAAGGGATTCGCCTCGGAATCCAGGACGCGCGGCAGGCACAGGACCGCTTGACGAGGTCACAGTGGCAAGGCGTGCGCGCAATCAAGGAGCAGCAAAGCGCATTCTCTGGATTGCGCGGGATCATCGGCGCCGTGCTGGGCGTTTCTTTGGTCAAACGCATCTTTGGTGATATCGACGCCTGGGGCCAGATGGAAGCGCGGATGCGGCAGGCGACCAGCACGGCGCAGGAGTACGCCGAGGTCGACAAGGATCTGGCGCGGATCTCGCGCGTGTCATACAAGTCCTATGCCTCCAACGCGGAGCTGTTTGTGCGCACGCGGCGCACGATGGCCGATCTTGGCAAGACGACGCAAGACACGGTGGACGTGACCGAGAGCCTGTCTCTGGGCATGGCGCTATCCAGCACCAAGGCGCAAGACCAGGAATCCGTCATTTCGTCCCTGACTAAAGCCATCATGCAGGGCAAGATGGGCATGGACGAGTACGGCACGCTCATGCGTGCGGCTCCCCGCTTGCAGGTGGCTTTGGCTGATGGCCTCAAAATTACGACGGACAAACTTCTTGAACAAGTGAAAGCGGGCAAGGTCACCACGGACCGCTTCCTACCCGCGCTGCAGTCTCAATTGGCCAAGATGCGTGTCGAGGCCGAGAGCATGCCCGTCACTGTCGCAGACGCGATGACGGTATGGAATGACGCCTTCCAGCGCTTCTTTGGCAAGACGCTGACCGCGGGGCGCACTGTGGTTCTCGGTGTTACCAAGTCGATCGAGTTCATGGCCGACAACATTGCCACGCTGGTCAAGGTCTTGGCGTTGACGGGCGCGTCCTGGGGCTTGGTGAAGCTGCTTGGGTGGCTGCGCTTGGCTACGTTCCAATCTGGCGGCCTGACGCGGTCGTTGATTGGCGCTGCGCGCGCAGCGTTAAGACTTGATAGCGCCATGGCCTTGCGTCGCGGTCCTGCTGGCGCCTTGCGGATGCTTGCCTTGTGGCGTCGGACGCTGGCCCCGTTGCTGCGCATGGCGGCCATCCTCACCACCATTTATTTGATAGGCGACGACATCGCTGGATGGCTTCGTGGCGACGTCTCGGTAACGGGCGAGCTGATCGGCCGCGTGGAGGAATGGCGAGACGAGATCGACGCGGTGAAGGGCGCGCTCATCTACGTCAAGGACCTGCTCGGCGGCGCTGGCCAAGAGCTTGGGCCTTGGATTAAGAAGTGGGGGACTATCTCCGTCCTGGTGTATGGCCTTTGGAAAATTCTCGCTCCTATTCGGGGATTGATCATGTTCCTGGCCAGGACCGCAATTCCGCTGCTGTGGCGGGCGGTCATGGCAAATCCGTATGCACGCGTCTTCGGTTTGATCCTGACCGGTTTGCTGTTGATCTGGGACTATTGGGACGAAATCAACACCTTCCTGGCGAACAGCTGGGAACGTCTGCGTCAGGCTGCGGATGGCTCGTTCTTCGGTCCCGTCCTCGAATACATCGAGGCGATCTGGGAGTTCTGGAAGCGCATTGTGCTTGGCGTTATCGCCATGTTCAAAGGCGATTGGGACGGCGCCGTCAAGCATTGGCGTGACGCTTTCGAGGGTCTCGGAAAGTTCTTCTCTGACATGGGCGAGCGGATGATCGCCAAGATTAAGGAAATCGGCACCGCTATCCAAACTTGGATCTCGGACAAGGTTGAGAAGGCCAAGAATTGGTTCAAGGGCCTCGTTCCCGATGGGCCTGACGAGGAGACCATGGCAATCATGACCTCGCCAAAGCGCGGGCCTGCGCTGGCTGATAGGCCGGCGATGCGGGCAATCATCAGTGGGCAGCCCATGCCGTTTGTATCGGGCGGCTCGGTGACCCAAGCCGGCGCACCCGGCGGGCGTGGCCCCGTCAAGGTTGAAAACCATACCGAGATTACGGTCCATGCCCCGAATTCAAACCCTGATTCGGTCGCGGCCGCCACGCAACGCGGGATGGCCACCGGGCGGCAACGCACTGTCGACGCGATGGAGCGCTTTTTTGTCACGGGCGTCGAAGACAGCAGGTAACGAAGGGGACGGGTATGAGCTTTGTGGCAATGATTTTCGGGTGGAATGGCGGCACCAGCATTGGCACGGTGCCCCTTGACGCGCTGGTAAGCGAGAAGACGTCGCTCAACAGCCGTGCAACCGAGTACGCCGTGGAGGATGGCCCGCCGGTAACCGACCACGTGGTGCAGGAATCCGAAGTGTTGACCTTGGACGGCTGGGTCACGGCGGCGGAGGTCTCCCTACTCGGGGGGCTGGTGGCGGGGGCTGGCAGCGCGCTTCGTGGCGGCGGGATGCTCGGGAGTCTTACCGGAGGGGCTGGTCGTTCGAAACTCATCGGCGCAAAGGAAGCACTGCGCAAGATTCACACGGATCGGCTGCCTATCACCGTGACGACAGGCCTGGATGTGTATATGGACTTCGTCATGGAGCGCTGCGAAATCGGCCGGTCCAACGAAGGGGGGGACCGCTTCGAAATATCGGCCGACTTCAAGCGAATTCGCAAGGTCACGCTGCGGCAAGCCGACATCCCTCCGGAGAAGACGACAGGAAGCGCCAGCGGCAAGGCGGGGCAAACCAAAACCAACGCCGGTAAGACCAACGGTGTCGAGGCGACGCCAAAGCAAAAGACGGATCTCAGCAAGATGACGGGGTGGGGAAATTGATAGTTATCCCTGTGCTGGACGCGAATGACAGCCTTACCGAGGTGGAACTGGACGGCATGACCTATTTCGTGCGCTTGTCGTGGAATAGCGAGGCTGAGTTGTGGGCGCTGTCGATCGAGAACGCATACAACGAACTGATCGTGGCGGGCATTTGCGTGGTGCCCGACACGCCACTACTCGCCGGCTATCGACATTTGGACGTGCCGGCGGGCGAGCTGGTGGCGTTGGCGCCGGACCGGCGCGACACGGTAAGCCGGGCGGCGTTGCCCGCCGGAGAAGTTGCACTGCTGTACGTCAACGCGGAGGAAATCGCAGATGGCCAGGTTTGACAGGGTCTATCGTTTGCTGGTGGGCAAGGGCGGCGCCAAAGGGGTGGAAATACTGCCCCCCATTCGAATGACCTTCGACATTGCGAAGGACGCCGACGAGGAGCCGAATGACCACACCATCCGCATCTACAACCTGGCCGCCGCCACTCGCAAAGCGCTGGAAGAGCCGGACCTTCGTTGCGTGTTGTACGCAGGCTACGCAGAAGAGGCGGGACCGCTGTTGATGGCCTCGGGCAGCGTGGTCTTTGCGTACACGAAATTCGAACAGCCCGACGTTGTGACGGAGTTGATTGTTAAGGACGGCTTTACGGAAGTTCGGGATACGGCCATTTCTATTGGCCAGGGGCCTGGCGCCCAGGCTAGCGCCATCATCCGGGACATTGCCCGCCAGATGGGCCTGCCCCTGGTCATGGCCGACGACGTGCCTGATCGGCGCTGGCAGCAGGGGTTCTCATTCTATGGCGCTGCGCGCACCGCGCTGCACAAGGTCACGCAGGGCACGGGCCTGGAATGGTCGATTCAGAATCAGCAGCTGCAGGTGGTTCAGCGCCGGGGAACGACACGGCGCCAGGCAGTGGTGCTGGCGGCCGACACGGGCATGCTGGGCTATCCAGAACGCACGCGCGAAGCCGCGCGCGAAAAGGCGAAGGTCAAGGACAAGACGACCGGCGACGACGTCAATTTGGTCAGCGCGCGGCAGCAGCGTGATGGCTGGAGGGTGACGTCCTTACTTCTCCCGACGATCAACCCCGGCGACCTGGTGAAGCTGGAGAGCCGGTCGGTGGAGTCATTCCAGCGGGTGGAGGCCGTGCGCCACACGGGCGATAGCGAGGGCGGCGATTGGCAGACCGAGCTGGAGCTTGTGGACCGGTCGGCGCCGCCGAAGAAGAAGGGTACGTCATGAGCAATATGGTCAAGATAATGCGCGCCGTGATCGCGTCTGAGCTGGCCGATGTGTACACCACCCTGCCGGGCGAGGTGGTTGCCTACGATGGTACGTTCGTGACGGTGCGGCCGGCGCTGGCCAAGCGCCTGGCCAACGGCGAGGCCCTGGCGCCGCCTCAGATCGTCCGCGTGCCGGTGTGCTGGCCCGTGGGCGATGTGAACGGCGCGCGGGCGCTCATCTCGGTGCCACTTAAGCCGGGTGACGCGGTGAAGCTGTCGTTTTCGGCCCGTGCGCTGGAGGGCTGGTTGGCAGGCGACAACGGGCCACCGGACGATCCCCGACAGTTTGATCTGTCGGACGCCTTTGCCTCGCCAATGGTGCGGCCTGGCACGATGGCGGCCGACACAGAAAACGTCAGCATTCAGTACGGACCGGCGACCATGAAAATATCGCCCTCCGGCGACTTAACGTTTCAGGTCAAGACTTGGACAGTGCAGGCTGATCAGACGACTTTCAATACGCCGTTGACGGTTAACGGCCCGCTGCTCTACACGCAGGGCATGGCGGGCGAGGGTGGCGAAGGCGGCGCGTCTATGCGCATCCGGGGCGGCGTGGCCTACGAGGGCGGCGCCATTACGCACAACGGCAAGAACATCGGCGACACCCATCGCCACGCCTACGCGGGTGGCATTACGGAGAACCCAGTCTGATGGCACTCGATCTTGCGCTATCTACCGGGCACGATCTGGATTTGGATCTGCTTGGCCGCGCGACCTTGCTGGATGGCGCCGAGCGCGTCGCGCAACAGGTAAAGGTGACGCTGCTGGCCTTCTTGGGCGAGTGGTTTCTTGATACGACGTTCGGGGTTCCGTACCTGGAGGACATTCTGGTCAAGGCGCCCGACCGCGCGAGTATCGAAGGAATCCTTCGCGCCCGAATCGGTGCGGTGCCCGGCGTGCAGAGGGTGCGCGCCTTGGACCTCCAGATCGAACGGCAGCTGCGCATTCTGCGTGTCGCCTTTGATGCCGACACGACCGAGGGGCGACTACAGCGGGTTGTCGAGCTGGGCACCCCCTAAACCATTTCTATCGAGGTATCTATGGCCTACGGTGTAACGCCGGACGGGTTCGTACGCCCGCGGCTGCCCGAAATCCGGCAAGAGATCGTGGCTGATCTGCGCGCACGAATGCAAGCCGCCGGTTTTGGCGGGACGGTCGAAACCCGCCCCGACAGTGTGATGGGGCTTTTGATCGACACCTTCGCCGAACGTGAAGCGGCCTTGTGGGAACAGGCCGAGGGCGTGTATTACGCCATGTACCCGGGTTCCGCCACGGGTGTGTCGTTGGACCGAGCGGTGTCTTTCACTGGCGTCTCGCGGTATCGCGACGAAGCGTCGCGGGCATACGTGGTCCTTTACGGTTCGGCGGGCACGACGGTGCCGGCGGGCGCGCAGATCCGCCACCGAGTAAGCCAAAACCTTTGGGCGGTCTCGGGTGCGACTCAAATCTTGCCGGGCGCGGCCGCAGATATCACCCTGCAGCCAGCTGTCGCCCCGAACACGGAGTACCGGGTCACCATTGACGGCGCGTCCTACGTCTACGCCACCGGGCCGACCACGAACCTACCGCAGGTACTTGCTGCGCTTGTGGCCGTGCTTTCTCCAAGCGGCCTTGATGTGTCGAGCGACGGTGCTGCCGTGCGGCTCCAAACCGACGGCCGCGTGCCGGCCGCCTTCAGTTGGTCGGCCTCGCTTGCATTGGTCCGATTGGGCTCGCCCGCGCTGGCTCAGACATTGCAGGCGTCCACGGAGGGCGCAGCGGTGGGCGACTTGGACGGAATCGTTTCTCAGGTGGACGGCTGGAGCGCAGTAGCCAACCTCCAGGCAGGCGTGGCGGGCCGCCTGGCCGAGAACGGCGCCGAGCTGCGCGCGCGCTACCCGACCGGACTATTCCGGCTGGGCGCAGCGACACTGCCCAGCATCGCGCCCAACGTGCGGGACCGAGTGGCGGGCGTGCGCACTGTGAAGGTGTTCATGAACAACGGCGACGTTGCGGACCAGCTCGGGCGTCCGCCCCATAGCGTGCACGTTGTCGCAGATGGAGGCCTTGACGATGAAGTTGCCAACGCGATTTTCCGCGTGGTGGCGGCGGGGATCGACACATACGGCCAGCAGCTGGTGGTGGTTCAAGACGATGAGGGGGCCGAGCACGCCATACGGTTTGACCGGCCGGAACGTGTTTACGTGTGGGTGCGCTGCGTGACCACGCTGCTCCCGCCTTCGGAGCAAGCGTTTCCACCGGGTGGATTCAAGGAGATCGCAGATAACGTGGCGGCAGCTGGCGAGGCGTTCACGATCGGCGAGGACGTCATTTTGCAGCGTCTGTACGGTGCCATTTTTCGCACCGCTGGCCTGGCGTCGGTCGACCTTCGGTTGGCGTTTTCTACCAGCCCCACCTTCGTTCCCCAGCCCTCGGACTACGCGGCGGCAAACATCAGCATCCAGGACTTCCAGGTCGCAGTCTTCGACCTGTCTCGAATCGAGGTGATCTGATGGACCTTCGTCAAGATCACGCCGGCGTCGCCTGGGGGCACTGGCTGGGGCAATTCCAGGAAAAGCCGCGGTTGCAGGCGCTGGTGAAGGCGCTACTCAAACCGGCCGAAGGACTCCAGGGCGCGCTACGGGCGCTTTACGAAGATCGCTGGCTCGATACGGCGGTTGGAAAGCAACTTGACGGCATCGGCGAAATCGTCGGGCTACCGCGTGTGATCGATGAAGCGATCTACATCCAGTTCTTCGGATTTCAAGGGCAGCCGAATGTGGGGGGCTTCGCGCAGGCCCGGTTTCGCCGCGCCAACGAAAGGCCCGTGGCGGGTTCCGCCACGTTGCTTGACGCTGAGTATCGCAAGCTTCTGTACTGGAAGATTGCCCTGAACAACGGCCACGGCACGGCGCCTGAGATTGCCAGTTCGTTGAAGCCGATCTTCGACGTGACGCGCGTGATTGTGCAGAACGCGGGCAACGCAAAGATCCGAATCTGGGTCAGCCGTATACCCGGCCCCAATGACCCTCTTATGGCGAACCCCTACAAGTGGGTTCCGCAAGCCGCCGGCGTCGGCGTGCAACTTATCACCGGCTCAACGGAGAAGCCTTTCGGCTTTCGGGAGCAGGGTTTCTATGGCTTTGGCGTCGGCGTGCTGGCGCGAGGAATTTGACTATGGCTGATCCCACCTTCTTCGAACTATTTAAGGCTACCTGGGCACAAAATGGCCTGACTGAAGGCATTACCGACCTGCAATACAAGACCGGCTGGGCCTACATCGGGTCCGTTCCGCCGTCGGTTGAGCAGTTCAATAAGGTCCAGCAGACCACGGACGAGCGGCTAGCCTGGCTGTATCAGCAGCTTGAGAGCCTCGCGGCTGTAACGGGCCAGCCTCTGGTGGCCACCAGCACGGACGCTTTGAGCTATGCGCAGCAGAACCTGAACGCCTCCAATCTGAAGAGCGGCACGGTGCCAGTCGCGCGGTTGTCAGGTACTGCCGCGTCCCTGACCGCTGGCGCCGCGACCAAGTTGGCGACGGCGCGTACGATCGCGGCGACGGGTGATGCGACGGGTTCGACCACCTTCGACGGCTCGGCCAATGCATCCGTAGCGTTGACCCTTGCTGCCAGTGGCGTAACTGCCGGCACCTATGGGAACGCCAACGCTTTGCCAACGTTCACCGTCGACGCCAAAGGGCGGCTGACGTCGGCCGGTACCGTCGCGGTGGGCAACGCGGCGACGGCGACCAAGCTGGCGACTGCACGCACCATCGCGACCACGGGCGATGCGACCGGCTCCGGCTCGTTCGATGGGTCTGCGAACCTGTCGATGGCCTTGACCTTGGCCGCGAGCGGCGTCACCGCGGGCAGCTACGGCAACGCCAACGCGGTGCCCACCTTCACCGTCGATGCGAAAGGCCGAGTGTCGGCCGCCGGCGAGGTGGCGCTGGGTAATGCGGCTACCGCGACGAAGCTGGCCACGACGCGCTTGTTCTCCGTCACCGGCGGGGCGACGGCTGGCGGCGTCAGTTTTGATGGCTCCGGGAACGTCGCGCTTAACGTAACGGCCCTGGACGTGTCCAAAGCGACCGCCGGCACGTTGCCGGTCGCGCGCGGCGGCACAGGCGTAGCGTCGGTCACGGCGGGCGCGTACTTGATCGGCGCTGGCGCCGGCGCGCTTGTCTCGCGCTCGCCGTCCGAAGTTTTGGACGATATTCAAGCCTTGCCCAAGGCGGGAGGGACAGTCACCGGCCCCATCACGCTGGGCGTGGGCGCGGCCGTTGGGAGCCAATACGGTGTTAACAGCGCGTCGGGTCAGACCGCTCACATTGTGTTGCCCGATGGCGGCGCGTTCTCCACGCACACTGCCACGGTGACCGGCGCAATGAAGATCACGCTGCCGCCGGCCGCAATCGGTGTAAATACGATGCTCCGCCTCCGGGTTGAGATCTTCGAGTATTTGACCGACGTTCCGCCGGTGACGATCTTGATTCACGGTTACGTCCAGACCAGCAAGGCTTGGGGCCGGCAGGGCGCGACCGTCATCGCAGGTGCCGCGGGCTCGGACCTCGCCGTGCGCTTCGGGTCTGATGCGAGCGGCGCCCTGTGCATCTGGCTGGGCGAGTTGAACAAGGGTTGGGCCTATCCGACCGTGACCGTCAGCGAGGTGATGGCAAAGTACAACGCCGCCGGCGCGTCCGTGGCCAGCTGGGCTAGTGGTTGGAAGGTTGAACCGGTCACAGCGTTTGATACGGTTTCGCAAACCGCCGCTGTCAGCAATCTGGCTTTCGCTCGTTCTGACATCCCCCGCGTGGCGGGGCTCCAGGCGGCGCTGGACACCCGCGTGCCTGTGGTGTCCCTGAACAGTTTGCCCACGACGAACATCGGGCCGGTTTTGGTCGCCGAAGTCGCCGAAGTTTGGATCTGGGTTTCTACGAGCTTCTATACCGGCTACCGCTCGCCCCTTTGCGGCCGCCCGCTGGACGGTCACACCGTGGCGCCACTCCCAAGCGAAGTTGACGCGGTGGGAGGGGTCCTTCAGAAGTCCGCCTATGCCGCCCTCTGGGGTTACGCGCAGGAAAATGGCCTGGTACTCACGCAGGCAAATTGGGAAGCGCGCAGGGGCGGTCACTACTTCGTCAACGTCGACGCGAACACCTTTCGCGTGCCCGATCTGCGCGACATGTTCCGCCGTTTCACCGGAACTGACGCTGACACTGCAAATGCGAGGCCGCTCGCGAGCCGACAGGACCAACAGCTTCAAAGCCATATCCACACCAGCCTCGCGGTCGGCATCGGAAATGGCTCTTTGAACGCGGGCGCCGGCTCCTACGCGCTTTACGGCGCGGGCCTCACCGGCCCGATAGGAGGGCCGGAAACCCGCCCGATGAACACCGCTTACTACCCGCGCCTCCATTGGTAGCGTCCGCCTCACTGCAAATGCGAGAGCGCTGGGCAGCCGCCAGGGCGACTCCATCCGCTCGCCCTACAACATCGGCCGGCTGCTGGGCAATTCCTACGCGTGGGCACCTGGATCGAACAATGGTGCCGGCATGCTGCTCGCCAATGCGGGTATGGATGGCGTATTGGCCGGTCCAGAAAATCGCCCGACGAACACGGCCTACCACCCGCGCGTCCACGCTTGACGTCCGCCTCACTGCAAATGCAAGAGGCATGGGGACAAGCCAACCGCAGAAGCTTCAAGCGCATTCACACCCCGGGGTAAATATTGATGGGAGTGCCTTTCAAGTTGCGGCATTTACAGCGACTGGGCTGGCCTTTGCCGCCAGCGCCGTGCACGGTTTCAGGGCCGGCACGAGCAACCTTGGGGTGAACCCATCCGTCGGCGTGGAAACCCGCCCCACGAACGTTGCATATCATCCGCGCGTGCATGCCTAAGTTACGCGTGAATTCGGGGGTGATAGGCCGCATTGATTGGGCGGTTTTCGGTCGAAGTGGGGACCTGTCTAGACGCGTCGAATGCGACGGTGCCATTGTCCCCAGGGTCCGCGCCCTGCGTTCCCAGCTTCGCCGGAGAGCTGCCCCACACACCAACGCTCAACACGCCACTCGCCACGATTTCGCCCGGGCGATAGAGAGCGCCGGCCGAGCCGGTCATGTTGCGTATGGCGTCCCGTTGGCGCGATCCCATTGCCCTTGCATTTGCAGTGAGGCGGACGTCATGCGTGGATTCTCGGATGGAAGGCAGTGTTCAAAGAGCGGGTTTCGTCCGATGTGCGCGCGCCGGCCGACAGAGACATAACCACGTCCATGAACCTCAGATAGCCGGCCACTTGATTGACGGAATAGATGGTTCCGACGTCCCGGGTCTTGGTGAACACGCCGCTTGCTGCTCCGGTAGCTCCGGCGGCAATGTCGAAAAGCGTTCCGGTCACCCGCTGGATGGCATCCGTCTGCCGGCTACCCAGCGCCCTCGCATTTGCAGTGCAAATTACATTTTGGAGAAATCTATATGCAGAAGACCGTATACCAGGCCAACGCCGATGGCCTGTTTTTGTACGAAACCGTCGCCAACGAGCTGGCGCTGACGCCTGGCTCCTTCAATGTCCCGTATGGCGCCTTCGAGGACGCGCCGCAGACTCCCCCCGCAGGAAAGTGGCCGCAGCGCGCCGGCGATGCCTGGGTCATGGTCGCGGACTATCGCACCACGCCGTTATGGGTGGTGGAGACGGGCACGCAGTATTCGATCGGCGCCGACCATGATGGCGCCGGCGGCAAAGTCAGCTACCCGGGCTGGGGTACGCTGCCCGCATGGCTGACTACGGTAGAGCCGCCACGACCGGCCGCCGACGTGGACTCGGACGAGACGTAAGCGCTACGCCGCCAGGGGTAGAGCCTCCGACTCGATGTCGCGCTCTCGGCGCATTTCTTCCAGTTGTCGCCTTCCAAGTGGGCTGCGCACCAGCTTTTGGGCTAACTCTCGGCCGTGTGGGTGGTAGTAGCGCAGCAGCATCCGGGTGTCGACGTTACCGTTGACCTTGGCCAGCTCATGAATCTGGAACACCGTCGCAAGCTGCGAGGTGCCTTCGTGTCGCAGGTCATGAAATCGCAGGTCACGGAAGTAGGCGCCGTTCGGCCTGCGGCCGTATTGGCGGCACATCCGTTCGTAGGACAAGCGAGCGCGTCGACGTGCCCGAATGAATGCGCGCGTGACTGAGCCCGGCTGCATTTTGAAGATGCGGCCCCGCAGGGGCTTGCCGGTCACCCAGCGCCGCAGAGCCTCGCGTGCGCGGGGAGTCAGCGGCACGTTTCGCGCGCGGCCGTTCTTCGTGTGGGGCAGGTGCACCACCCCGTGCATAAGGTCCAGGTGCTCACGCAGGATGCCCACCACCTCGGACCGACGCATGCCGGTTTCTTTGGCCACCGTGAGGATAGTGGGCAGCTCGGCCGATCGGGTGGCGCGGATGATCCATTCCAGTTCTTTGCGGGGGCAGTCGTCGTCAGACACGCCGCGCAAGGTGATGCGGTCGAATAGCCGGCGGTCGCGCGCGTCGTCTACCGCTGGCCTTCGCACCAGCTGCACCGGATTGGCCAATTGGTCGAAGCCCCAGTCTTTCCGGATGACCGTGTAGACGTGGGACAGGAAAGCCATTCGCCGTACTACGGTGGCGGGCGCCCTGTCCTTCAGCCACTCGTCTCGCAGTTCAGTTAAGTCTGAGCTGCGAATCCGATCAACTGGCCGGATGGCCAGGCGCGTAGCGCGCCAGACGCGCGCGATGGACTGTTCCGC